>JAEEGI010009450.1_pt1 | contig 21373 bp, 15 predicted proteins | sample 8958751 | NCBI WGS metagenome assembly JAEEGI01 (sample SAMN16246545, study PRJNA631951) | gut metagenome | biome: gut microbiome; feature: rumen; material: KS-attached | host: Bos | place: Iran: Karaj | collected 2018-10 | reverse complement strand
CGGGGAAATTCTGGTCAAGTCGCTCGTGGATGAGGCCGCAGAGGAAGGCCACGCCCTCGAGGATGCGCTCCACGTCCGGATCGGTGCTCCGGGTGCCAAGCAGGGGGGCCGCGCCCGGATGCGCCTCGGCAAAACGGGCACCAAGATCCCTGAGGTAGCTCAGCTCTTCGGCGTAGTAGTTCTTCATCTGGCGTCTTCCCTTGCCGGTTCCGTCAGCAGAGGCGGATAACCCATGGCTCGGCCTCGTCCGCATCCGGGAAGGGGCCGAAGACGACGGCGTCCGGCGCCTCCATGAAGCGGGCGTAGTAGGAAATGCCGGGGACAAGCTCGTTGTGCACGCCCCAGGCCTCGCATTCGGCATCGTCCAGCGTGAACTTCATGCCCTGCACCTGGTAGTGCAGGGTGCAGTTTGCCGGCACGGCGCCGGAGGGCCCCACGCCGTGGGCCGAGGGGGAAGCCCCGAGGCCGCCGGCAAAGGCGCCCTTCCAGGGATCGCGCCTGGGGCCTGCCTCAAGCCACAGACCGAGCTTGTCCATGGGATGGAGATCCAGCCGGTATTCGGGGAAGCTGCGTCTGGCCTTGGCGCAGGCGATGGCCGTCTTGGGTCCAAGGCCTTTGGGGACGCACTGGGCGCCGGCCAGGGGCGTTGGCAGCAAGGCGGGATCGACGCTTCCCGCTGCGGGCGAGACGAGTATGGGGAATTCCGTGCCGTGGACGCTCTGGCCGCAGAGGGCCGCCAGAGAGAGGCCCTTGCGCACCGACGGAGTCGAGAAGGCCTGCACGGGGCCGGCTATGACCCAAGCCTGGCAGGCATCGGAAGCAAGTTCCCTGCCTGCCGGCGCCCAGGCCATGTCCTTGAGGCTGTCCTCCCAGATGTGGGCTGAAACGTCAAAACCGGATTTGGCAAGCTCGTTCCCGAGCTGCCTCGCTAGGCCAGGATTGTCGTCCAGCACGGTCAGCAGAGCGCGTCTTTTCATGCCTTACTCCTTGCCGGCCTCGGCGGCGGCGCTAGGGCCTTCGGCTTCGGGGATGGCCTGCGCCTCCCCGCCTTCAGGGGCGCCTTCGGGAGACGGGTCGGCCGAAAGGTCGGGCAGCTCAGGCAGTTCCCCTGGATCCACGTTGAAGTCCATGGTGAAGGAAAGGTCTTCGCCAACGCCGAGCACGACATTGGCCGGCATGCCGCCCTCGCCCATATGGCGGAGTATCTTCTGGGAGAGTTCGGGCAGGACGGAGCCGGAGAGGATGTAGTCGATGTTCCTGGCCCCCGTCTCGCCCTCCCGGCAGCGCTCCGCGATCTGCGAAGCGACTTCCGGCCGCCATCGGAGCGCCATGCCGTTGTTTGCCATGAGGCGGGAGGCCAGGGCAGAGAGCTTGAGGTTCGCAATGCGGCCGAGCGCGGCCGGGTCGAGCGGCAGGTAGGGCACGATGTTCATGCGGGCGAGCAGGGCCGGCCGGAAGTGGTCCGCCAGCACGGGCCGTATGGCGTCCACGCAGGTCTCGAGATCCGTTCCGCCAAGCTCCATGAGGATGTCGGAGGCGAGGTTCGAGGTGAGGAGGATGACGGTGTTGCGGAAGCTGACTTCCTTGCCTTCGCCGTCGGTGAGCACGCCCTTGTCGAAGACCTGGTAGAAGAGGTTCATGACGTCGAGGTGGGCCTTCTCCACCTCGTCGAGCAGCACGACCGAGTAGGGGCGCCGGCGCACGGCTTCGGTCAGCATGCCGCCCTCGCCGTAGCCCACGTAGCCTGGCGGGGAGCCGACCAGGCGGGAGACGGTGTGCTTCTCCTGGAACTCGCTCATGTTGACGGAGACCACGCTCTTCTCGTCGCCGAAGAGGATGTCGGCAAGCGCCAGGCCTGTCTCGGTCTTGCCGACGCCCGAAGGGCCGGCGAGCAGGAAGACGCCGAGTGGCTGGCTCGGCGAGCGCAGGCCCGCAAACGAGGCCTGGATGCCCTTGGAAATGGCGGCCAGGGCAGGATCCTGGCCCTTGATGCGCCGGCCCAGCAGCTCTGCCAGATTGGCTGCCGTGCCGGCCTGCTCGCGGGCTAGCTTGCCTACGGGCACGCCCGTCCAGTCGGAAACGACGCGGGCTATGGCCTCGGTGCCGACCTCGGTCTGGACCATGGTCCTGTCGCCCGTGCAGAGGCTGGCGTAGGCCTCCCTGGCTTCGGTGAAGGCCTTGAGCGCCTCCTCCCGCGTCCGGGGGCGGCCTTCGCCTTCGAGGGCTCCTGCGGGGGCGCCTTCAGAAGTCAATTCCGGCTTGTCGAAGGCAAGCAGCTGATCCCGTGCCAGGACAAAGGCCTGGGCCGCCTCGCGCTGGGCCTGCCATTCGGCGCGAAGCGCCTCGCACTCGGCCTCGAGGGCATTCCTTCGCTCCTCCATCTCGGCAAGCTCAGGGCCAGCTTCGGCGAGATCGCTTGCCAGATCCGCGCGCAGGCTCCGGATTTCGCGATCGAGCGCCTGGACGGCGCGCTCCTTGTCTTCCAGAGGGGCAGGCTTTGCGCTCTGGCTCACCTTGACGCGGGCGCAGGCCGTGTCGAGCAGGTCGATGGCCTTGTCGGGCAGGAATCGGCCCGTGATGTAGCGGTCCGAGAGCTCGGCAGCCGCGGCCACGGCATCGCTGCGCACGAAGACGCCGTGGGACTTCTCGTAGGCGCCCTTGATGCCGTGGAGGATGAGCTTGGTGCTCTCCACCGAGGGTTCGTCCAGCTTGACGGGCTGGAAGCGGCGGGCGAGAGCCGGATCCTTTTCGAAATACTTCTTGTATTCCTTCCAGGTCGTGGCCGCCAGGGTGCGGATTTCGCCACGGGCCAGGGCGGGCTTCATGAGGTTGGCGGCGTCCGAGCCGCCGGCGGCCCCGCCTGCGCCCACAAGCATGTGGGCCTCGTCGATGAAAAGCACGATGGGCTTGGGGCTCGCCTTGATCTCGTCGAGCACGCCCTTGAGCCGGCGCTCGAATTCGCCTTTCATGCCGGCGCCGGCCTCGAGCAGGCCGAGATCGAGTCCGAGCAGGGTTACGCCCTGCAGGGTTTCGGGAACGTCGCCCTCGGCGATGCGCAGGGCAAGGCCCTCGACGGCGGCGGTCTTGCCGACGCCGGGCTCGCCCACGAGGATGGGATTGTTCTTGCGTCGGCGGGCCAGAATGTCAACGATCTGGCGGATCTCCTGGTCGCGGCCGAAGACGGGATCGATTTTGCCGGCCTTGGCCCTTTCGGTGAAATCCTGGCAGAACTTGGCGCAGAAGGCTTCGCCCTGCTGGGCCGCCGCCGGCGAGCCGGATGCTGACGACGCCGGTTCATGGCCCAGTGCCGGCACGTCTTCCTTGGATTCTTCGGCGAGCTGGCGGAAGCTTCTGCGCAGATCCTGGCGGTTGACCGTGCCGAAGGCCTCCAGGTAGGAGCCCTGGGCGTAGACGGCGGGCTTGTCAAGGAAGGCCATGAGCACGGCGCCGGTGCGGATGGCGCCAAGGCCGAGATCCAGCGAGGAGACAAGCCAGGCCGCTTCCAGCAGATCCAGAAGGAGAGGGGAGAAGACGGGCCGGCCAGCGGAGCCTGAGCGGAACTGCTCAAGGGCGCCCGAGAGCGCCTTGCGCACCCTGGCCTCGTCGATGCCTGCCTTCGCCAGAGCCAGGGGGATGTCCGTTCCCGGACGTTCCAGGGCGGCAAGCAGGAAGTGCTCCACGGCCACTTCATAGTGCTGGCGGTTCACGGCCTGGCCAGCGGCCGCGTAGAGCACTTCGGTGCAGTCCCTTCCGCACCGTCCCACTAGCGATTTGATGTCCACTCCTACCATGGAGCCCTCCTCTCCTCTCGTCGGCGGCATGCCGGAAGGGCGGGCCCTCCAGGCATGCCGCGTTGGCTAGACGACTAGATGACTACGCCTTCCAGTCGTCGACGAACTCGACGTTGCCGTCGTTGTAGGTCCAGGTGATCTTGGAGTAGGTGAAGGAGACGGACTCCATGTCGTGGTAGGGCTTGTTCTCAGGCAGGAAGGTCAGGGGCGTGTTGCGCTCCATGGACACGATGATGGCGTCCTCGAGCTTCACGGTGAAGTACTTCTCTTCCATGCCGTCGGGCTTGATGCGGTAGTAGTCGAGGGTCACTTCGCACTGTTCGCCCTTGCAGCAGGCGCTGTAGAGCTTGGGCGAGGCAACGTCCACGGCCTTGGTGATCTTCAGCGGATGGTGGATGCGCTGACCGGTAGGAAGGCCGGTGTGGGTGTCCTTGGGGATTTCGACGGTGTGCTCGACAGCGTAGACCAGCACGGCGTCCTTCTTGTCGCCGCCCTGGGTGCAGCCGCCCTTGATGTCGCCCTGGGTCTTGCCCTTGATCTTGAGATATGCGGTGAGTGCCATAATGCCACCTCCTTAGGTGGTTTTTATAGTTTGCGCCGGGAGGTTGGCCCCGGAACCTGTGGTTGGAAGGGGGGAAGATTAGTCCTTGTCGAGCTTGCCGACCAGCGAGAGCGTGAAGCTGGCGCCCATGTACTTGAAGTGGGGGCGGGCCTTGATGGCGACCGTGTACCAGCCTGGATCGCCTTCGACGTCGTTGACCTCCACCGATGCCATGCGCAGGGGGCGCTTGGCGCGGGTGACGGGATCGGGGTTGTCCATCTCCGTGACGTACTGGCTGATCCAGGTGTTGAGCTCCTGCTCGAGGTCGACGCGCTCCTTGGCCGTGCCGAGGCTTTCGCGCTGGATGACCTTCACGTAGTGGGCCAGCCGGTTCATGATCATCATGTAGGGGAGCTGGGTGGAAAGCTTGTAGTTGGTCTCCGCGGCCTTGCCTTCGGGAGTGTTGGCGAAGACCTTGTTCCTGAGGCAGGAGTTGGCGGAGAAGAAGGCCGCGTTGTCCGACCCCTTGCGCATGGTGAGAGCGATGAAGCCTTCCTCGGCCAGCTCGTACTCGCGGCGTTCCGAGATGAGCACCTGGGTCGGGATCTTGGTCTGGATCTGGCCGTCCTGCTCGAACTGGTAGAGAGGCAGGTTCTCCACGGAGCCGCCGCCCTGGGGGCCGATGATGTTCACGCACCAGCGGTACTTGGCGAAGCTCTCCGTGAGCCTGGATGCAAAGGCGAAGGCCGTGTTGCCCCAGCAGAACTCGCTGTTGTCGTTGGCTTTTTCCGTGAAGTCGAAGCTCTTGCAGGGCACGGTGTCCTGGCCGTAGGGCAGGCGCAGGAGGAATTTCGGCAGGGTGAGACCCACGTAGCGGGCGTCCTCGGACTCGCGGAAGGAGCGCCACTTGGTGTACTGGGGCATCTCGAAGATGGAGTGCAGGTCCTTGAGGTTAGGCAGGGCCTCCCAGGAGTCGATGCCGAAGAAGCTCTTGTCGGCGGCCGCGATGAAGGGCGAGTGGGCCATGGCCGCCACGCTGGCAACGTACTGGAGCAGCTGGATGTCCTGCGGCTTGGGGCCGAAGTCGTAGTTGGCGATCATGGCGCCCACGGGCTTGCCGCCGAACTGGCCGTACTCCGCCGTGTAGATGCTCTTGTAGAGGCCGGACTTCACCACTTCGGGGGCGTCCTCGAAGTCCGCGAGCAGGTCCTCCTTGGATACGTTGACGAACTCGATCCGGATGTTCTGGCGGAAGTCCGTGCGGTCCACTAGGAACTTCAGGGAGCGCCAGGCGCTCTCCATCTTCGAGAACTGTTCGGAATGCAGGATCTCGTTGACCTGGGCCGAGAGCTTGGCGTCGAGCTCGGCTATCATCTCGTCGACGAGGTTGCCCGAGATCTTCTGCTCGCCGCTCGTGCCCACGAGGTTCTTGAGGAAGGCCTCGATGCCGGCCTTGGTGCTGGTGTAGCCTTCGTCCTCGGGGCGCAGCTTGGTGGCCTGCACGATTTCGTCGAGCAGGTCCATCTGCTGGGTCTGGGCTTCAGCCTGCGCTCCCTGCGCTTCCATTTCCTGGCTCATGTCTTAGCCCTCCCCGCCCTCGGCGATGCCGAGGTCCTTCAAGACTTTTTTGCGGGCTTCCTCGTCGCCCACGAGCTCCTGCAGCTTCTTGCGGAACTCGGGCACGTTGGCCAGCGGGCCCTTGAGGGCCTTGAGCACGTCGCGCAGCTCCATCATCTTGGCGAGTTCGGGCACCTTCTGCACGATGGCATCGGGCTCGAAGTCCTTCAGGGATTCGAACTTGAGATCCACGGGCATCTGGGCCTCGGGATCGTCGGCGAGCTTGTTGGGCACGCTGAACTGCAGGCCCAAGCCCTGGCCCTTCATGACGTCGTTGAAGTTGTCCTTGTCGATGCTGACAGGCGCGCGGTCCTCGACCATGCGGTCGTCGGGGCGCAGGGTGAAGTCGCCGAGCACGACGAGCTTCAGCGGAAGCTCGACCTCCTCCTTGGCGTCGCCCGTGGCCGGGCGGTAGACGATGTTCACCCTTTCCTTGGGGGCGACGGAACCTTCTTTAGCCATATGTCTTCTCCATTGCTGCAGGATGTTGGTTGCGAGATCAGGATCTGAGGAAAAATCGTTCTGCTTATGTCAGGCCGCGCAGAGCCTGCGAGGGCCGGATGGCTGCCAGGCGCCGCAAGGTTTCCGAGGTCCGCGTCATGCCCCTTTCGCCGCCGGCGCCCTCCCAGATGCGGGCCGCTGCCTTCAGGGCGTCGCAGGCAAGCTGGGGATGCCAGGCTGCCAGGGGCGAGCCTTCGGCAAAGGTCTGGCAGAATTCTTCGGCAAGGGCGCTGGCCGCGTTCCACTGCTCTGCCTGAGCCAGCAGGCGGGCCTGGGCGATGCGCAGGGAGCACTTGACCTCCATGCCGGGCGCCTTGGCCATGGCCTCGTCCAAAAGGTCGAGGGCGCGGGCCAGGCTTCCCTCGGCGGCCAGGCTTTCGGCTTCGACAATGGCCGGATCGCGGGACGGCCGGGATTCGGCTTTGCCCTGGCCGGAACCTTGGACCAGCGAGGCAAGCCAAGCCTGGGTCTTGGCGCCGGCTAGGGGGCGGCCTGAGCTGAACTGGAGCCGCTCCAGGCCCGGCAGGCGGTGGAGCAGGGACATGCAGCATGCCTCAACGGCCAAGGCGCAGGGGGCGTACTGGGCGCCAAGCTCCTTAAGGGCCATGTGCGCCAGATGCGCGAGATCGAGGGCCAGGGGAGCCGCGGCCAGAGATTCCATGGCAAGACGTGCGGCGCCAGCAATGTCGTTGGCATGCACGAGCGCCAGCACGGCTTCCGTCGGATAGGGATCGGGCTCCGGCACCATGGTGACGCCTGTCTCGTTCGGCGGAAGCTGGCCGATGCCGCCCCAGCAGGCAAGGCAGCCGGCCTGCCAGAAAAGCGGGTCTGCGGGCGCCTGGGTTCTTCCCCAGTCGGCGAAGTCGGCGAGGCTTCGCAGAAGCGTTCTGCGGGTGGCCTGCGCGTCTTCGGAAGGCGCCTCCGGCGCAGGTGCGGGCGCGCTGGCTGCAGGCTTTGCCGCAGGCTGGACAGGCTCGGGTTCGGGCGCAGGCTGGACAGGCTGGAAAGCCGGTTCCGGCTTGGGATCCGGCGCGCTCGGCGCGGAGGCTTGCGCCTCTTCGGAAAGCGGTTCAGGCTTCGGTTCGGGAGCAGGTTCAGGCTCAGGCTCGGGCTCCGCTTCGCTGGGCAGGCGCCCGGCGGCCTCGATGATCTCGCGCAGGGGCGGAAAGTCGGGGAGAGCTGTCCCCAAGGCGCTGTCGAGCTCGGAAAGGGCCTCGCCAAGGCCCGTGTAGAGGGCAAAGCTTGCCGGCTGGTCTGCCGGATATTCCTCGAGGTAGACGAGCAGGCGCTCCTTCCACCAGTTGAAGGCGTTGATGCGGCCGCGTAGGCGCTTCAGAACTGGGAAGCCCGTCTCCCAGAAGCCGGCGACCAGGCCGTTGAGGATGCGCACGCCGTCGACGGCGCCCTGGAGGCCGTCCGTGTGCAGCAGGGCTATGGCTAGGTAGGTGGCGGCCTGGAAGTCCTTGGACTTGGCCTTGAGCACGTCCACGGCCCGATCCCTGACCACGTGCCAGTCGAAGCCGTCCTGGGTGACGGAGCTGAGCTTCTCGATCATGTCCGTCAGTTCGGCGTATTCAGGCTCGTAGCGCGCGTCTTCGCCTGCCGGGCTTTCAGCGGAAAGGGGGCGGCATATTTCGGCAACCAGTTCGTCGGCCATGGGAGCGCCTTGCGTTGGTCCGCAGGCACGCTGGGCGCCTGCGGTAAAGAGGAGGAAAACATGCAGAAAACCTGAGGAAAAGCGGGCTGATACAGCAAAGCCCTGAGAGAGGAATCCTACAGAAATCGCCGTGCAGATTCAAGAATTCATGCCAGTTTCTCTCCGGCTGGGCAATGGAGGATGGCGCCTGCGGGAAGGCCCTGCGCTCCGGTTTTGCGCTTGCAGAGGGCCTGTGCTATAGGAGGCGGGCCATCCGGTCAAGCCGCGGGCGCCTTCGTCCTGCGGGACCGCTTGGCTTAGGATGGACCGCCATGCCTTCCCCGCGCCATGAGAGCCTTCCCCGCTTCAGCCTCTGCCTTGGAGTCCTGCTGTGCCTGGCAGCGATCTGCCTTTCCTCCTGCGCCGGCATCGAGGTGAAGCCCAAGGGCCAGATTGTCACCGGCATGTCCGTGGGCTCAGGGCGCTGACGTCGCCCCTTCTCCCGAAACTCCGTTCTCCGCACCCCCTTCGGCCTTGCGCCCCGGCGCGCAAAGGAGATGTTCATACAGATGAAAGACGACACGACTACCCTGGGCCAGAAGAAGGAAAAGCCCCTCTGGCGGGAGTACGGCGAAGCGCTGCTGGTGGCCCTCGGCCTTGCGCTCGTCATCCGCACCTTCGCCTTCCAGGCATTCAAGATTCCCTCCGAATCCATGCTCGACACCCTTCTCGTGGGCGACCACCTGCTCGGCACCAAGTTCGACTATGGCCTGAAAATTCCCTTCACCGACATATCCCTTTACAAGGGCGACGATCCCCAGCGCGGGGACATCGTCATCTTCGAATATCCCGAAGATCCCAGCGTCGACTTCATCAAGCGCATCGTAGGCGTGCCCGGCGACGTGCTCGAGATGCGCGGCAAGCAGTTCTTCCGCAACGGCCAGCCCGTCAAGGAGGACTACATCCGCATCGACGAGCCCAGCAACCTCCAGCCCCGGCGCGACAACTGGGGGCCGGTCACGGTTCCTGCCGGCAAGTACTTCATGATGGGAGACAACAGGGACAACTCCCTCGACTCCCGTTTCTGGGGCTTTGTGGACCGTGATGCCATCGTGGCCAAGGCCTGGCGCATCTACTGGTCCTGGGGCGGCGACACAGCCGTGCGCTGGAACCGCATCGGCGGCCTCATCAAGTAGGTTTCGTCAGTTCTGCATCTCAATCTGCGTCAAAGCGGCGCCGGCGCGGGGACTCCCGTTCCGGCGCCGGTCGCATTTAGGTGCCCGGCTCTCTGCGGGGGCAGGCCGCGGGAGATGGCGGGGCTGGAGGCTTCCTCGCTCAAGCCGTTCTCGAAGAGCTTCTCCCTGGCCCAGGACTTCGAGCCGTCGTGCACCCGGAAGGCGACGGCGAGGAAGAGGGTGCAGGCTGCCGCCAGGAACGGGGGGAAGTCCTGCGGCATGCCGCACGCTTGGAACGTGCCTTCAGCCAGCGGCCGGCGGGCGGAAGGCGAAATGCGGCGAGGGCGCCAGCCGGCAAGGACCTCCATGGGCTCTTGGTCCTGCATGGCGTGGGGAAAAAGGCGGGCGAGCGCTCACGGAGGCGGCAAGCCTCTATCCTGCGACCCTGCATCCAGCCTAAGTTCGTCAAGCGGAACGTCCTTGCAGCAAAGCTGGAAGGCCTGCATGCCACAATGCATTTGCCGGCAGCCAGGGCTCTGCGGCCTGCGATCTGGTTCCCTATCTGCGGGCGCCGCCCCGGCGCCGTCCTGCCTTGGCCTGCCTGGCGGGCTTGCCCTGCTTGGCCACCTTGGCATGCTTCGCTGCCTTGGCAGATTTGGCGTTTCTGGCGGATCTGGCTCCCTTGCCGCGGGCTTCAGCTTTGGCGTTCTTGCGCCTGTCAGCCTTGCTTCGTGCGGTGCTTCCGGTCGGCCGTGCCAGTCGCCGTGTCCGAGGCTGGATGTTCCAGTGGGCCAGCGCCTCCCTGCTGGTGAGGCGCATATCGGGCTGGAAGGTGCAGGCGGGAATCGCTTCGAGGGCCTTTTCGAAGGGCTGTCCGCTTGAGGTGCTGGCAAAGCCCGCCTCCAGCAGGCGACAGGCCTCGCAGGCGCGGGTCTCGGGATCGGGGCCGCCGAGGATGACGGCCAGAATGCGCTCGCCGCCGCGCGAGGCCGTGGAGACGATATTGTAGCCGGACTTGCGTATCCAACCCGTCTTGAGGCCGTCGCCGCCCGGATAGTTGCCGAGCACGGGATTGCGGTTGTAGGCAATGCGCTGTCCGTGGCGCATGAAATGGGTGTTGTGGTACTCGAGCATTTCCGGATGCTCGAGCAGATAGGCGCGGGAGAGCAGCATCATGTCCCTCGCCGAGGTCCACTGCTCCTTGGCGGGCAGGCCATGGGGATTGGCGAAGACGCTGTCCGCCATGCCGAGGCGCTTGGCCTTGGCGTTCATGAGCTTGACGAACTCCTCCTCCGATCCGCCGATGAACTCCGCCACGGCGGTGGAGGCGTCGTTGCCCGAGGCTACCGCCATGCCGAGGAAGAGCTCCTTCAGGGGGACGATCTCGCCCTCAATCAGTCCCATGCGGGCTCCGCCTGCCGTGGCAGCCCGCCTGGAGACGGGAACCATGCTCTCCAGGCTGGCCTTTCCCGCCTTCACGGCATCGAGCGCCACGTAAAGGGAGAGGATTTTGGTGAGGGATGCGGGGGGGATCCTGTCGCGCGAGTTCTGCTCGAAGAGCAGTTTGTCCCGCTTCAGGTCCATCACCATGGTGGACTGGACCTGGACTGGATCGTTCACGTCGACCACGGGGGCGCCTAGGGAAGGTGCCGGGGATGCGGTGCAGAGCAAAAACGAGAGGAGCAGGGCTATGCCTGGCAAGGCCAGGAAGCGGAGGGAAGGAAAGCTGGGCACGGGGGAAGCGTCCTTGTACAAGGCAGAGAGGGGGTGCGGGAGGAGACGCCAGAGGCTGTCTGGCATGGCGCTCTGGCCAGTCGGGATGCCGGCCAGCCGGGACTGCGGTTGTAGGCCGGGACGGGGCCTCGCGCAAGGGGAAATGCCGTGTCGCCGGCTGGCGCCGAGGGGAAGGGCGGGACGTCCGCTATGCTTCAACGCGCCTGGCAAGGCAGGCCTTCTTGCAGAAGGCAATGCCGCAGGCAGGGACCATAGCTATGCCGGAGGGCAGTCCAGCTGTGCAGCGGACGGCTTCGATCTGCCCCAGCGCTTCGCGCAGGGGGCGTCCAGCCTGTCTGCTTCTGGGGCCGGGGGAAGGGGGCAAAACGACGCAGACGGGCGATGTGCGGCATCTCCGAGACGTCGCGCTTGAACAACTCTTCAAAAATGCCGGTCTTGCTGGCATAGCACGTCTTGTTTTTCCGTTGACACCGTTGTTCGCTGAAAGATTCGCCACCAATGCTGAAGGTGGCAAGCGGCATGACATGGCCCTTCCCAGGGAGGGCGGGTTTGATGCATCGCAGGTGGCGAGGTTTGCAGAAGAGGCCAAGGCTCTGGGACAGGCTGTTTTCTGAGCGTCGCGGCCTGCCGGGCATACGCTTCACCCCGGCAGCCCGGGAACAGCAGAGGCTGCCGTCACTGCAGCTTGAGGAGCTGCTTTGTGCCAATGCCCAGCGTCCTTTGGGCGCTGACCACGTCGACGGCACTCTCGGCGATCTGGAGTTCCTCGTTGGTGGGAATGACGAGGATGGGGAAGAGGCTGTCGGGCGCGGAGATGGTGCGGGGGCCTTGCTTGTGCAGGCTGTTTTCCTGCTCGTCAAGCCTGAAGCCGATGGCCTCGAGGCCTTCCATGACGGCCTGGCGGGTGATGCTGTCGTTCTCGCCTATGCCGGCCGTGAAGGTGACGGCGTCGACCTGGCCTCCGAGTTCGAAGAAGAAAGAGCCGAGGGTCTTCTTGATGGCGTGAATAAAGAGGCGGAAGGCGAGATCCGCCTTCTTGTCGCCCTTTGTTCTGGCTGCATGCACGTCGCGCATGTCGGTGAGGCCGCACGCGCCGCCGAAGCCGGACTTCCTGTTCATCACGGCGTCCATCTCGGCGGGACTGAGCTTGTCCTGCTGCATGATGAAGGGTACGATGGCGGGATCGATCGATCCGCAGCGGGTGCCCATGACCAGGCCCTCGAGCGGGCTGAGGCCCATGCTGGTGTCAAGGCACTTGCCGTTCTTCACGCAGCTGATGGAGGAGCCGTTGCCGAGGTGCAGGGTGATGGCGTTGAGTTCCCTGAGGGGCTTGCCGAGGTATTTGGCTGCCGCCTTGGCGATGTACTTGTGGGAGGTGCCGTGGAAGCCGTAGCGGCGCACGCCCAGTCGCTCGTAGTATTCGTAGGGCAGGGCGTACATGTAGGATTCTTCGGGCATGCCCGTGCCAAATTCGGTGTCGAAGACCGCGACGTTGGGAATGCCTGGGAAGAGATCCTCGCATACCCTGATGCCGGCGAGGTTTGGCGGGTTGTGCAGGGGGCCGAGGGGGGTGCAGTCCTCGATGACCTGCTTGACGCGATCGTCGACCAGCACGGGCTCGGTCATGGCCTCGCCGCCGTGGACGGCGCGGTGCCCGATGGCGTAGAGCTCGTCCCTGCTCCGGATGACGCCCTTTTCGGGGTCGGTGAGCAGGGAGACGACGAGCTCGATGGCTTCCTTGTGGGTCGGGAAGGGCCGCTCCCTGACGATCTTCTCGGCCGTGGGGCCGTCGGGATCGATCCTGTGGGTGATCCGGCCCCTGTCAAGGCCGATGCGCTCAGCAAGGCCTGCGCAGAGGACTTTGACGGAGCTTCCGGCCAATTCGATGAGCTGATATTTGCAGGACGAGGAGCCTGCATTCACAACCAGTACCTTCATGCATCGATTCCTTGCCGTCAGGGGGGGCTGGCGGGGAGGGCCTCGTTCGCGGCTCTGGGCCGGAACGGTGGTGGCATCCTACACGAACAGGTCCGCCATGGCGAGAGTCCGTGGCGAAGTTTTGTCGAACTCGCGCGATGCGGCAGGGAAGCGGCACAGAAAAAGGGGAGGCAGTCCGTGCAGACTGCCTCCCCTGAAGTTCAGGTTTTTTCAGGCTCTAGCCGTTGAGCTATGCCTTGGAGCTATTTCTTGGCGCTGACCACTTCGACGGCGGTCTCGGCAATCTGGAGCTCCTCGTTGGTGGGAATGACGAGGATGGGGAAGCGGCTGTCGGCCGCAGAGATGGTGCGGGCGCCAGGCTTGCGGGTGTTGTTCTCCTTCTCGTCGAGCTTGAAGCCGATGGCCTCGAGACCTTCCACGACGGCGGCGCGGCAGAGGTTGTCGTTCTCGCCGATACCGGCCGTGAAGGTGATGGCATCGACCTTGCCGCCCAGCTCGAAGAAGTAGGCGCCGAGGATCTTCTTGATGGAGTGGACGAGGAGGCGGAAGGCCAGCTCAGCCCGCTTGTCGCCCTTCTCCCTGGCCGCGTGCACGTCGCGCATGTCGGTGAAGCCGCACACGCCGGCGAGGCCGGACTTCTTGTTCATCAAGGTGTCCATCTCAGCGGGGGTGAGGCCGTCCTTCTCCATGATGAAGGGCACGATGGCGGGATCGATCGACCCGCAGCGGGTGCCCATGACCAGGCCCTCCAGCGGGGTCAGGCCCATGCTGGTGTCAAGGCACTTGCCGTTCTTCACGCAGCTGATGGAGGAGCCGTTGCCGAGGTGCATGGTGATGGAGTTGAGCTCTTTGAGGGGCTTGCCGAGGTATTTGGCCGTCGCCTTGGCAATGTACTTGTGGGAGGTGCCGTGGAAGCCGTAGCGGCGGATCTTCAGGCGCTCGTAGTACTCGTAAGGCAGGGCGTACATGTAGGACTCTTCGGGCATGCCCATGCCGAACTCGGTGTCGAAGACGGCCACGTTCGGGATGCCTTCGAAGAGGGCTTCGCAGGTCTTGATGCCGGTGAGGTTCGGCGGATTGTGGAGCGGGCCGAGCGGGAAGCAGTCCTCGATGACCTTCTTCACGTTCTCGTCGACGAGCACGGGCTCGGTCATGGCCTCGCCGCCGTGGAGCACGCGGTGGCCGATGGCGTAGATCTCGCTCTTGCTCTTGATGACGCCCTTTTCGGGGTCGGTGAGCAGGGCGATGACGAGCTCGATGGCTTCCTTGTGGGTCGGGAAGGGCTGCTCCTTGACGATCTTTTCTTCCTTGGGGCCGTCGGGATCGATCTTGTGGGTGAGCTTGCCCATTTCAAGGCCAATGCGCTCGGCGAGGCCGGAGCAGAGGACCTTGTTGCTGTCCATTTCGATGAGCTGATATTTGCAGGAGGAGGATCCTGCGTTCACAACCAGTACTTTCATGCAGTTTGTTCCTTGTGGTCAGTGAAGCTGCTCAGTGGAGCAGCTCCTGGGGGACTACTTGGCGGCTTCGGCTTCCTTCTCGGCAGCGGCTTGGATGGCGGTGATGATGACCGTGTTCACGATGTCGGGAACGAGGCAGCCGCGGGAGAGGTCGTTGACGGGCTTGCGCAGGCCCTGGAGGACAGGACCGATGGCGATGGCGCCGGCAGCGCGCTGGACGGCCTTGTAGGTGTTGTTGCCGGTATTGAGGTCGGGGAAGATGAAGACCGTGGCGCGACCGGCGACCTTGCTGTCAGGCAGCTTGGTCTGGGCGACCGTGGGATCGATGGCTGCGTCGTACTGGAGCGGGCCTTCCAGCGCGAGCTCGGGGGCCTTCTCCTGGGCGATGCGCACGGCTTCCTTGACCACGTCGACGTCCGGACCCTTGCCGGACTTGCCGGTGGAGTAGGAGAGCATGGCCACGCGGGGCTCGATGCCGAAGACCTTGGCCGTCGCGGCCGAGGTGATGGCGATTTCGGCCAGCTGCTCGGCGGTGGGGTTGGGGTTGACGGCGCAGTCGCCGAAGGCGAGGACGCGGTCCTTGAGGCACATCAGGAAGACCGAGGACACGACGGAGTAGCCGGGACGGGTCTTGATGAACTCGAAGGCCGGGCGGATGGTGTGGGCCGTGGTGTTGACGGCGCCGGAGACCATGCCGTCGGCTGCGCCCTTCTTGACCATCATGGTGCCGTAGTAGGTGGCGTCGGCCATGGCGTCGCGGGCGCGCTCAGGCGTCATGCCCTTGTGCTTGCGGGCTTCGTAGTAGGTGTTGGCGTAGTCCTCGAAGTCGGGGGACTTGACCGGGTCGATGACCGTGGCCTTGCTGATGTCGGCGCCGAGATCGCGGGCCTTGGCCTCGATTTTCTCGACGTCGCCGAGCAGGACGATATCCGCGGCCTCGCGGCGCAGCAGGATGTCGGCGGCCTTGAGGATGCGGGGCTCCTCGCCTTCGCACAGCACGATGCGCTGGCGGCTGGCGCGGGCGCGCTCGAGCAGGCTGTACTCGAACATGAGGGGCGTGGTGCGCTGGGGCGCGTCGCCGCCGGCGAGCAGGGCGGCAATGGCCTTGCCGTCGACGTAGTGCTCGAAGAGGCCAAGGGCGGTGTTGACCTTCCTGGCGTCCGTGGGCTCGATGACGCCGGTCACCTTCTGCACGAACTGGGTGGCGCGGAAGGTGTGGTGCTGGGTGAGGAGCACGGGCAGCGGGGAGGCGGTGATGCCCTTGATGATGTCGAGGGTGGCGTCGGCGGGCTTCAGGCCGCCGGTGAGCAGGATGCCGGAAACGCTGGGCTTGTTGCTGGAGAGCTTGGCCGCCATGGTGGCGAGCAGGATGTCGGAGCGGTCGCCGGGGGTGATCACGAGCACGCCTTCCTCAAGGTAGGAGAGGAAGTGCTCCACCTGCATGGCCGCGACGACGGAGCCGGACACCGGGGCTTCGGGCTGGTCGCCGCCCCAGAGGAACTCGGCGTCCAGAGCGCGGGCCACGTCGCCGAGGGTGGGGCAGCCGAGGGTCTTGTCGTCCGGGATGGCGTAGATGAGCATCTTGCTCTTGGGGCCGTAGCCGGCGCGCAGGCCTTCGAGCTCGGCTTTGCTCAAGCTCGCGCGGTTGATGACGATGGCGGCCACGTCGCAGTTGGCGGACATGGTCTCGAGGCTGGTGTGGATGGCCTGGCGCAGTTCGGGCAGGCTCTTTTCCTTGCCGCCCGCGACGAGCAGGACAGGGCAGCCGAGGTTGCCGGCGATTTCGGCGTTGAGACCGAATTCGAAGACCGGATCCTTGGTGCGGAAGTCGGTGCCAAGGCAGAGCACGAAGTCGTACTGGGCTTCCAGGGCTTTGAATTTCTTCAGGATGTTCTCTTCGAGTGCGTTGCGGGACTCGCGCTCGATAACTTCGAAAGCCTCGCTCTCGGTGTAGGCAAAGGCGGCCGCGTAGTCCTCCTCGAGCTTGAAGTACTCGATGAGCAGGCGCAGATCCGGATCTTTGCCGTCAAGGTCGGGGTCGGCGATGATGGGGCGGAAGATCGCGACCTTGCTTTTGTGGGAGCCCAGCAGCTGCATGACGCCGAGCGCAACGGCGCTCTTGCCCGACTGCGGCCCGGTGGCGGTGATGTAGAGGGATTTGGTCATGGAATAATCTCCGGCTTCGTTTCCTGGGGGTGCGCCCGCAGGAGGGGCGGGGGTGAAGGCCTTGCTGAGGAAAAAGTGCGGGGCGTGAAGACTCACGCCCCGCACCGTTCGGTCTAGATGCTACTTGCTCTCTTCAGCGGAGCCGATGCCGGGCAGGCCGGCCATCTGCTCGTAGAGCACGGTGCGCTTCGCGTAGAGGTCCGCGAGGTCGGCACGCAGCTTCTTGGAGGTTTCGGGATCCTTCTTGGCCAGCTGGGCGTAGCGGTTTTCGCCGCTGAGGAACTCCTCGATGTCGCCAGTGGGGGCCTTGGAGTCAAGCTGGAAGGGGTTCTTGCCTTCGGCGGCCAGTTCCGGATTGTAGCGGTACAGCTTCCAGTAGCCGCACTTGACGGCGAGGTCGCCCTCTTCCATGGACTTGCCCATGCCCTTGCGGATGCCCTGGTTGATGCAGGGAGCGTAGGCGATGATGAGCGAGGGGCCCTTGTAGGCTTCAGCTTCCTTGAAGGCCTTGAGGACCTGCTGCTTGTTGGCGCCCATGCAGATGGAGGCAACGTACACGTAGCCGTAGGTCATGGCCATGCGTCCGAGGTCCTTCTTGCCGGTGCGCTTGCCGGAGGCCGCGAACTGGGCGATGGCGCCCAGCGGGGTGGCCTTGGAGGCCTGGCCGCCGGTGTTGGAGTACACTTCGGTGTCGACCACGAAGATGTTGATGTCTTCGCCGGAGGCAAGGACGTGGTCCACGCCGCCGTAGCCGATGTCGTAGGCCCAGCCGTCGCCGCCGAAGACCCAGCAGCTCTTCTTGGTGAACATGTCGGCCATGGACTCGATCTCGTGGGTGAGCCCGCAGTCGAAGCTGTGGAGCTCTTCGAGCATGGCGAGGACCTTCTCGCCGGCGTCGCGGGAGGCGTCGCCTTCGTCCTTGACGTCGAGCCAGCCCTGGAGGGCGCCCTTGAGGTCGTCGGAGATGCCTTCGATGGCCAGGGCCTGCTTGACCAGATCAGCCAGCTTCATGCGGCGCTGCTTGATGCCGGAGGCGATGCCGAGTCCGAATTCGGCCGCGTCCTCAAAGAGGGAGTTGCCCCAGGCAGGACCGCAGCCGGAGCGCTCGTGCGTGGTGTAGGGGGTCGTCGGGGAGGAGCCGCCCCAGATGGAGGAGCAGCCGGTGGCGTTGGCGATCACCATGCGTTCGCCGAAGAGCTGGGTGAGAACCTTGACGTAGGGGGTCTCGCCGCAGCCGGCGCAGGCGCCGGAGAACTCCTGCAGAGGCTGCTGGAGCTGGGAGCCCTTGAGGCTGTAGCGATCCATCAGGTTGTCCTTCAGGGTCACGTTGGCCTCGGCGAAGGCGAGGTTGGCCTTCTGCTCGGCAAGCTGGGTTTCCAGGGGCACCATGACCAGGGCCTTCTCCTTGGCGGGGCAGACGTTGGCGCAGGAGCCGCAGCCGAGGCAGTCCTCGGCGTAGACCTGGATGCGGAACTGCATGCCGGCCAGCTCCTTGCCCTTGGCGTCGAGGGTCGCGAAGCTCTCGGGAGCGCCTTCAAGCTCGTCCTTGGTGGCAACCACGGGACGGATGGTGGCATGGGGGCACACGAAGGTGCACTGGCAGCACTGGATGCAGTTCTCGGGCTTCCACTCGGGAACCAGGATGGCGACGCCGCGCTTCTCGCAGGCGGCGGTGCCGAGCGGCACGGTGCCGTCCGGGTAGCCGGATTCGGGCGAGAACATCTTGGACACGGGCAGGAGATGGCCCTGCTGGGCCAGGATGGGACGCACGTACTCGGCGATGTAGGGATCGGCATCCGTGTGGCCGGTGACGGCGCCTTCGGTGGCCGTGGCCCAGGACTCGGGGTATTTCACTTCCTGGAGGGCGTCCATGCCCTGGTCGACCGCGGCGATGTTCATGTTGACGATCTTGTCGCCCTTGGAGCCGTAGGTCTTCTTGATGGACTGCTTCAGGAGCTCGACGGCCTGCTCGAAGGGAATGACCTCGGCGAGCTTGAAGAAGGCCGTCTGCATGATCATGTTGATGCGGCCGCCGAGGCCCACGGCCTGCGCGACTTTAACGGCGTCGATGTTGTAGAACTTCAGGTGCTTGCCGGCGATGCCGCGCTTCAGGGAGGCAGGAAGCTCCTTCTCCATGTCCTCGAGGGTCCAGTTGGAGTTCAGCACGAAGGTGCCGCCGTCCTTGATGCCGTCGAGCAGATCGTACTGGGTGACGTAGGCGGCCTTGTGGCAGGCCACGTAGTCGGCGTGGGAGATGAGGTAGCTGGACTGGATGGGCTGCTTGCCGAAGCGCAGGTGGGAGACCGTGAAGCCGCCGGACTTTTTGGAGTCGTAGGCGAAGTAGGCCTGGGCGTACATGTCGGAGTTGTCGCCGATGATCTTGATGGCCTGCTTGTTGGCGCCCACGGTGCCGTCGGCGCCGAGGCCGAAGAACTTGCACTGCACGGTGCCTTCGGGCACGGTGTTGAGCTCGACTTCAACGTCGAGGGAGGTGTTGGTCACGTCGTCCTCGATGCCCACGGTGAAGTGGTTCTTGGGCGCGAGGCCGAGGAGGTTGTCGTAGACAGCCTTGACCATGCCGGGGGTGAAGTCCTTGGAGCCGAGGCCGTAGCGGCCGCCGACGATGACGGGAGCGGGGCCGCCCTTCTCCTGGAAGGCCGCGCAGACGTCGAGGTAGAGGGGCTCGCCGAGGGAGCCGGGCTCTTTGGTGCGGTCGAGAACGGCGATGGAGGTGCAGGTGGCCGGGATGGCGCGCAGCAGGTGCTTGGCGGAGAAGGGACGGTACAGGTGCACCTTCACGAGGCCGAGGCGCTCGCCCTCTTCGTTGAGGTGCTGGATGGTCTCTTCGATGACTTCGCAGGAGGAGCCCATGCTGATGATGACGCGGTCGGCCTCGGGATCGCCCACGTACTCGAAGATGTGGTGGGGACGGCCGGTGACGGCGGCCACTTTCTTCATGTAGGACTCGACGATTTCGGGCACGTCGTCATGGAACTGGTTGGCGGCCTCGACGCTCTGGAAGTAGACGTCGGGGTTCTGGGCGGTGCCGCGCAGGTGCGGATGGTCGGAGTTCATGCCGCGTTCGCGGAATTCGGCGACCTTGTCCCAGGGAACCAGCTTGCGGATGTCTTCGTAGTCGATGACTTCGATTTTCTGGATTTCGTGGGAGGTACGGAAGCCGTCGAAGAAGTGCAGGACCGGCACGCTGGACTCGATGGCGGCCAGATGGGAGACGAGGGCCAGATCCATGCATTCCTGCACGGAACAGGAGCACAGCATGGTGAAGCCGGTCTGGCGGCAGGCCATGACGTCCTGGTGGTCGCCGAAGATGGAGAGGGCCTCGGTGGCCAGGGCGCGGGCGGAAACATGGAAGACGCCGGGCAGGAGCTCGCCGGCGATCTTGTACATGTTCGGGATCATGAGCAGCAGGCCCTGGGAGGCCGTGTAGGTGCTGGTCAGGGAGCCGGAGGCGAGCATGCCGTGGACAGCGCCAGCGGCGCCGGCCTCGGACTGCATCTCGCGAACGGCGACAGTCTGGCCCATGAGGTTTTTGACGCCCTTGGCAGCCATTTCATCGACGACTTCGCCCATGACCGAGGAAGGCGTGATGGGGTAGATAGCTGCGGTGTCGGACAGCGCGTAGGCAATCCATGCGGTTGCGTTGTTGCCGTCCATGGTTTTCATCTTGGCCATGTTTACCTCCTGAAAGGTGCAGAGAGAGTGAGAGCATGCTTGGAGGGCCGTCTGCCGGCGGCTCCGGAAAAAAGGGGAAAAGCGACATGCCCTTCCATGATGAAACTACCTGTTCCTAGCATAAAATTGAGCGCTTGAACAGTTTTTTCGCGCAAAAAATTTCACAAGCGATAACGGGTGCTTGCACGGCAAAAAACAGGGGAGATCCCCCTGCTGGAAGGGTACCTGGCAAGGGCCGCCAGCCCTGCCCAGACCCGAGGCCCGGGACAGTCCCGGCGAGGGATTGCCCGGGTCTCGGGCAGGGGCTTCGCGAGAGCCCCGAGGAAGGAGCGGGGCTTCGTCAGTAGCCCAGAGACTGGTAGTAGTTCATGAGCGCGTAGACCTTGCCCAGGTAGGTCCGCGTCTCTTTGACCGGGATGCGGGTCGAGATGTCGCGGAAGAGCTCTTCGGGAGAGAGGGCGTTGATGCGGGCGAAGGCCTCCCGCCGGGATTTGCCGAAGTAGCCGTAAAAGCGCCCTGGGCCTGAGTTGTAGGCCGTGATGACGCAGAATTCGCGCGAGAGGGGATCGGTCACCTGGCCGAAGTAGCGGGTGGCGAGGATGTGCAGGTAGGCAGCCCCGTAGCGTATGTTCTGCTCGGGCGAGAAGAGGTCCTGCTGCTTCTGACCGCTGGATGCCGGACGGTCCTTGAGGAAGGCGGCCACCTCCTGGCCTGCGGTGTGGGGCTGGATCTGCATGAGGCCCGTGGCGCACTTGCCGCTCACGCAGCGCACGTCGCCGAGGCTCTCCACCTGGATGATGGCCAGGAGCAGGTGCGTTTTCAGTCCGTAGTCGGCTGCGTAGCGCCTGACTATCCTGCTGAAGCCGAGCGCCTGGGAGGCTTCGCCCCTGGCGGGCACCCAGCGCGGGGCGTCCAGCATGGCCGTTGCCTCCAGCAGGCGCCGGGACGCCTCGACGCGCTTGCGCATGCTGCGCTCGCGCCCCCAGCGCAGGGGCACGCCCTCCATGTCGAGCACCTCGCCGGCCATTTCCGACTGCCAGCCGTCGAGCTCGAGCCCCTGCCTGCCCCTGGCGCCGGGGATGAGCGGCACGGGCCTCGTGGCGCCGGCGGCCTTTCGCTCC
>JAEEGI010009446.1_pt1 | contig 21378 bp, 19 predicted proteins | sample 8958751 | NCBI WGS metagenome assembly JAEEGI01 (sample SAMN16246545, study PRJNA631951) | gut metagenome | biome: gut microbiome; feature: rumen; material: KS-attached | host: Bos | place: Iran: Karaj | collected 2018-10 | reverse complement strand
AAACGAAGCATGAGTTCAACGACAGGACTATCGCAACCAGCTCGCTGCTCTTTAATATTGGCAACGGCAGCAAGGAAAGCGGACAGGATATGATATTCTACGGTAATATGCACAGAATGATAGAGAAGCAGGGCTATGACCCAAAGTTCTGGAAGGAAAACGAGGTCGTTCGTCGTACGCCAGTCGAGCAGCATGTAGCAGAGCTCTTTGAGAACGACCATCTCTTTGGCAACTACAAATAGCACGGAAGAGCCCCAAAAGTAAAAACTGGGATGCTTTTGGGACCTTTGCGCTCGGAAAATTGCAAATATATTTGCATTTTCGCTCGCTTATTCGTACCTTTGCACCCAAATTTGTACGAACATGAATATTGAGACACTGATAAGCCAGTCGGCCAAGGAAGCCGTGAAGGCACTGTATGGGCAGGATGTGCCCGAGAAGATGGTGCAGCTGCAGAAGACACGCAGCGAGTTTGAAGGAAATCTCACCCTCGTGGTGTTCCCCTTTGTCAAGATGGCCCGCAAGAGCCCTGAGCAGACAGCTCAGGAGATAGGCCAGTACCTGGTGGAGCACTGTTCGGCCATAGAGAAATATAATGTGGTGAAGGGATTCCTCAACCTGAGCGTAGGCGAAGGAGCGTGGCTGCAGCTCTTGGAAGCTATCGACCAAGACGAGCACTTCGGCACAAAGGTGGCAGGCGATGAGGCTCCCCTCGTGATGATAGAATACTCCAGCCCCAACACCAACAAGCCCCTTCACCTGGGTCATGTGCGCAACAACCTGCTGGGATGGTCGCTGGCTCAGATCATGGAGGCCAACGGCAACCGTGTGGTCAAGACCAACATCGTGAACGACCGTGGTATACACATCTGCAAGTCGATGCTGGCTTGGCTGAGATGGGGCAACGGCGAGACACCTGAGAGCTCTGGCAAGAAGGGCGATCACCTCATCGGCGACTACTACGTAGCCTTCGACAAGCACTATCGCGAAGAAGTGAAGGAGCTCGTGGCTCAAGGCATGGACGAGGAGAAAGCCAAGCAGGAGGCTCCGCTCATCAAGGAGGCTCACGAGATGCTGGTGAAATGGGAGCAGGGCGATGCTGAGGTGCGAGCCCTGTGGGAGAAGATGAACAGCTGGGTGTATGCCGGCTTCGACGAGACCTACAAGAAGATGGGTGTCTCGTTCGACAAGATATACTACGAATCGCAGACTTACCTCAAGGGCAAGGCCAAGGTTGAGGAAGGACTGGCGAAGGGACTCTTCGAGCGTCATGACGACGGCAGCGTGTGGGCCGACCTCACCAACGAGGGCCTCGACCAGAAGCTGCTGCTGCGCTCTGACGGCACCAGTGTCTATATGACGCAGGACATCGGAACGGCTGAGATGCGCTACGAGGACTATCCCATCGACAAGATGATCTACGTCGTGGGCAATGAGCAGAACTATCACTTCCAGGTGCTCTCCATCCTGCTCGACCGCCTCGGCTTCAAGTGGGGCAAGGAACTGACGCATTTCAGCTATGGTATGGTGGAGCTGCCCAACGGCAAGATGAAGAGCCGCGAGGGAACGGTGGTCGATGCCGACGACCTGATGGAACTTATGGTCGAGGATGCCTACAAGACCTCGATGGAGCTTGGCAAGTTCGACGACATGACTGAGGAGGAGCGCCAGGAGATAGCCCGCATCGTAGGTATGGGAGCCCTGAAGTACTTCATCCTCAAGGTCGATGCTCGCAAGAACATGCTGTTCAATCCTGAGGAGTCGATCGACTTCAACGGCAACACAGGTCCCTTCATCCAATATACTCACGCCCGCATCCGCAGTATCCTCCGCAAGGCTCCGGAGACTCAGGCCATTCCGGAAACTCCGGAATTAAACGAGAAGGAGATTGAACTCATTCAGAAGATGAACGAGTTCGGCGCAGCCGTTGAGCAGGCCGGCAAGGACTATTCACCCAGCGGCATCGCCAACTACTGCTACGAGCTGACGAAGGTGTTCAACCAGTTCTATCACGACTACTCCATCCTCAACGAGCCTGATGCTGCCAAGCGTCAGATGCGCCTCATGCTGGCCCGCAACGTGGCCAAGATCATCAAGGCAGGTATGGGCCTCCTCGGCATCGAGGTACCCGAGCGCATGTAGTTCAGTTCATTGCGACTCTGTCGCAATCTCAAAGACATGATACAGAACCCTCCCGACTATCGTCACGACACCGTGCTCCCACTTCCCCCAGAAGTGACAGCCGATGCCTGGGCCGTCGATGCGGGTTGCTCAGGCAATCCCGGACCGATGGAATATCAGGCCATCGACTTGCAGACGGGATATCGGGTCTTTCACTTCGGGCCGATGAAGGGCACCAACAACATCGGCGAGTTCCTGGCCATCGTGCATGCCCTCGCCCTCTGTTGGCAGCAGGGGCTACCCAACAAGACCATCTACAGCGACTCCTACAATGCTATCCTCTGGGTGAAGAAGCGCCAATGCAAAACAAAGCTCGAGCGCACACCTGAGACAGAGCAGCTTTATCAGATCATCGCCCGGGCCGAGAACTGGCTTCGCACCCACGACTTCCGCAACCCCATCATCAAATGGGAAACAGACAAATGGGGCGAGATTCCTGCCGACTTCGGAAGAAAATAGCAGCAAGCTTGGAGGGACTGCGGACAGAGCAGTCGCTAGTTGCGGACGGAGCATACGACGGTTGCGGACGGAGCATACGACGGTTGCGGACGGAGCATACGACGGTTGCGGACGAACGAGCCCAAAGTGACCTACCGCTCTACGCCTACCGACTGAAGGCTACACACCTACCGAGTGTGAACCGTTTACCTACCGAGTATAGTCATTCTAATCGGTAATTATGCCGATACCTCACTAAATTGCTTGAAACACCTGTAAACAAAGGGGATTTGACAAGTGAGGTATGTCCATTTAACCTCACTTATACCTCACTTATACCTCACTTGTAACCTCACTTTGGCAATGGTTAGCGAGACGGACGATGGTGTTGCTGCCATACTGCAGGCTACTCACCACACGTGCTGTAGCAGGCAGTTGAGGTGCCCTTGTGCCACCATCAACGGTCAGCTGCAGATTGGTCTCCACACGGATCTCATCCCAGAGCCCCTGAACAAGGAATGTCTCCAGCGTGCGACGTCCTCCTTCGACGATGAGCGACTGGATGTTGTGAAGATAAAGGCTCTCAAGGTTCAGGGGATGCTGACGGTCCACAATCAGACGGCTGGGATTGGCTCCCACCCAATGACGCACAGTCAGCCGCGGATGTTCACGTTCGTCAGTAACACGTCCCACGAGGATGGCATCCTCCTCAGCACGAAGCTTATGGGCGAGCATCTGCGTGAAGTCACTGGAGATGTGCAGCGGACGATGGTTGTCATCGATGAAGCCGTTGGCCGTCTGTGCCCATTTCAGGATGATATAGGGACGGTGAAGACGATGAAAGGTAAAGAACCTGCGATTCAGCACTCTGCACTCCTCTTCCAGCACCCCCACCTTCACGTCGATGCCAGCATCGCGCAACTTCTGCACTCCCCGGCCCCTCACCTCAGCAAACTCATCGATACATCCCACGACAACACGGCGGATGCCCTTCTTGATGATTAAATCGGCACAGGGAGGCGTCTTGCCATAATGGGAGCAGGGCTCGAGCGATACATACATCGTCGACTCAGCTAGCAGCTGTTCATCTTCAGGACGCACTGCTGCAAAGGCATTCACTTCGGCGTGAGCCTCACCACAACGGACATGATAGCCTTCACCGATGATGCGAGCCTCATTCTGCCCCCCACCAATGGAGGGAGCGACAATTACCGCTCCCACCATTGGGTTGGGCTTAGCGTTCTGCCTGCCATTCCTGGCAAGCTGAAGGCAGCGCCACATGTATTTCTCGTCGACCTCCTGCATAAAAGTCCTATTCGCAGGCAGTGACTAATCGATCTCCTCGTCAGCCTCGTAGCCACCCATCTCACGGATGGCATTCTTCAGCATGGTATGCTGGCGATAGAGGTGGTTGACGGCTTCCTCGCCCACGGTATAGTCGTGCATAGGACTCTTGAGGAAGAAGCTGAGGAAGCGCTGTGTGCCCCAGCGTCCTGCACGTGCAGCAAGGTCGATGAGCAGGCACAGGTCGAGACATACAGGTGCAGCCAGGATGCTGTCGCGGCAGAGGAAGTTGATCTTGATCTGCATGGGATAGCCCATCCATCCACGTATGTCGATATTATCCCACGACTCCTTGTTGTCATTGCGAGGAGGATAGTAGTTGATGCGCACCTTGTGATAGTAGTCGCTATAGAGATCGGGCTGCTCGTCAGCCTTGAGAATGGTCTCAAGGGTAGAGAGCTTCGATACTTCCTTCGTATGGAAGTTGGCCGGCTCGTCAAGCACCAATCCGTCGCGATTGCCCAGGATGTTAGTGGAGAACCATCCTTCCAGACCCAGACAGCGGGTGCCAATGATAGGTGCAAAACCACTCTTAACCAGCGTCTGACCAGTCTTGAAGTCCTTGCCGGCGATAGGCATCTGGGTCTTCTCGGCCAGTTCCCACATAGCAGGAATATCGACGGTGGTGTTAGGAGCACCCATGACGAACGGGCATCCCTCAACCAAAGCAGCATAGGCGTAGCACATAGAAGGAGCGATATGGGCACGGTCATCAGCCTTCATAGCCTCCTCAAGGGCAGCAAGCGTGTAGTGTACCTGCTCATCGACGGGCACATAGATCTCAGTAGAGGCAGCCCAGAGCACCACGACACGGTCGCACTGCTTCTCCTCACGGAAGCTGCGGATATCTTCACGCAGGGCCTCAACCATCTCCCAGCGGGTCTTGCAGTCCTTCACGTTGTCACCGTCCAGACGCTTGGCATAGTTCTTGTCGAAGGCAGCCTTCATAGGCACAATCTGCTCCAGCTCGTCGCGTACCGGGTCGATGTCCTCACGCTTCAGCACTTCAGCATAGACAGCCGACTGATAGGCATTCTGAGGATAGACATCCCAGCAGCCGAATACGATATCGTCGAGCTTAGCCAGCGGCACGATCTCACTATACTTCAGATACTTCTTGGCATCGCCTTTACCCACACGCACTTTGTCGTACTGAGTCATGGCTCCAACAGGCTTTGTCAGTCCCTTACGAGTCATCAGCACACCCGTCATGAATGTAGTGGCCACTGCGCCGTTTCCGACGATTAAGATTCCCAACTTGCCGTTTGCCGGCTTAACAACTGATTGTTCCATTGCTATTGATTGTTTAATGATTTGCTTTTTTAGCCATTGAGGTCAGATATGTCTTGCAAAATTAAACAAAATAACGCAAAACTCGTTATTCTTTTAAGGGTTTTTATACCTTCCAAACAAATTTAAGATAAATAATGTGCTATTTCTTATATTTTTCGGAAATAAATGCGTAATTTTGCAAATGCTATGACATACGAAGATTTGTGGAGACCATTAGAAGAGCAGTACGGAGCAAGTGAGGCGAAAGCTATTGCAAGGCTGGTACTAGAGCAGCGATTCCATTTGTCGCTGGCCGACATCTTGTGCGGCAAAATGGCTCTCCTGTCCGACAGCGACATGCAATGGCTGCAGGCAGCAGCAGCTCGTCTGCAACAAGGCGAGCCTGTGCAATACGTACTGGGCGAAGCACTGTTCTGTGGACGTAGCTTCCATGTAGAGCCAGGCGTGCTCATCCCTAGACCTGAGACAGAGGAACTGTGCCGATGGATTGCAGAGTGCGAGCCCTCAGCACGCTCCATCCTCGACATCGGCACGGGCAGCGGATGCATTGCCTGTACGCTGGCTGCTGAGTTGCCCGCAGCTGAAGTCACGGCATGGGACATCAGCACAGAAGCGCTCAGCATTGCTCAGGAGAACGCCAAACGTACCCACGTTCATGTGTCTTTCGAGCGGCAGGACGTTCTACATATGCCGGCATCGGACATTCATCAACGGTTCGACGTCATCGTCAGCAATCCCCCTTATGTCTGCGTGAAAGAGCGAGAGACGATGGACGCTCATTTGCTGGACTATGAACCACACGTGGCTCTTTTCGTCCCTGACGACGACCCGCTGCTCTTCTATCGCAGCATCGCCCTCTATGCAGCATCGGCACTGAATCCTACAGGTGCCCTCTACTTCGAGATCAACCCGCTATATGCAACTGAACTGAAAACGATGCTTCAGGATGCCGGGTTCAAAGATATCATCATCAGGAAAGACTTCCTCGACAAACAACGATTCATCAGAGCATGCAAGTAAAGAAAGAGATGACAGGCCAGCAGGCCTACTCCAAGCTGACGGCACTGTGCGCCCGTAGTGAGCACTGCCAGCACGAGATGCTGGAGAAGATGCGTCAGTGGGGTGTCAGCGAAGAAGAGCAGGCACAAGTCATGCAGCGGCTCGTCAGCGAGCGATATGTCGACGACGAGCGCTATGCACGTGCCTTCGTCAACGATAAGGTGCGCTACAACAAGTGGGGACGGCGGAAGGTGGAAGAGGCCCTGTGGCTGAAGCATATCGACAAGGAAATCAGTAAGCGGGTGCTCGACGAGGTGGATGACAATGAATACCTCGATGTCCTCAAGCCCCTGTTGAAACAGAAACGCAAAACGATCAGTGCCAAAAGCGATTACGAACTGAGGATGAAGCTTATCCGTTTCGCCCTGGGCCGAGGGTTCACCATCGACATCATCAAGCAATGCATAGAGGTAGAGGATGAAGACGAGTTTCTGGACTAAACTGTTCGATGTCATATCACCACGCTCCTGTGCCATCTGTGGTCGTCGACTTTCTCCCAACGAGCAGGTGCTGTGTGCTGTCTGTCATCTTCATCTGCCGGCTACAGGCTACGAACGTAAGCCCCTCGACAATCCGCTGGCACGTCTCTTTTGGGGAATCATGCCTGTCGAGCGTGCTGCCGCGCTGTTCTTCTATGAACCCAAGAGTGAGATCAGCCAGCTCATCTTCGACATGAAATACCGCTCGCGTCCTGAGGTGGGCGAGGCCATGGGCGAACTGACAGCCTTGAAGTTTGCCGCAAAAGGGTTCTTCGAAGGCATCGATGCCATTGTTCCCATGCCCATCACTCGTCTCCGGCAATGGAAGCGGGGCTACAACCAAAGTATGATGATAGCCCGAGGGGTGAGCAATATCACTGGCCTGCCTATATATAATAATGTGGTGAAGAGGACGAAGTTTTCAGAAAGTCAGACGAAGAAGAGCGCGTTGGACAGGCTGCGTAATGTAGACGGGGTATTCCACCTCACTGATGCCGAGCGCATAGCCGACAAGCACATCCTCCTCATCGACGACATCATCACCACAGGAGCCACCGTCAGTGCCTGCGGACGTGAGCTGGCAAAAGCTCATGGGGTGAGCATCAGCATCCTGTCACTGGGCATGACCAAATCATAGCATCATGTCAGCGCAGGAGCACTTTCCTGTTGCCTATAAGAAAGAGCCCATGCTGGGGATAGGGCTGCCTGTAGCCTTGTATGGTATAAGCCATGCCGTCGTCGGCCATTGCCGGACGAAGAAGCGAGGGCACTGATGCCTGACTCTCATCATCACCCATCCCAGTAGGAGCCTGATCATAGCTGCTGATACAGATACGGTCGAGGCGTGCACCATTCTCACGGCTAGCTATCGACAGGCTGTGCTTGCCTGGGGAGAGCATGAAAACGGGCTTCTCGCCATCATCTACGAACGTAGCCAGGTCAAGCCATTGCCACTGCCCGTTGGTCATGATGCCATTGACGCGCGAATAGCCCTGATTGTCAACCTTGACATAGTAGGAATCATCGTCATACGACGGACAGTTGACACGGGCATAGAGATAGTAGCGTGCCTGCTGGGTGGTGGTGAACTCTGTCTGAAGGAAGCATTTGGGGTCTGTAGGCAGTGAGGTGTTGTTGACGACACTTTCCAGGTACTTGCCGCCAGAGGCCTCATTGCTCTCAACCACCTTGAAAGCCGTACCCACAGTCTTATCGATCATGTCCTCAGCCTCTATCCACACCTGCTCCGTCCCTGCCTTAGGGTCAACATAGGGCGGATTGTCTGTCCTGACAAACATGTTCACGTCGATGCTCTGCCCCATGTCCAGATAGCCCTGGGCATTGGGATGCAGCCAGTCGTTCTGATAGAGATATTGGCTCTGCAGGGCTATTGTGTCGGCAGGGTCACGCATGATCTTGTCGAAGTCTATCACACCATCGACCACGCCTCCAGTACGGATCCAGTTGTTCAGCATCCTTCGTCCTGCCTCATGGTCGGCAGAATAATAGCCGTTGCCCTTGAAAGGTGTGATCGTAGCGCCATAGACCCAGATGCCCAGACGATGTGCCTCGTTGACCATATTCTTGTAAGCAGCGATGATATTGGACGCTGTCTGCTCACCATTCCTGGCCGAGCCAAGGTCGTTGACTCCCTCGAAGAGGATGATGTACTTCACACCTGCCTGCTGCAGGCAGTCGCGGTTGAAACGATTGACAGCTGTAGGACCTAGGCCTCCTGCCAGCACACAGTTGCCTCCTATACCCATATTGAGCACGCCGACATCCTTTGTTGCTGCATTGTCGAGCAGGGAACGCGAGAAAATGTCAGCCCAGCGGTTCTGCTCATTGGTGGTGCTGCCACGGCCATCAGTGATGGAGTTACCCAGTATAGCCACGGCCCTTGCCCCATCACCAGCCATCACATCGATGCCGCTGATGGTATACCAATGCTCTGTGGTGACTGCCTGTGTGAAGTCACTGGTGTTGCCTGCTGCCAGGTAGGACGTAGTACGACTGCCTGGATGACCCGTCACATTGGTATTGCTGCATTGTCCGTAGTGAATGGTGATGGCCACGTTCTGACGAGGGCTTAGCGCAAAGGCGAAAGCATCCGACGTGACCATCTCTCCGGCAGCTATCGTCACGCTCTTCTTGCCACCAAAGGTCACGACGGTCGTAGTCGACTCATCAATGTCACTGCTGCTGCCACTGCTCAGCGCACGGGCTATCTCCACACTCTGCACCTCAGTGCTGCCTGAGCTATATTCATTCGACAGCTTCAGGCGCAGCGTCTCACCTCCTATCGACACCTGCACGATCTGTCGCAGGCTGTTTCCTGATAAACGAGGCTGGGGCGGAAGGTTGTTCTGCTCCACCAACTGAGGCGCCGTACCCCATGTTCCTACCCACTTGTCAGCCTGCACCGACACTGATGCTGCCATCCATAATGTCACGGCAAAGAATGCCTTTACGCTTGCTTTCATAACTGTGTTCCTGTTTCTATTTGACGTGTAGATTGAAAAAACTGCGGCAAAGATACAACTTTTCATTGGATTTTTCGTACCTTTGCACAAAATTTTTCATCAAATGGACAACATCAAGAAAATCTTCGCACAGAAACTGCTCGAGGTGAAAGCTGTCAAGCTGCAACCTAACGAGCCTTTTACATGGGCCTCCGGATGGAAATCGCCCATCTATACCGACAATCGCAAAACCCTGTCCTACCCCAGCCTGCGCTCGTTCGTAAAGCTGGAGCTCTGCCATCTCATCCAGGAGAACTTCCCCGAGGCTGAGGCAGTGGCTGGCGTGGCCACCGGAGCCATCGCTCAGGGAGCATTGGTAGCCGACCAGCTGGGTCTGCCTTTCAGCTATGTCCGTCCCAAACCCAAGGATCATGGCATGGGCAACCAGATTGAAGGCGAGATAGCACAGGGAGCCAAAGTGGTCGTCGTCGAAGACCTCATCAGCACTGGCGGATCATCGCTGAAGGCCGTACAGGCCCTTCGTGACTATGGCGTTGAGGTCGTGGGCATGGTGGCATCATTCACCTACGGCTTTCCTGTCGCTGAGGAAGCCTTTCGTGAGGCCGGCGTTAGGCTTCTCACGCTGAGCGACTATGAGCATGTCGTAGCCGAGGCTGCCAAGACAGGGTACATCAAGGATGAAGACAAGCCTGTGCTGGCAGAATGGAGAAAGGCTCCCGGAGAGTGGAAAGGAGGTGCGCAATGAGCAAATACGAGAGTAAGGTGAAGCAGGTTCCCTATCCGCAGCAGACGGTCTATCGTGCCATCAGCGACCTGAACAACCTGTCACGTATTCGTGACCGCGTCGATGACGACAAGATCAAGGAGTTCTCGTTCGACAGCGATACTGTAAGCATCACCGTGCCCCCTGTAGGACAGATCAGCCTGCGCATCATCGAGCGGGAAGAGCCTTCGTGCATCAAGTTCGAAACAGCGAAGTCACCCATGCCCTTCAACCTCTGGATACAGATCCTGCCTGTCGACGAGCTGACGTCGAAGCTGAAGGTCACGGTCAAGGCCGACATCCCCTTCATGCTTCAGGCCATGGTCAGCGGTCCTCTTCAGGAGGGTGTCGACAAGGTGGCCGAAGCACTGGCACAAATACATTACGAATAAGATGAAACTCTGGGAAAAAGACTTCGCGATCAACAGCGAGATTGAGCGCTTCACCGTAGGTCGCGACCGTGAGATGGATCTCTTCCTGGCACCCTACGATGTGCTGGGGTCCATGGCTCATATCACCATGCTCGAGAGCATCGGTCTCATAGGCAAGGACGAGCTGCCCGTGCTCTTGCGTGAGCTGCGTGCCATCTACGACCAGACGCAGCGAGGTGAGTTCGTCATTGAGGAAGGCATCGAGGATGTTCACTCGCAGGTTGAGCTGATGCTGACCCGCCGACTGGGCGACATGGGCAAGAAGATTCACTCCGGACGCTCACGCAACGATCAGGTACTGGTCGACCTGAAGCTTTTCACACGTCATCAGCTGCAGCTGGTGGCGGAGAGCGTGAAGGATCTCTTCTACCAGCTCATCGCCAAGAGCAATCAGTACAAGGATGTGCTCATGCCTGGCTACACCCATCTGCAGGTGGCCATGCCGTCAAGCTTCGGACTATGGTTCGGAGCCTATGCCGAGAGCCTATGCGACGACATGCTCTTCCTCCAGGCAGCCTATCGCATGACAAACCGCAACCCGCTGGGTTCAGCTGCTGGCTATGGATCGTCATTCCCGCTCAACCGTCAGATGACCACTGACCTGCTGGGCTTCGACTCGATGAACTATAATGTGGTCTATGCTCAGATGGGACGTGGCAAGATGGAGCGCAACGTCTCCTTCGCCCTGGCCTCTATCGCTGGCACGATGGCAAAGCTGGCCTTCGACGCTTGTCTGTTCAACTCACAGAATTTCGGGTTCGTACGACTGCCCAAGGAGTGCACCACAGGCTCAAGCATCATGCCTCATAAGAAGAACCCCGACGTGTTCGAGCTCATACGTGCAAAGTCCAACAAGCTTCAGGCACTGCCCCAGCAGGTGACGCTCATCATGAACAACCTGCCCTGCGGCTATTTCCGCGACCTGCAAATCATCAAAGAGGTGTTCCTGCCTGCATTCGGCGAGATACTCGACTGCCTGCGTATGACGGCTTATATCATCAACAAGATTGAAGTCAACGACCATATCCTTGATGACCCGCGCTATGATCCGATGTTCTCTGTCGAAGAGGTCAACCGTCTGGCTACTCAGGGCATGCCTTTCCGTGATGCCTACAAGAAGGTGGGGCTCGACATTGAGGCCGGACGTTTCTCTCCCGACAAGGATATCCATCACACGCATGAGGGATCGATAGGCAACCTCTGCAACGATCGCATCTGCCTGCTCATGGATGGCATCCTCACGCAGTTCGGCTTCGAACGGGTAGCAAAGGCCGAAAAGGAACTGCTCGATGTATAAGCTCTTCGTCATTGTCCTCCTGTACCTGTTGTCGGCATGCGAGACTGACAACATGTACAGCAGCAACTACTGCCGATTCACCTTCAACGCATCGCAATATCCCTCATCGGCTCTTTCCAGGGCGATAGGGTCCACAGGTGGCGACTTCTGCATCGTGAAGGCTGTATCGAAGAATGGCGGCACGCATCTTGTGCTCACTCCCAACCGTGGTACCTACGCTGCCACTGACCTCGACCTGCTAATGAACACAGCCATCAGCGGAGAGCGTATCAGCTATGCAAGCATGGGCTACAAGCGGGGACTGATCATCGGACGCTCCCTCTACGGACAGCTGCGATGCTACGACCTGCAATGTCCCAACTGCGACAACAACTATGAACTGGCATGGAGCGACACACAGCCCCTCGACCTCGTCTGCAAGAAGTGTCACCGCACCTACAACATCGACGGTGAGTACGGCTACGTGAAAAGCGGCGAGAAAGGCAGGGCACTCACCCTCTATAGAAACGTCAGCTATGCCTTCGACAGTGGCATACTCATCGTCAGCAACCCATAGGGAGTCAGGAGTGACGAGTTAAAAAATGATAATGAAATCAGAAAAACTTCTCACTCGTCACTCCTAACTCCCAACTTTTTTGTAACTTTGCAGCCGCAATAGCGCATAGTGCCTGCCGTGATGGTGGAATGGTAGACACGAGGGACTTAAAATCCCTTGACCTGGAAGGGTTGTGCGGGTTCGAGTCCCGCTCGCGGCACTAGCGTTTTTGGGGGGCAGGGCGACAGTCCTAGCCCCCTTGCTTTTCATTATTCGATGGTCTCGCCATTCACGACGACACTCTTCAGTATGAGATTGTCGATGGGGCGCTGCGTAAAGGCTTTCTCCTTGGCAAAGTCCTTTACGTCGATGCTCTCAAAGGTGAAATCCTTCAGCGCATACTTGTCCGAACCTGCCACATTGAAGAAGTTGCCACACTCCATCCGGATATTGCGGAAGGTGACGTTGTTACACTGGCTGAGCGGCATGTCCTCACGCTCCTGTTTCTCATAGAACTGCGTCCAGGGACGGATGAGGAGACAGTTACGGCACTTGCCTGTAAAGTTCTCCACCAACACGTACTCATAATGCTGTGGCGTGTCGGGGCGCATCTTCAGCCAGAGCACATTGTTCGTATCGTCGGCATAGCAGTTGCGCATGATGACATTCCAGTCGTGTATGCTCTCCGATCCCAGCGTCATGCATCCGTGCACCGTACCATAGTGGCAGTTCTCCACCAGGATGTTATAGCAAGGTCCGTTCTCGGGTGCCTTGTCAGCAAAGGTGCCCTTACCTCCCTTCAGCACCACAGCGTCATCATTCACATTCATGTAGCAGCCACGCACCACCACATCGTGACAAGCGTCAATATCGATGGCATCCGTCGAAGGTCCCTTGATACCCTGGGTCGAGGAGTAGATATAAAGATCAAGGTAGCGCACATGATCACAACGGTAGATATGGTTGGTCCAGAACGGCGAGTTGATAAGTCGCACATCCTGAATAGTGACATTCTTACTATTAGAGATGTACGTCAGACGCGGACGCTGTGCATCCTTGTTGGTGCACTGGGGGTTCCACTGGCGACGTATCCAGAACTCCTCCCAGTAGTCCTGACCATTGCCGTCGATGGTGCCCTTGCCACAAATGGTGAAGCCATCGACACCATCAGCATTGACCAGCGCAACGAAATACTTACATGTCTGCCCCTCGATACGTGTCTCGCGAATCTCGAAGTCATGCACCCGGTCAGAGCCTTTCAGCACGGCACCCTCCTCCAGATAAAGATGTGTGCCCTGCTTGAAGAACAGACTGCCCGAATAGAAGGTGCCCTTGGGAACGACCACGACTCCCCCACCCTCCTGGGCAGCCTTGTCGATGACGGCCTGGATCTCACGCGTCTGGATATCGGTCGTACCCTGACGCACGCCATAGCTGGTCAGGACATACTTCTTGCCCAAATCATCGACATTCACTTTCACCGTGTCACTGAACCACTCACTCATGGGCTCACCATTGGGCCACAGCTCCTGTTTCGTCACCTTTTTCTTGCCCACGGCTCCCATACATACCAGTGCCATCAGAAGCACCACGCATAATCTCTGTTTCATCATATCACATGTTTTGATTTGTTTCTGCGTGGCAAAGTTACGAAAAAATGTCGATAGTACGCACAGAATTGAAAAAAAATTGCTTTTTTTTCCTTAGAATAAAAAATAATGTGTAACTTTGCCACTGATTTTTACAACATTAATGTTTTTAAACGATGAAAGATTTCTTTAAATACGTGATGGCTACCGTGGTCGGAGTTATCATTGTGGGAATTATCGGCTTTGTCCTGCTCTCACTGACAGTGATGGGCATGCTGGCAAGTGACGACTCGAAAGTGAAGGCCAAGGACAACTCCGTCTTTGTGCTGAAGATGAATGGCACCGTCAGCGAGCGGACTGAGGGCGGAAGCCCCATTGACCAGATCATCGGAATGGCCAATGGCGAAGCGATGGGTCTCGACGACATCCTGAAGGCCATCCGTCTGGCACGCGACGAGAAGAACATCAAAGGCATCTATATCGAAGGCGGCACCACTATCTTCGATGCTCCTGCCACTGCACAGCAGGTACGCGATGCACTGCTCGACTTCAAGAAAAGCGGAAAATGGGTCTATGCCTATGCCGACCAGATGATGCAGGCCAGCTACTACGTCCTTTCTGCTGCCGACTCGCTCTTCCTCAACAAGACCGGAATGATCGACTTCAAAGGACTGGGCGGCAAGCACGAATACCTCGCAGGCCTCTACGAGAAGCTCGGCATCAAGTATCAGGTGGCTCGAGTAGGTAAGTATAAGAGTTATGTGGAGAGCGTCACACGCAAGGACATGAGTGCAGAAGACCGTGAACAGCATGAGGCTTACCTCAAAGGTATCTGGCAGTTATGGACCAGCCAGATGGGTGAGAGCCGTCATGTCAGCGCAGCCCAGCTCGACTCTCTGGCCAACGACAGCATCATGATGTTCGCTACGACCGACGACTATCTCCAGGCTCATCTCGTCGACCGTGTCTTCTATCCCGAGGACATGAAGAAGGTGGTGTGCCATAAGCTTGGACTCGATGACGACGAAGATATCAACAAGCTGAACTTGAACGACATGCTCCGGCTGAAGCCGTCAGAGAAAGTGAGGGAGAAAGGTGGCCAGGTGGCCGTCTATTATGCCTATGGCGAGATTGTCGACGAGATGGCCAGCGGATTCCTCAGCGGACACACCATCGTAGGCCAGCAGACAGCCAGAGACATCCAGAAGCTGGCTGCCGACAACGACGTGAAGGCTGTCGTGCTGCGCGTCAACTCAGGCGGTGGCAGCGCTATTGCCAGCGAGCAGATATGGCATGCCATCCAGCAGCTGAAGGCTCAGAAGCCCGTGGTCGTCTCCATGGGAGGCATGGCTGCATCGGGAGGTTATATGATCAGCTGCGGCGCCAACTATATCTTTGCCGAGCCTACCACCATCACCGGTTCTATTGGTATCTTCGGACTTGTTCCCAACTTCAGCGGACTGGTCACCGATAAACTTGGTGTCACCTGGGATGGCGTGGCCACCAACAAGTATTCCGACTTCGAGAACAACCTGATCTTCGGCAGTGAGAACAGCGACGAGATGCGCTATCTGCAGGGATATACCGACAGAGGCTACGAGAATTTCCTGAGCATCGTAGGTCAGGGACGCGGCATGACGAAGGACGAGGTCAACGAGATAGCACAGGGACGTGTCTGGCTGGCTACCGATGCCTTGGGCATCAAGCTGGTCGACGAGCTGGGCTCACTCGATGATGCAGTGAAGAAAGCGGCAGAATTGGCCAAGATGGATGAATACCACGCCACCGCTTATCCTGAGAAGGCAGGATGGCTCGACAGCTTCCTCTCCAGCCAGGAGGAGTCTTCCGACTCCTACCTCGACAGCCAGCTGCATAAGCTGCTGGGCGACCTCTACGAGCCCGTCATGCAGCTCCGTCTCGACCAGCTTCGCAACCGTCTGCAGGCACGCCTGCCCTATGATGTAAGCATTCAATAAACTAATACGATCATGGAAGGCGATTTCATCAAGATCAAAGAGTCACTGCTGCCCCTGAGCTGGATCTATGGCTGTGGTGTCCGACTGAGGAACTTCTGCTTCGACGTAGGGATTCTGAAAAGTCACACCTTCCATGTACCCATCATTGCCGTCGGCAATATCACCGTCGGAGGAACAGGCAAGACTCCTCATGTGGAATATCTCGTACGCATGCTGCAGAAGAGATTCCACGTGGCTGTTCTCAGCAGGGGCTACAAGCGGAAGACGAAGGGATTTGTGATGGCCGACCGAAACTCCACCACACGCGACATCGGCGACGAGCCCTTCCAGATCAAGACGAAATACCCCGACATCAGCGTCGCTGTCGACAGGAAAAGGGTCAACGGCATCCAGCGTCTCACCGACGACGACCCCAGCCTCGACATCATCCTGCTCGACGATGCCTTCCAGCACCGCTATGTCAAGCCGGGCGTCAACATCCTGCTCGTCGACTATCACCGGCTGATCATCTACGACAAGCTGCTGCCGGCTGGCCGACTGCGTGAGCCGCTCAACGGCAAGAACCGTGCCGATATCGTCATCATCACGAAGTGTCCCAAGGAGCTGAAGCCCATGGAGTTCCGTGTCATCACGAAGGCCATGAACCTCTTCCCCTACCAGCACCTGTACTTCACCACACTCGAGTATGGCACTCCCACTGGTCTTTTCAACAAGAGCCAGACACCTCTCAGCGACCTCTGCGTAAACAATATCCTCCTGCTCACGGGCATTGCCTCGCCACGACAGCTGAAGGAAGACATGGAGGCCCTCCAGAAGAGCTATGGCCTGTCGACTAACATCAAGTCGCTGGCCTTCTCCGACCATCATGCCTTCCGACGGAAGGACATCCAGCTCATCAACTCCACGTTCGAGGCCATGCCCTCGCCAAAGGTCATCATCACCACCGAGAAAGATGCAGCACGGTTGGCCAGCATAGAAGGGCTGAGCGATGAGGTGCGGCAGAATCTCTATGTTCTTCCAGTCAACATCTGTTTTATGCAGAAGGACCAAGAGGAGAAATTCAACGAGTTCATCGTGGGCTACATCCTGAAGAACTCCAGAAACAGTATTCTGGCGAAGGGCAAGGATGACGGCAAGGCTCGTGACACCCTGCAGCCGGCAGGCAAATCCAATACCATCAGTTTCAAATAGCGACAACCACCCCAAACAGCAATAAGCATCGACAGACACATGGAAATAGCATCTCTCGGTGAGTTCGGACTCATCGAACATCTCACAAAAGATATCAAACCACAAAACGCCAGCACCTGCTACAGCATCGGCGACGACTGTGCCGTGCTGCACTACCCCGACAAGGAGGTACTCGTCACCACCGATATGCTCATGGAGGGCGTACACTTCGACCTCACCTATATCGACCTCAAGCACCTGGGCTACAAGGCTGCCATGGTGAATATCAGCGATATCTTCGCCATGAACGGCACTCCTAGGCAGATGACCGTGTCCCTGGCACTCAGCAAGCGCTTCACCGTCGAGGACATGGAGCTCTTCTACGAAGGACTGCGACTGGCATGCCAGAAATGGAAGGTCGACATCATCGGAGGCGACACCACTTCCAGCTACACAGGCCTGGCCATCAGCATCACTTGCATCGGCGAGGCACGCAGCGAGGACATCGTCTATCGTAACGGAGCACACAACACTGACCTAATCTGTGTCAGCGGCGACCTGGGAGCAGCCTACATGGGACTGCAACTGCTCGAACGTGAGAAGCGGGTCTACTACAGCCAGGTCGATGAGCTGCAGAAGAAGATCGCTGAAGCCAGGAAAGCCGGCGACAGCGAAAGACTCTCAGATCTCAAATCTCAATTCTCAAATCTCAATTCTCAATTCTCAACCATCGCCACTCCTGACTTCTCCGGCAAGGAGTATCTGCTGCAACGGCAGCTGCAGACGGAGGCGCGGGGCGACATCGTCGAGAAGCTGCGACAGGCCGGCATACACCCCACTGCCATGATCGACATCAGCGACGGGCTCTCCTCCGAACTGCTCCACATCTGCAAACAGAGTAAGACCGGATGTCGCATCTACGAGAAGGAACTGCCCATCGACTACCAGACAGCTGTCATGGCCGAGGAGCTGAACATGAACGTCACCACCTGCGCCCTCAATGGCGGCGAAGACTACGAACTGCTGTTCACCGTACCTATCGGCGACCTCGAAAAGATCAAGGAGATCGACGACATCCACCTCATAGGTCATATCACCGAGGAACGCTTCGGACACCTGCTCGTCACACGCGACAGCCACGAATTTGAGCTCAAAGCACAGGGATGGAACCCGCTAAAATAACTTTTTTCCAAAATAATTGCAAAAATATTTGGCGGAACGGAAAAAAAGTCGTACCTTTGCAACCGCAAACGAAAGGAATGCAGTGACAACATGGTGCCTTAGCTCAGTTGGTAGAGCATCGGACTGAAAATCCGTGTGTCCCCGGTTCGATTCCTGGAGGTACCACTCCTCCTTTCATTATGGACCCCGTGAATGGCTCCGGTCAGTAGCGGGGTTTTTCTATGTATATGTAGATATGAAGAAAGTTGTTTATACAGCCCTGCTCTCTTTCGTTGCGCTTTCCGTCAAGGCGCAAGATAGCAGGACTGCGTTCAACTTCCTACGACTGCCTGTCAGTGCTCACGTCGTAGCACTCGGAGGCGACAACATCTCCATCCACGATGATGACGCCACGCTTCTCTTCCATAACCCGGCACTCATCAACAATGTCTCCGACCGTAGCCTCTCACTCAACATGATGACCTACATGCAAGGCAGCATCACTGCCAGCGCATCCTATCAGAGATATGTCGGAGAACGTGCCACATGGGCGGTACAGGGACGCTTCGTCAACTACGGCGAGATGAAGGAGACCACCTACGACAACCAGCAGACAGGCACCTTCGGAGCCAAGGACATTGCCGTTGGAGGATCCTTCGCCTACGACCTCACACAGCGCATCAGCGGAGGCATCACCGCAAAGATCATCACTTCCTACATCGGGCATTACAACTCGCTGGCAGCTGCCGTCGACCTGGGACTGAACTATTTCGACCCCGACCGACAGTGGAGCATCTCAGCCGTGGCACGCAACCTGGGAGGGCAGCTCACAGCCTATGAGGATGATTTCGAGCGTATGCCCCTCGACCTGCAGCTGGGTGTGTCGAAACGCCTGATTGGCTCTCCCCTCCGGTTCTCCGCTACCCTCGTCCGGCTCAACGACTGGCACGAAGGGATAGGCCATCATATCGTGGTAGGTGCCGACCTGATGCTCGGCGATCAGTTCTACCTCGCTGCGGGCTACAATGCCATGCGGGCATCAGAGATGAAGATTGCCGATGCTGATGGCAAGAGTGCTCATGGAGCAGCCCTCTCCCTGGGAGGCGGCATGAGCCTCCAGCGTCTCAAGCTCCACATCGCTTATGCCAAGCTCCACGTCAGCTCCCCATCCTTCGTAGTCAACTTCAGTTATAATCTATAAATCTCAAATCTCAACCCTCAAATCTCAAACCTCAAACCTCAAACCTCAAACCTCAAATCTCAAATCTCAAATCTCAAATCACCATATGAAAAAGATCACCATTGCCATTGACGGCCACTCTTCTTGCGGAAAGAGCACAATGGCCAAAGACCTCGCCCAGCGCGTGGGATATATCTATGTCGATACCGGAGCCATGTATCGCAGCGTCACTCTTTACGCCTTGCGTCACAACATGTTCAGTGCCGACGGTTCCATCAATACTGAGATGCTGAAAGAGCAACTGCCACAGATTGTCATCACCTTCCAACTGAATGCCGAGACTGGTCGTCCCGACACCTATCTCAATGGCGTGTGTGTCGAGCAGCTCATCCGTTCGCTGGAGGTGTCCAGTCATGTCAGCCCCATCGCAGCCCTGCCTTTCGTACGAGAGGCGATGGTGGCCCAACAGCAGCAGATGGGACAAGGAGGCGGTGTCGTGATGGACGGGCGCGACATTGGCACGGTCGTCTTCCCCGATGCCGAGCTGAAGGTCTTCGTCACAGCATCGGCAGAGGTGCGTGCTCAGCGACGTTACGACGAACTGCAGCAGAAGGGTATGCCTGCCGACTACGATGATATTCTCAAGAACGTACAGGAGCGCGACTATATCGACTCTCATCGAGAGGTAGGTCCACTGCGTCAGGCACCTGACGCCCTGCTCCTCGACAATAGTCACATGACCATCGCCGAACAGAACGAGTGGCTCATGCAACGGTTCCTGGAACGCACTAAAGAGTAGGCTAAGGCTATGGAATACATGTCACAAGAGGGCTACGACAAACTGGTGGAGGAACTTCACCAGCTGGAAAGCGTAGAACTGCCGAAGGTCAGGGAGGCCATTGCTGAAGCCCGCGACAAGGGCGATCTGAGTGAGAACTTCGAGTATCATGCTGCCAAGCGCGAACAGGCCCGACTGCTGGGAAGGATACGTTTCAAGCAGAAGGTGCTGGAGTTTGCAAGGGTCATCGACACCTCACGTCTGGGTTCTGACACCGTCGGACTGCTCTCCAAAGTTGAGATGACCAACATGAACTCGAATGCCCGTATGACCTACACCATCGCCAGTCCTCACGAGGCGAACCTGCGTGAGGGGAAGATCTCCATCCAGTCACCTATCGGTCAGGCCCTCCTCGGCAAGAAGGCCGGCGACATCGTCGAGGTCCGTGTCCCCGCAGGCATCCTGAAGCTCCGCATAGAAAGCATCACGCTGTAGCACGTCTACGCAATAACTCCCCGCCCTTGCCTCTCCCAGGCAGGGGCGGGGTTCGTATTTTCCTGCTATCACTCTACCGAAAGGGAGAAACCATAGCGATGAGGCTGTGAGCCGTCGATGGTATATTGCGGCAATGTTCGTTTGCCCCAGGTATCCGTACCACCAACGCCGTGGATGTTGAGGTCAATGTTCAGATTGACGAAACGTCCACGCGCTATCTCATGGGGATGCTGAGCCCCCTCCAGATCTTCCTCGCCATAGTCCCAGGCACGAACACAGAGAGGCTGTTTGCCCACAACACGAAGGGTTCGCGCGGAAGAGGAGAGCGCCAGCCATCTCACGTCACAGCGGTTGCCATTGTCCTGCGGATGGATATACTCCGTCTCAAAGTCGGCGAGCGCCATCTTATAATGACCCACGAAAGCCGACAGCTTACGGTCAGGATAGTTCTCCCAGGGTCCGCGGCCATAGTATTCCACCTCTGTGTAGCTGCTGGGCAGACGCATCCTCATACCGAATTTCGGCATCAGGGGGATGTCGCTGGCTGTGGGACGATAGTCGGCATCGACTTCCACCTCTCCATTGCCAAAGATGGTATATTCCAAGGTGTAGTCAGCACCCACGGGCAGGCTGCAGTCAACGGTGACAGTGACCGTGTTCTCGTTGCTCTTCGTCTTGACCGAGCGCACGGTACGCCGAGCGGCAGCATCCTTCCACACTGCCACC
>JAEEGI010009444.1_pt1 | contig 21379 bp, 13 predicted proteins | sample 8958751 | NCBI WGS metagenome assembly JAEEGI01 (sample SAMN16246545, study PRJNA631951) | gut metagenome | biome: gut microbiome; feature: rumen; material: KS-attached | host: Bos | place: Iran: Karaj | collected 2018-10 | reverse complement strand
TTTTAATTCAATTATTTTTACACTCTTTTTTCAATAAAATATAATTAAAAATCAATAAGAAAATTTATTTTTTATAAAAAAAATAAAATAAAAATATTGAAATAAAAAAAATAAAAAAAGTAAAATAGCTTAATCCTCATCTTCATCATTATCATCTCCTCCATCTTCATCTCCATCTTCATCATAATTAAAAGCAGGAAACCAAGAAGTTTTTTTTTCTCCAAGTTTTTCAATTACAAATGAATTAATGGCATTTGTTTCTTGAGGGTCAACAAATTTTAAAGCAATCATATAATCAACATAAGTCCATACATCATGAATTTCTTTAATATGTAAGTCAAAATTCTCTCCATTATTTTCAATAGAATTTCTATCTCCATTACAAATGAAACAAACATTTTTCATATCTATTTCATTATCTCTGAGTTTATTAGTTAATTCAGAAAAACTATCTATTATAGTTCCTCCTATGACTGCTAAAAGAATAAGAATAATAATAATAAAAAACATTAATTGGAAAAAAAACATTCCCATAAAATAACTAGAATCATTTAAGTAACTTACTTTAGCAATAAATTCTCCTATTCCACCATCAGTCCTTAATCCGTAATTTACATGTGTTAAAAAACAATATATTAAAGATCCACAAGCATTTTCTAAATTATCTTCTAAATCTTTTATGTAATCTTTACTTAAAAAATAAAAAGCTATAACTGCACAAACATATATTGTTAATATTAAAAAGAAAAAAAATGTTATTAATTCAACATATCTCATTGAAACTGCTTTACATACGTTTAATAAAATTGGTGAAAGATTAACTATTATAAGTAATTGGACAGAGAAAAAAAACATATGTTTTTTATGAGAAAAACCTAAAGTTGAAAAAATTATATTCCAAATAAAACTTATAATTTCTTTTTTAGAAAATAATGTATTAAAAAATGCAATATTAAAAGTTTCAATGAAAGATAAATTATATTCTTCTTTATCTAATTTATGACTAACATAATACTTTTCTTTTTCTAATAAGAAATATAAACTAAATTTTGATAATACCCAAAAAAGGAAAAACATTGAATTTAAAATAACTTGAATTATTCCTAAAGGTAAAACAATATCATAAATATCTTTATAATGTTTATATGCATTTTTATTATTAGCTTTACTGACAATAATTATATTTGTTAAAGCATTTAAACTGAATAAACAAGCTTGAACATTATTAAAATTTAAAGCATTTAACCATTTTAAAAATAAATTACCTTTCAGTCTTTTTTTATTATGATTAATTTCGATGAAGAAATAATTACAATATTCCATTAGTGCAAATAATTTCGAAGCCCTATTATCTCTTGGAACATTTTCAAAAAATATTGTTTTTGTATCTTGAGATAAACACATTACTGTTGGATCTAAAGTAAAAAGTACCATTTGAGGTTTTGGATCCTCTCCTTGAACCCATACTTGTTTTGTAATTGATTCAAAAAATTTAACAGCATAGAAATTTTGAGTAAAATTTTGATCTATTAAAACATTTTCATCATCTTTCCCTTTTAATTCATTATTTTGATTTGATATTTCTTCTAAATCAGTTTCTTCATATAATTGAATTGAATCTATTAATAATTTTGCATCTTTGTTTCCAAAATTTGTTAATAATTTTACATAATTATACATTCTATTTGATAATTCAAATTCATTACATTGAGAAAATTCTGAATCTTCAAAATATTTTCCAATAAAATATTTATATTTTTTTTTATCAAATTCAATTTGCTCATAATCTGTGATATCACCTGATTCACTATATTTTATATATAATTTTTTTAATGTTTTTAAAATTGAATTGAAAATTGTAAGAGGATTAAACAAATTTCCTATTATAATTATTAATTTTTCTGGTGTTTTTTTTTCTTCTAAAAAAGCAACAATGAAATTAATTAAATCTAATCTAACATTGTAAACTATTTCAGAATCATTATTATCATTTGTGATTATACTTTTAACATCTTTCATAAATTTATAAAAATATGAATTTTCATTTTCTCTCCCTTGATTACTCATAATTTGAGTCAAATTACTTTTTGAAGTACCTTGAATCATTTCAATAGCAAATTCTACCATAACGAAAAATATTTCATAATAATAAGTTATATTATCTTCAACTTGATTAAAACCTACAGTATCCCATTGGGCAAGTAAAACTACTTTATCTAAAGTACACATCATTAACTCAAATAAATTTAAAGGTCCTTGTTCATAATCAATTTTAATTTCTTTAAAAAATAAAGTTTGAAAATTTATATTATGATCTTCACATAAATATTTTAAAATCTTAATGACCATATAAGCTATTCTATAATCATCACTACTTGAAGAAGCATTTGGGTTACATCCTGAAAAAATAATAGAAAGATAACTTTCAATAAATAAATTACATAGATAATTAATATTTATTGTTTGGGTTTTCAAACGATTTTTTCTATCACTCTTATAAATATCTAAAATATCTTCTTGTGTTCCTCCTGTATCACATTGTAATAGACGAAATATATGCCATAAATTTTGAATACGATATTTATAATATAACTTTTGATTATTAATCAAAAAAAACATTGGTCTTAAAATAATACTTCTATATGTTGCATCATATAATATATTCTTTTCTCCTAAATTAAAACTTAAAGATCCTTCTTCAAAATTTAATTTATCATTTTCATATTTCATTAACAATTCAAATATTTTTTCAGTGAAAGGAGAACATATAACTCCATTTTTTTTATATTCTTTTAATTTTTCTGTGATTTCTTCATCAGTATATTGAATTGTTTTTTTTGTAAATAATTCCTTTAAAAATTTACTTTCTGGTTTTTTAATGAAGCTTTTAACATGTTTATCAAAAAAACTAAATACTTTATGATAATCAAATATTTTAAAATTTTCTGATTTTAATTCTAGAATATCTAATTCTAATTCTTGTAAAGTAGATTGGTCCATATTAGCAAAAATTACAGAAAATTTGTTTTTTTGAGAATTAATCATATTTAAAAATAAATTACTAAAAAAGTATTTTTCGGCTTCTCCTTTATTTGAATTTTTTGAAATTAATGCTTTTTTCACTTCTAAAAAATAAAGGACAATTTCATATAATTTAAGATATAAATTACCATCAAAAGAATAAATAATAGACATATATTTATTAATAAAAACAAATGATGGAATAATTATTCCTTCTTCAAAATATTGATAAAGTTTTCTTCTAGATGCAACTTCTTCAACAATTTTACTAAAATTCTTTAATTCATAAGTCAATACATAACTTTCAATAACCATATTACTATCTGTATCTTTTACATTTAATAAATTATGAAAAAAATTAAAACTTGATTGAGCATAATCACTTGAGTTAGATTCACTATTAATTACTATTGAAATATATTCTTGTAATTTTAATATATCAATTTTCATATTTATATATGCTATTCTAAAAAATTTTAAAATTTCAATCCTTAAATTAAAAGGTAAATTTAAGTCAACTAATATTTTTTGGATTTGAATTTTGGGAAAAACTGTACTTAAATAAGTTGCTTCTTTAATTGCAGAATTTTCATTATAAAGAATATTCATAACTTTTAAAAAATTTTTATAAATAACTGTCAAAGTTTCAATTGGATATCCATTTAAAAGTTCTTTTTGTTCAATTAAATTAGATAATGTTTCATTTTTTGAAGATAAATCTGCAAGCATATCTTTATATTCAGCTAAAATTGTATTTTGATAATAAATATATTTTACATATTTTCTTAATTTATTTGTAATGTGTTCTTCATTTAAGAATTTCATTTTAGATAATTTTGAAACACATCTTATTAAACCATCTAAAATTTGTATATATTCAGACTTCCCACTTGTTCTTTCTGTTATATTTTTTAATACTTTCATTAAATAACTTGTGTTATTTAATTCTGTGTCTTTTCTAAGCAAAAATCTACAAACATAAATTAAAAAATTTAATAATTGTTCAAGATTCAAAATTGGCATTTCATGAAAACATGTCATAATATTTTTAGATAATACCATAATACAATTATCCTGATCTTTTTCAACATAAAAGAATAAATATTTAAATAATGCATCAAAATAATTTTGTTCTATTGTCTTAAAATCATTATCATTTTTTGTACATTTAATGAGAATTGTTAATGATTTCATAATACTAAAAGTGATTGGAGTTTTATTTAATAATATTTTTCTTCTTTCTTCAATTTCTATCTTTTCAGCTTCAAGTTCAATATTCCTTGTTTTGGCAGATTTTAATGTTAATAAAGTCATTGTCGGTTTATATTTAAATTTTTTTTTTTCTCCTCCTTTTCTTATATATGGAATTTTATAATCCCCTCTTTCAAAAACTGAAAAAACTTCATTAATAATTCTTATAACATCATTTTGTAACATTTCAGGATTTGAAACATATTGAAAAAAATCAGTATATATTTTTTCTAAATCCATACATAAATGATTTAGTCTTTCAATAATTTCTTTTTCCCTTGCTGTATAAATATTATTTAAGTAATTTAAATAAAAACTTTTATTTTTTGAAAATAATCTTTTCATTCCTATTTGATAAGAATCAATAGGATTAAGAGTTAAAGATGTAATATTGGTAGCAGTAAACATAATTTGGTCTCTATAATGAGTACTTTTTCCTAAAGAACGAAGGAATTTTAAAGGTTTTGGAGAAATTGTTGTTTTAACAGCAGAACCAGCAACCATATTTTGAGAAGAATTTGATATTAAATTACAATAAAAAAGAATATGAGTTACGTTTTTATATATTAATTTTGCAAATTCATTATCACAGTGGAAAAAAGCTGTATCACTTAAAGAAATATCATTATTAAAATATTTCATTAATAAATTATCATTATAATAATATGATAAATATAATACACATTTTACCATTTGGTTGAGCATTGCTATTTGGGCATTTTCAGTTCTTTGATTTGTATCTTTACTTGATACACTACTGTAAATTAAATCATCATTTAAAGTAAAAAATTTTACACTTTGTTCATGGGTTAAAAGATTAAACCTAATAAATCTTTTTAATTCAGCGTAAACAATTCTTAAAATTTCATAAGTCAATTCTGATTTATATTTTAAATTTCTACATGTTTTAATTATTTGTAATAAATTATCTATAATATTTTTATTATTATCATTTCCTAAATATTTATCTGCAAAAGTGAATTTTTTAAAATAATCACAATACATTAATCTTTGAAAAGGATTTAAATTATAAACATCTCTTTCAGTTATTGTAGGTAATTGCTCAAAATCAGATCTAAAACTGATTTTATGATAAATACCAAATAAATATCTTTTTAAAGGAAATAAATTTGAAAAATTTGAATTTTCTTTTTCTTCAATTAATTGATAAATAAAGTCAAAACAATCTAATTTGGGATTTTTAAAATAATATAAATTTTTACATGTATATAACATGAATTCAATTTTTTCAAGTGCTTTAATTAAATGGTTATTATTTGCATAAGTTTCTAAAGCAAATTCTGGGTTATTAATTACTCCTCTAATTTTAGATATATTTTCTGTTATATTATAAAATGAATTTTTTAAACTTTCCTCTGATAAAAGAACCATTTGAATAAATTGATTTATTGATAATTCTTCAAATTCAAAACCAACTTGAAAGACTTTTGCAAATTTCTCAAGAATTTTATTGAAATCTGAATGTTGATTACATTTACATTTAGGAATTGGACCATTATTTTCAAAATGATTTATTTGATAATCATTTTTGTTTTTTACACATCTATTATAACAAAAAGGACAAACTTTATCATTGTTTGAATTTTCATAATATTCATATGTCTTAGAAGTTAAAGACCATTCCATAAAAAGACATTCTTCTTTATAAAAAAAATCTTTTTCATTATCACCTTCAACAATAACATGATTCATTTGTCCACAATGACATATTGAATTTCTTTCTTCTGAGATTAATTCGTTTAAATTTTTATTTATCCAATGATTTGCATGACAAATTTTTACACATTTTTCACATATAGGATTTTGACAATCTGGATCACATAAACAAAAATAAAATATTCTTTTTGTTGGGTTGTAGCCTTCAGTCATAATTGAACATTCAGGAGCACTTTTTTGAAGTTCTACAATTTTTTCGCAATTGAAATGATCAATATTTTTATATGATTTTGTATTCTTTGGAGGACTTAACATTATTTAATTTTTTTATTTATTAAATATTTCTTAAAGAATATATAAATAATTTTGTATTTAAATTGATTTTTAAGAGAAATATATAACTATTTATTATATTTTTGAAAATTAATTACATTCAATTTTTTATTATTGTGAAATAAATTTACTTAAATCAAAAAAAAAATCCAAAATCAAAGTAAAATAAAAAATCTATATAGTAGTAAAAAAGTAATTCTTGATAAGTAAAATTGATAATAAACGATATAATATTTAGTGTTTGAATATGGAATATTATTAAAGAAAATTTGATTTATAAATATAATTATTAAATAAATTTTATTTTTAATATTCTTCAGAAACTTAATTTATTTGATAGAAAAATAAAATTAAAACAAAATAGAAAATTTATTCAAGAAAATAAACAATAGATGTTTAAGAATTTTTTTATAAAAAATAAAAGCAATATTTATGATTTTTTCGTTAATATTTTTATTAATGATTTTTATATTTTTGTCTTATAATAATATAATAATCTATTTTCAAATATAAAACATTTTTCTTTCCAAATCTAATCACTAAACATTTATAATGAAATGAATGATTATATTGTTAATTTCAATTTTAAATTGTTATATCTATTTATTATAATTGATTTTTGATTTGTTATATGATTATTTTTAATAATTTTTTAATAAATTTATATTTTTTTAATGAATATTTTATTTCTTATATCTTTTATATTTATTTTATTAGGTTCCTTATACTTTTTATTCTTTTTTCACTCAAACACTAAAAATAGTTCAGAAAAATCTGATGATTCAAATCAAAAAACTTTTCAAAAAGAAGAAAATTATGATGATAAAAAGGGAAAACTTAGGCAAAAAAGAAAAAGAAAAAGTGGAAAATTTTATACAGAAAATTCCAATCAAGATAAAACTATTAAAAATAATGAAAAAATTATTAACAATCAAATTATTAATGATAATATAGAAAGTAGTCAAATAAAAAGTGAAAAAAATGAAGATTTTGTTGAAAAAAATGAAAATAGTCTAAATAAGATAATAAAAGATAATAAAGGTGTTGTGAAAGAAGAAAAAATATTAAATGAAGAATCAAAAAATTTAAAACAAAATAATAAAGAATTATATATAGAAAAGGAAAATGGAGATGATAATAAAGAAAATTTAATAAATATTGAAGAAAAAGGATTAAAAGAAAAATTTCAGTTTGAGGAAAATAAAAAAGATAATGAAAAAGAAAATGAAGAGGAAAAAGAGGAATTTAAAGATAATATAATAGATGATAATAAACTAGAAAAAAATGAAGTCAAAGAAGATAAAAAGGATTTTGATGAAGATAAAAAAGAACTTAAAGAAGAAAAAAAGGATTTTGATGAAAATCAAAAAGAAATTAAAGAAGAAAAAAAGGATTTTGATGAAGATAAAAAAGAACTTAAAGAAGAAAAAAAGGATTTTGAAGAAAATAAAACAGAAATTAAAGAAGAAAAAAAGGATTTTGAAGAAAATAAAGAAGAACATAAAGAAGATAAAAAGGATTTTGATGAAAATAAAAAAGAATTTATAAAGGATTTTGATGGAAATAAAAAAGAGCTTAAAGAAAATAAAAAGGATTTTGATAAAAATAAAAAAGAATTTAAAGAAGATAAAAAGGATTTTGATGAAAATAAAAAGGAACTTAAAGAAGATAAAAAGGATTTTGATGAAAATGAAAAAGAACATAAAGAAGATAAAAAAGTATTTGAAGAAAATAAAAAAGAACATAAAGAAGATAAAAAAGTATTTGAAGAAAATATAATTATAGATAATGAAATAGAAAAAAAATCAGAAAAAGAAATTGAAAATGATAATATAAAATTTAAAAATGTAAAAAAACAAATTGAGGATAATGAAGAAGAAAAATTATTAGAAAAAGAAGATAAAATGGAATTTCAAGAAAATGTATTAGTAGATAATAAAGAAGAAAAAAAATATTTAGAAGAAGAAAAAGAATTAAAATTAGAAGATTTAAATAAGGAAGAAGCAATAGAATTAACATATGATGAATTATTTGATCGTTTTGTAGAATATGTTCAATGTAATAAAATAATGAGTATATCAGAATTATCATCAAAATTAAATTTATCAGAAAAAGAAACAATGAAGAAATTAAGAGATTTAGAAAATGAAGGAAATATAATAGGATTTCAAGAAGGAGATGAATATTTTTTCTTAACACAAAAAGAAGTAGATTTATTAACAAATATAATAACCAAAAAAAAAAAATTTAAACCTTCTGAATTAGAAGAAATATTTAATAATATAATTCAAGAACATGATATTATAAATTAATTTAATATATTTAAAACTAATAATTTTCTAATTAAAATTATCTTAAATATATAAAAAGATTATTTTGAAGATTTTAATTGTTCAATTTTTTCTTGTAAAGCTTTATTACCTTCTTCAAAGACACTAATTTGATTTTCTAAAAAATCTTTTCTTTTTAATAATTCTTCATATTCTTTATTTACTGAATTTAATTCACTTTTAACACTATTTAATTGATTGTTATTATTCACAGTATTCATTTTTTCTAAAGAAATAGCATTTTTATCATGTTTAACAATGACATTATATAATCTATATAATAATTTTTCAATAGCTTTTGGTTTTGCATTTACAATTTCATTAATTTCTTCTTGAGTAATAATAAAATTTATTTTTTTTAAAACTTTCATTTTTAAAGTGTTCCAATTTGTTAATTTTTGTTTTGTTGAACTTACATTAGGATAATTATGTAATTCTACATATTTTGGATAATAAAATTTTATTATTTCTGCTGTTAAAACTCCATCACAAAAATCTCTTGCCATATTTTTTTTCTCTCTACTTAATGGAATAGTATCTATCCATTCATATACTGTCATTAATTGCATATCATCCATTTTAATTTATTTGTTTTTAAATTTTTATTTTAATAAATTTAATATATATTTAATTTATTAATAGATAATATTCTCTATTTTATTTTTATATAAAATAAATGGGAAATTTAAGTTATCCTGATAGATCATTTTTTCAAAATTTCAACAATAGAAAAATAAAAGTAATAACATTTTCAATGATGTCTCAAATATTTAACAAATATCAACAAAACAATTTATTATCCTTACAAAATTTTAATGAATGTTTAAAATATTTAGTATCAGATGAAAATTTTCCATTATTAGCTTATACTCATTTATCAGAAAAATTATTTAGATTAATTGATCAAAATAACAATGGATTCATTAATTGTGAACAATTCACAAAAGGAATGTGTATGGCTTTAAGTTGTCAAGAAAAGAGAATTCAAATATTATTTGAAGCAATGAAAATTAACATAAATAAAAATTATATTACTTTTGATGAAATTTATCAATTTTTTCTAAATTCTTGGATTAGTGGTTTTAATTATATTTTTGGTTTTATTAATTATTATTTAAGAGATGAATTTACTAAAAAAAATATTCCAATTCCTTCAAGTAAAGATGAAATGATGAGTATTATTAATAGACATAAAGAAGAATTAAATCATTATTTAATTAAAAATTTATATGATAGTGGTATTAATACAAATGCTCCTATTTCTTTTGATTTATTTAAAAATTGGATTTTGAAAGATAATACTATAGAAATTAATTATGGAAATAAGTTATTTAAATTTGCTACTAGTATTTTGTTTTTTGAAAATATTGGGTTAAATATTCAAGCCTAATCAATTGGTTTATTTGCTTAAATAATAATTTTAATTTTTTATTTGAAGAAAACGTTTTAATATCAAAAATAAAATTTTTAATTTTTCTTATTTAATTCAATATTATATTAAATGTCAACATTGGATGAAGAGAAATTAAAAGAATGTAAAATTGTTTTTGACTTATTTGATAAAGATAAAGATGGATTAATTCCAACTAAAGAATTAGGAAATTTAATGAGAATTTTAGGAGCAGCTCCTTCAAATATAGAATTAGAAACAATAATTCAAAATTTAGAATCAAATAATCATAAATTAATTTCCTTTGAGAAATTTATTGTAATTTTCCAAAAAAAATTGGAATCCCAAGATTCAGAAGAAGATATAATAAATGAATTTAGAAAATTAGATAAAGATAATAATGGAACAATTAGTGAAAATGATTTAAGAAATTTAATGTCAAATTATGATAATCCTTTATCAGATGAAGAAATCGAAGAAATTATTCAAGAAGCAAATGTTGATTCAAATGGAAATATAGATTATATAAATTTTACGAAAATTCTTTTAGGAAATATATAAATATAAAATATATAGAAGATATAATTAATAAAGATTGAAAATTTAAAAAAAGTTTTTTTTAAATATTAATAATATTCATCTTCTAATTTTTTAAATACTTTTGTCAACATATTTAAAACATCACTTTTAAAATCATTTTCTTTTAAAATTCCATAAATATATTTATCACAATATTCTTTTAAAATCATAAATTTTTCACAACCTTTAATTAATTTTTTCCTTTCATCATTATTAATTATTAAATAATAAACCATTTCCATAAATTTATAAATTTTTTTTCCAAGTGCTTTTAAATTTGCATCACTTGCTTTTGATTTCATTTCAATCACATCTTTTAATTGATCATAATAAATAATAGATTTATCATTAATAATATCATAAAATTGGAAAGAATCAAACAAATAATTTTGTGCTAATTCATTTTTTGAAGTTAATATCATAATTAAATAATAAATTTTAAAATCAAGAATAGAACTTTCTTCTTCTTCAGGATCAATAATATTAATTTTACTATCATCTTTTAATAAATCAATTAATAACCTATAAATAAATTGATAAGAGTTATTTAATTCTTCTCTACAATCAGCTTCAATAATAGTAGTTAAATTTAATATTAAAGTTAAAACTTTAATCATAATCATTTGAGAATAATAAACTCCTGGAATATTAGGTTTTTCTAAAAATACTAATAATCTATCCATTAATCCATCATGGTTTTCACTATATAATATGTCTTTTAATTGATTTTGAGTTTCACTTATTATATAACCAATTAAATCTAAACAAGCTAAAACTAAACTTTGATTATAATTATATAAACTTAAATATTCACTTATTGTTTTAAGAACATTTCCTTCATAAGTTAATTTAATTCTATGAAATTTATATTTATCATTCTTAGTTAACATACATAAGCATTTAGCAACTAATAATAAAGTAATAGGATTTTGTCTATTATCTTCGAAAATTTGTCTTAAAGGAGAAATTAAATTAATAATATTTCTAGTTTCACTATTATTATTAATATTATCTGAAAATTTCAAATCTTCATATAAAGCTTTTAACATTTGATTAGTACAATGATTAACTAAAATAGTAGAAATAAATTTATATCCAATACTTTCTAAATATTTTTGTAAAAAATTAGCTGCAATACAATGAACAATAGCATCATGATTAAAACTTATTTCAGAATCAGCATCTAAAGAAACTAAAACTGATTTTGGTTGAAAAACTTTATTTGATTTAACATATAAATCTTTAAAATTTATTGTATTATAACATAAGTCATTTATATCATTATTTGATTTTTGACATACATCTAAAATATTTCTTAAAAATTCTTCATAGTTTATTTTATAATCTGTTAATCCACCGTTTAAAACAAAAGCTAAAAATCTAGATAATTTTTTAGTCCAAATTATTGCAAATTTATCTTTTGAAAAATTTGAATTTTTTTTTAAATTTTGATTTGGAGTTATTAATTCTTCTTTTTCATTTTCACTTTTTCTTTCTTCTTTATTGTCTTCTTCAGTAATTAAAATATCATTATCAATTAATTTATCACTTAATTTACTTTTTGTAACTCTTTCAATATTACTAATGATTTTTTCCATAAAATCGAAATTTTTAGTTTTATCATTAGTATACCATTTATCACAAATTAATTCGAATTTCTTTTTTTTTTTCTCAATGATTTTTTTTAATGGTAAAACAGCGTCTTTAACATTAGTAGTTTCAAAATAGAAAATTAAAGCAGCTAAAAATTCATATCCAAAAGTATAAATATCTTTCCCAATAATTCCATAAACATTTTGATAAAAATATAAAGTATCTTCATCAACTAATAAAGAATCTACTTTAGCTTGTAAAAATAATTTATTTTCATTAACAGTTGTAGTAATAGGAGTAGATAAAGTATTAGCAGCTAAATTAATAATTTTAATTCCTTCAGGATTAATTTCATAATTATCATAACTTGATTTTTCAGTTAAAATTAAACAAAAATCTTGATAAGTATCAAAATAAGGAGGAATATATTTTCTTCTTAAAAATAAAAATATGATATTTTCATATTTAGGATCACATGTTCTAACAAAAATTTCCCATCCTTCCCATAGTGACATATCTTCATTCATATTTAATCTTTTATTAAAAGGTTCATTTTTAATAAACCAATATTGATTTTTTACTTGATTTTTAGAAAAATAATTTAATACATATTCATAAGCATGAAAAGATAAATCTTTTATATTTATATTTTCATCAAAATTACTTATTGGTATTTGTTCTGATATATCAAAATTTAAAATACATTCATTTGAAAAATATATAAATTCATCTTCTGACTCTTCTTCTATTTGTTTATTTTCTTTCTTTTTATTTTTCTTCTTCTCTTTTATATATTTAATATTATATGTTGGTTGAGAACTTTGAACTCTTTTTATTATTCCTCTTAAATAACATGTATATCCTTTTATTATTTCTTTATGATATTTTGAACCTTTAAATTCTTCTTCTTTTTTTTCTTCCTTTTTTTCCTCTTTTTTATTATGATTATCCTTTATTTCTGGTAAATGTTTTATTACTCCATCATAATATTCATAAAAAATTGTATAATAACATAAAATATTATTTCTAAAAACTGTTCTATTTTTAGAATTTATTACTATTTTTATTATATTTTGATTCTTCATTTCTCTTGAAGGACTAATATTTAGAATTAAAATATCTGAATTTTTTTTATCATATTCATATGATATTATATTTCTATATGATATTGTTAAATGAATTACTTTCATATCATTCTTTATGAAAAATATTAATTTTTTACCTAAACAAATAAATAAATTTGCACTTGTCTGACTAATAGATTTATTACTTTTATTGTTATCTTCACTTATTACTTTCTGAGTTATGTCTTTATTAAATTTCTCAAAAAATTTGACTCCTGCTGCAGCAACATATTTAATTGAACTTTTTAATGCTTTTCCTAAACATTTTATTATAACATTAGAGTTATCTTCCATTTTATTTAATTATATTTATAATTTTAATTAATTAATTTATTTATTATGGAAAAATACAGAGCCTTTGAAGACCCAAGTAATGGTATCAATCCCTTTATAGTCAAAAACCCAAATTTCAATTTTTTAAGGTAAAATAATTATATATTAAATATATAATATAGTTTCTTTATTGGATTGATAAAATTTATCTTATTTATATTTATTTATATTCTTTTCATAATAATTCAAAAAATATTACATTTTCCAATATTAAATTTATTCTCAAGAACATTTGAAGTTTTAGTTAATACAATAATTAGTACAATATTATTATCTTTACTTGGTGTTTATTCACCAGAATATAAGTTTAAAAAACAAGATCCAAAAAGGTATAAAAATATAAATAATAATATATAATAAAATTTAGAATTCCTAATATAATTTTTTCATCTCAATCAACAATTATAGATTGGTTATTACTTCTCAAAAATTATTCTCCTAAATTTTTATATATAGTAAAATCAAAAGATGATAAAACTGATTATTTCATAGAATTATCATATAAAGATATATTATATTATGGATTAGGAATTAAATTTTTATCTCCTTTAATTAAAGATAAAAAATTTGATGTAGAAAATTACATAACAGAAAAAAACCAAATTCCAATAATAATATTTCCAGAATGTACAAAAACAAATAGACAAGCAATTTTAAATATAAGAAGTAATTTAATGGATGAAATATATGAAATAACAAGAAATCATCAAAAAATTTTAATGAGAAGTGAAATATATATAAATTCAAATGGAGATTATAATACAATTGATAAAAGTGGTTTTAAATCTTTATTTCAATTATGTAGAAGATTAAATACTCAAATTAATATTTATTCTCAAGATATTCCTTCTGATACTTTTTCTGATGAAGATGTACAATTTGATAATAAAGAATTTAAAAATTTTAATTATTATTTAGATTATAATTTAAAAAAATATTTAATGGAACCTAATCATAGATATATTGTTAGTTTCTCTTCTAAAGATCATATTAAATTTTTAGATTATTATAATCATACTCATTCTGATAAACAAGGTCATTATGTTAAGAAAAATAAATAAAAATTAATATTTATTTTTATATGGTAATAAACAAATTTCCTATGAATATTATTATTATATTTTAATATTAAATATAAAAAATATAATAAAACTTATAATTAAATAATTTATTTTTTTATAATTTTATTCAAAAAAATAAATTAAATTTAAAAAATTTTCAAAAATGTCGAATTTTGATATTTTTGAATTTAAAAAAACACAAAATGATTTATTAGAAAATAACAATGAAGATTTTAAAGAGTAATAAAAATATTTTTAACTTAATAAATATTAGTCTTAACAAAGATATTTTTAACACAATAAATAATAATAAAGGTAATTTTTAAAATTATTTTTTTAGAAGAAGATAATGTTTCAAACGACTTTTATCATAATAATTATAATCCTTTACCTTTTATGGATGATGTTTGGTGTAATAAAAACAAAAAAAACAATGAAAAAAATTTTGAAGATAATCTTAAAACTTTAAAAAATGAACTTCAAAAAAAACCTTCAAATCCTATAAATAATCTATTATATAATAAATTTCCTTTTTCTACTTTTTTCAAAAAAAATGATTTTAATATTAAAACAATTAATAACAATAATTTTAACAATAGAAAAAATATAAATTTAAATAATTTTATGGAACAAAAGTATAATAATAATTCAAATAATTCTTTTTACATTCAATCAAATTATTCAAATAATTTAATTAATTTTAATAAATATAATACAATTCAAATAGAAAGTACAATTTCTACTTCATCTGATACAAAAACCACAAGTCAAGAAAGTAATAATTATCAAATAATAAAAAAATATTTAAATCAAAATGATATTAATAAATATTGTCAAACAACACAAAATAACTTTTATTATACTTTCTATAACAATAATTCAAATTTTACTCTAAATAATTATAACAATAATAATAATATTGTTAATTCAACATTTCCAAATTCAAATATTCAGAATACTAATTTTTTGAACGATTATTATTCAAGTTCAAATATTTTTCTAAATAATAATAGTAATAATTTAATGAATAATGATAATGAATATATAATAAATATAAAAGACATAATTGAAGGAAAAGAAAAAAGAACATCAATTAGAATAAAGAATATTCCAATTAAATATTCAAATCAAGATTTAATGAAAGAAATAGATTTAAGAATGAATATTAATAAAAATATAAATTATAGAAATTACGATTTAATATATTTACCAATGAATTATAGTAATACTAGAAATTTAGGTTATGCTTTTATTAATTTTATTCATCCTATTTGTATTATTGATTTTTTCAATAAATTTAAAGGAATTAAATTTAAAAACAATAATAAAGAATGTCAAATTACTTTTGCAAAATATCAAGGAAAAAAAGAAATTACTTCTCATTTATTTAATTCTTCTGGAGAAGGAAAAAAACCTTTTTTATTTAATATTAATAAAAATAAAGTTAAAATTAGAATTTCCAAAAAATATTTTCATGATATTCAAAAATTCACAAATGATATTTTCCATTTAATTGAATTTTATGATTGAAAAAAATAAGAATAACAAAAAAAAATCAATTAAACCGAATTTATTATTGTACAAAAAATTTTTTATTATTAATATAAAAAATATAATCAGTAATGTAAATAATAAATCTTTAATTAAAAAATAATAAAAAAAAAAATAAAAAAAATTTAAAAAAAGCATGTCAGATTTATTAATAGAAAATGAAAATGAAGATAATACATCAATAACGAAAGTATCGACATTTAAATATAGAGATAATTTTTTTAAATCTCCAATAAAAGAAGTTTCAAGTCAAATATTAGAAAATTATGATTTATCACCAATTTCAAATAATAATGCAATTTTTTTAAAAAGAAGAAAAGATGCTTTAGGAACAGAAATTATTAAAGGAGGAAAAGATCATAAAGTTACTTTTTGTGATCAAATAAATGAAACTGATTTAGTTAAAAAATATATTTTCAAAGATAATAAAAATTTAAATAAAGAAGGGAAAATTAATAATAAAAAAAAAATCACTTTTGAACATTTTAAAAGTAAATATAATAATTATGATAATAATTGTAATAAAGAGAAAAATATTTTTTTTTCTCCAAAAAAAAAAAATAAAAAGAATATTAATAATGAAAAAAATAGAAATAGAAAAGAATTTACTAGATGTGAATCTTGTGTTATTTTTTAAATTTTTTAATTAATAATCTTTTGTTCAAAATATATTATTATAGAAAATCTGATTTATTATTTTATTAATTATTTACTTTATTTCATATTAGTATTAATCAAATATAATATTTATTATACATTTATCTTTATTAAATTATAGGTTATGGGTTCTTTTAATGTATATAAAAAATAAAAAATCATTTAAATATTTAAAATCTAATTTTTATTTTTATTATAATTTGTTTAAAGTAAACGCTCTCATTTAACAACATATTAAAAATATTGAAATATAATAAAACAAATAAAAAAATATTTATTTTTGTTATTAAGAAAAAGAAAAATAATATATTAAAATTAAAATATTTAAAAAATGTTTTTAGCAAATACACTCAATGATAAATTAAAAAGAAGTTTTTCAGACTTAGATTCTCCAAAAGAAAGTGAACAAAAATTTGAATATAAAATGAAAGAAAATAATCCTTTTTCATTATTTGTTTTTAGAATGCATCCAGAATTTACAAGTGAAGAATTAGGAAAATTATCAGATGAAGAATTTTTTAAGAAATTTACAATAGATAAATTGCATCAAAAATGGGAAAAAAAGTTGAATGTAAATTTTGATATAACAAATAGAAAATTTGCATATGGAATGAGTGAAAGAGCAAAAACAGCAAAATTATATGTGAAAGAATTAATAGATAAAGATTTATTTGAAACTAAAAAACCAAAATGGAATATAAGTTCAAAAACAAATGATAAATGTTTTAAACCTCCTTTAAAAAAAACTATATTTAATTTATCAAATGGTTTAAATGATTATCCTGTTGTTCCATTAAAAGAAAAAATAGTAAATCCTGGAATAGATATTAAATATGAATTAATTACAGAAAATAATTATTGGAATAAATGTTCAGTTTTAAATGAAAAAGATAAGAAAAAAATGCTTAAGGAAATATTAGAAAACGCAAATTTTAATACTCAGAAATATTGGAATAATAATAGAGAAAATAGAATTAATAGTGCTCCTTTTAATATTACATCTTCAAGGAAAAAAATAGAAAAAACAAGATATTTTAAACCTTATAAAGACCCTTTAACATTAGAAAAATACAATTATAAAACAATGAATAAAGTAAAAGATTTATTATGGATTGAAAGAGAAAAAGTTTTTGAAGATATAAAAAAAATAGTACCAAAACCAGATAAAAATATAGAAAAAGTAAATGCATTAGTTCAAAAGAAAATGAATGAAAAATATAAAGAAAAATTTGATATTATGACTGGAAAAAAAATAGAAAAAAAATTTACAGGAAGACCTAAAAGTAATTGGAAAGATATTGAAATTGCAGATAAAATTCAATCAATTGCTGATTGGAAAGATATTAATTGGTATAAACCTTTAAATACTGATATTTCAGATCATAATAAAAGAATTGAATTATTAAAACCTTTAATTAATAATAAATTAAATGTTATGAAAGAAGAAAGAAAATTAAAAGAAGAAAAATTAGCAGAAGATAAAAAAAAATTAAAATTAGCTTTAATGAAACAAAAAACAGAAGGTCTTAAAATTGAAAATGATAAAACAAATACAATGAAAATAAGTAAATATCCTATAGATAAAAATATATATGAATATAATAAACAATTTTCAAAAAATGGAAATGAATTTCAAATGAATGAAGGAAATAATGAAGATGATATTATATCAGATCCCAATAATATATTAAATGAAATTAATAATACTAATGATGAAAACAATAATAAATTTTTTTTAGATGCTTATAAAAATATTATTATAAATGGAGAAAGAGAAAAAAGACAAAAAAGAGTTATGAGTCATTATAATAGAAATTGGATTGAATATAAATATTATCATACTGGAACTTTTAGAGAATTTATTTATAAAAAAGAAAAAGTTGAAACAAATAAAGATGGAAATTTAAATAATGTGAGTAAAAATAAAAATAATAATGATAAAAATCCTGAATTTGAGATTACTGAAAAATTTATGGCTTGGTCTTGTTGTATGAATAGAGTAAAAGAATCAAGAGGATGTCATTGTGAAAAAATTAATAAACATAGATGGAATTTAGATAATGCATAATTATAATTTATTTTTTTTATTATTAATCAAATTTTTTATTTATTTAAGGTTTTCTTAAAAAAAAATTTTTTTAAATTACAAAGATAATTAAAAATTTATATTTGTTAACACACTTATAATTAAATAATACAACCTTTATTCAAAAATTATTTTTTTAAAAAAAGACTTTCATCAAATTTTAAATCTAAATCTTCTCCAAAATCAATAATTTCCTTTAAGACATTTTTCTTAAATAATGAATTAGATGAAAAATAATCTTCATAATTATTTAACGAAGAATAACTATTACAATTGGTAATAGGAAGAGATTTATTTATATTAACATTATCATAATAAGAGTTTTTTAATTTAAAACTAGAATAAGAGAATCCATCTAAATTATCAGAACAAGTAATAACATTATTTTCTCTAATATAGGAATTTTCATTATAATTATAATTTTCTAAATGAGTTTTCCAAGGATCAAAGTTTAAAATATTATATAATTGTCTTCCATTACATTCAATATGAGGAAATCTTCTATCACATAAAGTCATTCCATTTATAATAAATTGACATCTATATTTTCCTGGTATTATATTTTCAGTGAAAATATATAATACAAATATTTTTCTTATTGGACATATTTCAAAGTCATATATATCATATTTATCATTGAGATTGCAATATAAATTATTGTTTATAAATATATTTGAATTATTCCAAAATATTTTTAATTGAACTATTTCTGCTTTAAAAGGATATGTTAATACATAATGATATTTTTCATAATTTATTATTTGTCTACAGATTTTATTCATATAAAATGCTTTTATTGCTCTTTGAAGAAATGTTATTTTTTTTAATCTTTTCTTTAATAGTTTTGTTATTAATATATATTTTTTTATTTTATTTTTTATATAAAATGTTTTAATATATTTTTCTATTAATATCCATTTTTTTTTCCTTTGAATTAATATTTTTTTTATTAATATGAATTCTCTTGTTTTTTTTCTGAAAAAATATCTTTTATAATTTTTTTGAATTATTATAATATGTCTTAATAATCTATATTTTATAATATAATTTATTAATTTATTTAATGAATTTCTAACTAACCATCCTCTAATGAATTTTTGAATTATTAAAATAGATTTTAATTTTTTAATTAAATAATCATTGAATTTAAAGTGAATATATCTTCCCATATTCCTACTAAATATTCTTTTATTATAATATGAAGTAAAATTTAATAAATCTTTTTTAGAATTTTTTTCTATCGAAAAGAAATTAAAATTTATGTTTGATATTATTACATTTATTTTTTCCACAAAGTCATTATTATTTTTCTTTAAATAATCTATAAGTATTTTATTTCTAATTTTTTTTTGATGTGTTATATTTTTATTATGGTTATTATATAAAAATAAACCACAATGTAATCCAAAGATTGAAGAAAGAGAATTAATATTCATATTTTTCATCTTTTTATCTATAAATTTATTCAAAGAGGAATTAGAAACTGAAAAATGATAAATGTCCTCTTCCATATAAATTAAATATTTCGAATATTATTTAAAATATAAAATATATATTATATTATCTTGATTTTTAACAAATTTTTATTTCTTTATAAATTAAACATATATGAAATAATAATAATAAAAATATTAAAAAGAATAATTTATTTGAAAATTAAATCATGAAAAATTAAAAAAAAATGTATAGTTAAAAATCTTCATTATTCAAAAATTGTTTAACCATATGAAAGGCTTCTTTTCTTTTCCATTGAGGAACCATATGACCAGTACCTTTTATAGTAGTAAAAATTAATCCATCATAAATAGTTCTATAACCAGCAATATTTTCCATATCAACAATTCCATCCAAATCATAAGCCCTCCAAGGTTTCCAATCACTAATTATAGGTAATTTTAAATTTTTTATCCAAGCTTGATTTCCATTAAAAGGAACTGCCATATCAGTATCACCTGAATATATTAATATTCTAATTTTCTTTAATAAAGATGGATATGCATATATACTTCCTTTTTCTTGGGTTTCATATTTGATTCGTTTATTACCACATTGATTCCACTTTGTTTTATTAATTATATGTAATGCTTCTTGAACTTCTTCTTTATTTAAATATTCTTCTAAATAATGACTATCCAAACATGGAGCAGAAGTTTCTTCTTGTGTTGGTTCTTCATTTTTTTCTGGTTTTGATTGGGATTGTTTAAATGAAAAAGCCCATTTAGCATAATTGGAATATAGTGAAGTTTGATTTTGCTCCCCTGTATAACAATCTTGTAATAATCATAAATATTCAATTTAGTATAAATTTTTTCAAAAATATTATATATCTCTTGTTTACATTTTGTTTTATTTTTTTCTTTAGATAAACATTGTAATAATTCCATTCTAGTTTC
>JAEEGI010009441.1_pt1 | contig 21381 bp, 22 predicted proteins | sample 8958751 | NCBI WGS metagenome assembly JAEEGI01 (sample SAMN16246545, study PRJNA631951) | gut metagenome | biome: gut microbiome; feature: rumen; material: KS-attached | host: Bos | place: Iran: Karaj | collected 2018-10 | reverse complement strand
TACCATCCCCACGAGGTATCCTTCATCCTGATCGACTACAAGGGCGGCGGCATGGCGCAGAGCTTTGACGGTCTGCCGCATTTGGCGGGCATGATCACCAACCTGGGCGGAAACGCGACGACGCGGGCGCTGCTGTCCATCAACGCGGAGATCCGGCACCGTCAGCGCGTATTCAACGAGTACAAGATCAAACACATAGACCAATACATCGAGCTTTACCGCAACGGCGAGGCGGACGAGCCGATGCCCCATCTCATCATCATTGCGGACGAATTCGCGGAGCTGAAAAAGGAGCAGCCCGAATTCGTGCGGGCCCTGGTGTCCGCCGCTCGGGTCGGTCGGTCGCTGGGCGTGAACCTGATCCTTGCAACCCAGAAGCCGGGCGGCGTCGTGGACGATGAGATCTGGAGCAATTCGCGCTTCCGTATTGCATTGCGCGTCGCGGACAAGCAGGATTCCAACGAAATGCTCAAACGCCCGGACGCTGCTTTTATCACCGGCACAGGCCGGGGTTTCCTGCAGGTTGGAAATGACGAGATCTTTGAGGAATTCCAGTCCGGCTGGTCCGGGGCACGTTATACGCCGGAGGTGCCCTACGACGATGGAAGCCGGGGCTATGCCCGTATGGTCGACATCACGGGCAAGAGCGAAAACACCGGGAAAAAGAAGAAAAAAGGCGGCGACAACCTCAACAAGGTCACACAGCTTGACGCAATCGTAAAATACACGGGACGGCTTTCGGCAGAGAACCGGATCGCGCCGCTGCGCCAGATCTGGCTGCCGCCGCTGCCCGACACGCTCTATCTCGACGAGCTGGATACGTCGGATCTCAACCGGAACCACTTTGCCGTCCCCATCGGTCTCGCGGACGACCCGGAGAATCAGCGGCAGTTTACGGTGTCCATTGACTTTGTTGCCGACGGTCATCTTCTGATCTGCGGCGGCGCAGGCAGCGGCAAGACGACGCTGATCCAGTCCATCGTCTACTGTGCGTCAGAGCTATACACCCCGGAGCAGGTCAACTTTTACATCGCCGATTTCTCGGGGCGTACCATGAAAGCCTTTGCCGGACTCCCGCATACCGGCGCGGTGTGTCTGGAAGGCGAGGACGATAAGATCGCCGCGATGATGGACTATATCCGCGGCGAGCTGGAGCGGAGAAAGGCGCTGCTGTCCGAAAAGGGCATCGGCTCCTACCGCGACTACATCAAGGTCTCCGACGACCTGCCGATGCTTCTGCTGATCATCGACAATTATGCGTCCTTCGTGGAGAGCTATGAGGAATATGAGGACCTCTTCATCCAGCTTGCCCGGGAGGCAGCTGGCTACGGCATCTACATGATTTTCAGCTGCAACAACTCCGGCGATATGCGCGGACGCATCCGCCAGGGCTTCACCAAGGGCATCGGTATGCAGCTGCCTGATCGCTTCGAGTATGACAGCGTGATCGGGATGCGAACCGAGATCCTGCCGGATGACCGCGTGAGCGGCAGGGGTCTGATCAAAGAGGGAAAGCCGCTTGAATTCCAGACCGCGCTGCCCGTCAGAAGCACAGGCGGCAGCATGATGCTCACCGTGAGAAACATCATCGCGGAGAAATATCCGAACAGCACTGGCGCGTCAAAGAAGCTTGTCAGCAAGTATGAAGCCTATTCCGACGAAGCGCTTTTGCCTGCGTGCCGGGACGGCAGCTTCCTCCTCGGCAGGAACTGTACAGACGGCTCTCCGGTCGCTGTCAAAACGGACGGGTTCCTCTGCTTCACTGTCAGCGGCGGCGCCAAGAGCGGCAAGACGAACTTCCTGAAATTCGCAGCACGACAGTTCAAGCACGTAGGCGCGCGGGTATTCATCTTTGACAGCGTTCTCCGGGATCTGGAGGGCTTTGCCGCCGCCTGTGGGGCGGACGGGTACATGACGGACAACGACGGTCTCTTCCGTTTCATGGAGAGCGTTCTCGTGCCGGAGCTGACTGAGCGAAACGGGCTTGTCTACTCTGCGCGGCAGGAAAAACGTTCCGTGCAGGATGCCTTGCAGGGCTATGACCGGATCGTGCTGCTCGTCAACAGCGCCGCGGAGTTTATGGAGGCTGTCTACAACAGCGTACAGGACATGAGCGAGTTTTTGGAGACGGTCTTCGACAAGGGGGCTGAGCACAAGATTCACTTCATCATGGCGGTTTCCCCGCGGGAATACAACGAATGCTCGGCTTATGAGGCGTTCCGTATGGCCTGCGGCATGAAGACAGGACTGCATCTCGGCGGCGAGGCAATCGAACAGGGCATCTTCGACTTCCAAGTGGAGGACGATATGAAGAAGACGCCTGCGGGCTCGGCGCTGATCAACGTGGACGAAAAGACGGTGGAGATTATGACGCCGCTGGTAAAGGAGGGCGAAGATGAGTAAAATCAGCATTGAAGTCCGAATACCGGGTAACGCCAAAACCTATGAGTTTCAGGTGGACGACCGTATGAAGGTCGGCATCGCAAAAAAGCTGATTATGTCCGCAATCACGGAGTTCGAGGGCTATGATGTCTTCAACGGCACAAAGGATATTGCCGTCTGCTCCGTCGAGCTGGAGGGCCTGATCGAGGATGGAGAAAGCTTTCACAAGGTCGGCATCGGTAACGGCAGCCAGTTGGTTATCGTATAGGAGGAATCAGTTGTGGATCAGAACAGAATTGCGGTAGACCCGGTCGCGCTTCTCAACGCCGCGGAAAAGGTGGACGGCTCGGTCAGCGAGATCCGGGATTGCATCGGAAAGTTCCAATCAATCATCGACGGGCTGAACAGCTCCTGGAGCAGCGACGTAAAGGACAAGTTCTTCAAGAGCTACGAAAAGGATATGAAGGCCCTCAACGAAATGACAGTCCAGTATGGCGAGGTTGCCACTGGGCTGCGGCAGATGGCGGAATACCACAGCAGAGCAGAGGAAGAAATCCTGGAAAAAATCGAAAAGGCGCACAAGGCGCTGGGATAGGAGTGTGAGCGATGGCAGCAGACATCAATCAGGTGGATACCGGCAAACTTGCCGCCGCAGCAACGGAGATCGGTGCGGTTCGGAAAAAGATAAACGCGAGCGTTGACTCCGTCCATGCGGTCTTCCGCAAGATGCTTGAATCCAACGAGGGCAGCGCCGCCGACGAGCTCAGCGCCGTCACGGGGCAGCTCAGGAAGAGCTCAGCGGACATTCTCAACACCCTTGCAAATTATGAAAAGGTGCTGGCTGAACTGGCGGGCATCTACAACGACGCCGAGAAGCAGACGACTGGCGCCGCGGGCAAACTGAAATTTGGGGGGCTGCGCTGATGGCTAACATCAATATCAACATCACAGAGGTCCAAAAGCAGGCGAGACTCCTCCGCGAGGCGTCCGCGAACCTGACCAAGGGAACGGTAAAGCCCCTTGGAGACTCCAAGGACCGTCTGGCGTCCGCGTGGACGGGCGAATCGGCAAAGGTGTTCGCCAAGTACACGGAGGAGCTGATCGGGCTGCTTCAGTCCAACGCGAAGGACATCAACGAGATCGCCGCGTTTTTGGAAAACGCTTGCAGCAGGATCAAAAAAGCAGATCAAGAAGCGAAATCCCGTATCAAATAAAACTGGAGGATATAGTTATGGCAACGCAGCAGGTCAACGCAGTCAAACTCAAAAAGGCCGGAACGGAGCTGACCGATCTTTCGTCCAAGATGAAGACGGAAATGAAAAAGCTCGACGAGAGCATCCAGAAGATTTCTTCGATCTGGAAAAGCGAAGCCGGTACGGCTTATGTGAAGACGTATCACGAAGATAAGGGCAATCTGGACCAGTTGACGCTGATCATGCAGCAGATGGGCACAACGCTCCAGCAGATCTCTGCCAAGTATCAGCAGGCGGACAGCAAGGCGCTCGATGCCGTAGGCAGGAACCTTGCCAAGGGTTAAGGAGGATAAGTTATGGCTACCGAACAGATCAGTGTAGATACTCAACAACTCAAGAAGTATTCCGGCGAGCTGAAGACATCCTATCAAAAGATGTTTTCCTATCTCTCTCAGGCCCGGACCTCGGTAAAGTCCCTCAAATCGACCTGGACCGGCCCTGCGGCGAGCGAGTTTTACGGGCGCTTTGATTCGATCATCGTCAAGTGTGAGGAAGTGCTCAAGGTCGTGGACGGCTACTCCAAGGCGCTTTCGGACAGCGCGCAGGTCTACGACAGCAACGAGAAGAATGTGACAGACAACGCCAACAAGCTGAAGATCAATCTCAAGTAGTGGGAGGTGTGTGCTGTGTCTTGTGAAGAACCCCCAAAATCCGCACCGGTCCAGGCGCCAGTCAGCAAGCCTGCCGTCCAGAAAACCACGCCGGTCAAGGTAACTGTCAAAGAGGTTGATACGCAGCAAACCGTTTTTACCAAAGCATCGAAAAACATCCGCACCGTAATGCAGACTCTGAACACCGCCAAAAAGTCCATCGGCAGCGACCGAATGTTTGACGCCACAAGGCGACAACTGGCCAAGCTCTCCGAGCTGCTGGAAATCAGGGCCTTCGTCCTGGACGCTCTTGCCGAGGCGATGACTGCGGCAACGGGCGGATACAAGACCGCGCAGACCCAAGGCGTCAAGGTCATGACGGAATGCAAGGCGCACAAGACGGACTTCTACGGCAATCCCGTCCATGTCTCCGCCGCCACCGGCGCGGCTGGCGGCGCGGCAGGAAGTGTCGGAGCTGCCGCCGCGTCCGCCGCTCCCGTGACCGCGGAAGCGCCGGTCGCTTCCGCCGCGGCTGAACCGACCCATACGCAGACGGTAAACGTCACGCAGAACGTCACCAACATTGTGAACAATTATAGCAGCGCAGCGCCCTCCGAGAGCAGCGCCGCAGGCATGGCTTCAGAGCCCTCAGCTTCAGTTGTCACGCCCGCTTCCGAACCTGCTTCCGGCGGCATTCCCGTCGGTGCGGCAGTCGCGGGTATGGCCGGTGCAGCTGTCCTCGGCGGCGCAGCCTATGGGTTTGCTGAGATGACCAAGGAAAAACGGCAGGAAAAGAAGCAAAAGAAAGAAAACAAGCAGCTCGACGACCAGCTTGCAGCGGCAAAACAGAAGCTGCAGGACATCGAAGAGGAAGAGAATCGCCTCCGCGCACAGATTACGGAAGAACCAGTAGACTCCGAAGAAGAGGCTTGATTGAAAGACCGGTCGCAAAAAGATTGTGAATTCTACCCGTCATCTATCCTCTTTGGTATTATAGAATTCATAGAGTGAGTCATAGATCTCTTCTTTGGTTTTGCGAACGACCTTCCTTCGTTTCCCATCCAGCATCACATATGACTTCCATTTTTTGCGTGAGCGTTTTCCTCCTAAGCGGCAGGTCGGAGGTTCGAATCCCCTCGTGGGTGCCAAAACGCCGTATTTCACACGAAATACGGCGTTTTTGTCATATGAACCCCCCACGATGTGGAAAACGTCGGATGATTCGGCGTTCAGTCGGAGCCGTTTGCACGGGAAGGAGAGCGCTGCTTCCGCCGGAGCAGGATGACGGCATAGACTGCGAACAGGATCGCCGCAGCCGCCGCCCCGACGGCGTAAGAGACGGTTTGGTCAAGCTGCAAACCCTCTTTCGCCATCAGAATATAGGTCAGGCTGACGGCTGTCATGAAGGCCGCCGGGAGGGCGGTCAGGAGGGAGCCGAAGCGGTGCTTGCCTTTTTTCAGCAGATACGCCGTGGACACCCACAGGGCAATCATGGCAAGGGTCTGATTGCTCCAGGAGAAATAGCGCCAGATGGTCTGGAAGCCGTTGTCGTTCACAATGGCAAACCAGGTCAGCAGGCCGCCGACGGCCAGCAGCGGGATCGTCAGCAGCAGACGGTTTCGGATGCTCTTTTGCTCCAGATGGAACACCTCCGCCAGGATCAGCCGGGCGCTGCGGAAGGCCGTGTCGCCGGAGGTGATGGGGCAGACGATGACGCCCGCCACGGCAAGCGCGCCGCCGACCACGCCGAGGACGCCGGTCGAAATCTCATAGACCACGTTCGACGCGCCGTTTGCCAGCGCTTCGTTCAGCAGCCCGGTCGTGCCGTAGAAAGCCACGCCCGCTGCCGCCCAGGCCAGAGCAATGACCGATTCGCTGATCATCGCGCCGTAGAAGATGGCCCGGCCCTCTTTTTCCGAGCGGATACACTTGGCGATCATGGGGGACTGGGTGGCATGGAAGCCGGATATTGCGCCGCAGGCGACCGTGATGAACATATAGGGCCAGACCGGCACGCCCTCGGGATGCAGGTTTCGCAGCGAGATCTCCGGGATGGTGAACTTCCCGCCGGAAAACAGGATGCCGCCCATGACCGCGGCTGCCATGACGATCAGCAGTACGCCGAAGACGGGATACAGCTTGCCGATCAGCTGATCGATGGGAAGCAGCGTTGCCAGCAGGTAATAGACGAGGATCACGACGGCCCAGAAGGTGCCGTTCATCCAGTCCGGGGTCAGCTTGTCGAGAAGTCCGGCAGGGCTCGTGACAAACACCGTGCCGCAGAGCACCAGCAGCACCACCGAGAAGATGCGCATGACCCACTTTGCCGCTTTTCCGAGGTACGCACCCGACAGCTCTGCAATCGACGCACCATCATGTCGGGAGCTGATCATCCCGCTCATGTAGTCGTGTACCGCGCCGCCCAGGATGGAACCGAACACGATCCACAGGAACACCACCGGCCCAAACACCGCACCCATCAAAGCGCCGAAGATCGGCCCCGTACCGGCGATATTCAAAAGCTGCACCAGAAAGGCCTTCCAGGGCTTCATGGGTACGCAGTCCACCCCGTCATGGATGGCAATGGCGGGGGTTTTCCTGCCGTCCGGCGCAAAAATCTTTTCCGCGACCCTGCCGTAGATCAGATAGCCAACCAGCAGGACCGCAAAGGAAATCAGTAAAGAAACCATCTATCTTCTCAGATACTCCGATGAAACGGGGAAGTTGAAATAGGTGTCCGGGTAGGGCTCGTTCTTCAGGGCAAAGTGCCACCATTCGCAGTCGATCGGGGCGAAGCCGTTGCGGAGCATGACCCGACGAAGCAGCATGCGGTTTTCGTACTGCTCCTCGGTGATGCCGCGATAATCCGGGTGGGAGGCCTCGCTGAACAGGTCGAAGGGGCTGCCCATGTCCAACTCCTTGCCGGTCTTCATGTCCAGCAGGGTCAGATCCACCGCGCTGCCCCGGCTGTGGCTGGACTGCTTGGCGATATAGCCCTCCGCGAACAAAGCCTGTTTTTCCAGCGCAGGGTAGAAATAGGGCTTCATGCGGACGTCCTGATCCTCGATGCCCCAGAGCACGAACTGCTTGACCGCGCAGGCAGGACGGTAGGCGTCGAACACCTTGAGCCGGTACCCCTGCACCAGCATCTCGCCGGCGACGGATTTGAGCGCCCGGGCAGCCTCCTTGGTCAGCAGCGCGACGGGCTCCTCATAGCCGTCGATTCGATCGCCGATGAAGTTATAGGTGGAATAGTAGCGGATCTCCTGCACGATCTGCGGCACGAAATCTGCCAGCAGAACAAAGCCGGAGGGGTCCATGGTCAGATCATTGATGCGTCCGTTCATCGTACCTCCTGTTCGTCTCTCGGCTGCGGCGCTTACTCCACGATCATCTGTTCGGTTTCGGAAATGGCAAAGATCGTGAGGAAGAGGGTCTCAAAATCACGGGTGTTCGTCCAGACCCGGTAATAGAACCGACCGATCGGAAGGTTCATCTTGTGCTCGGCCGCCTCGTCCTCGTGGACGTACTTGCCGCTGGTCTCGATCACGGCAAAGGGAAGGCCGCCGCTGCTGATCTCATAGGTCACGTTCGGAAATTTGCTTCTCATGTTGGTTTGCAGACGGAGACCGCGCGCGTGCAGAAGATCCCAGACGTTCTGACCGTCGAACTTGAACCAGGAGCTGGCGGACCAGCCGTTGTCGTTGTAGGTCTGGGTCACGGTATGACCCACCTCGTGCTCGACCGTCCTGCCGGTGGTGTGGTCGATGAAGGAATAGGTGCGGGCGCCGATCACGGCCTGCTTGGTCATCTTGCCCTCAAAGAGGACCTTTCTGGCGGCGTCCTCCAGAATATAGCCCGGCTTCAGGGTCGCGCCGTCATACCGGCAGTAGTATTCCGTCACGCCGGGCTTCTGCTTGAAGCCCTCAAAGGCGGCGGCGGATGCCCGCGGGACCTGATCCAGCTCTTTGCTCTTTCGGAAGGCCTTTACGGTTCGGAACACGCCGAAGACCAAAGCCAGGACGCCGACGCCGATCATGATCGGGGCGACGAGTCCGCCCAGCCTTCCGTTTGTGATCGCATTCGGGTTTTCGGGATCGTAGAACACGGCGATCTCGTCGCCCGCCTTGTATGCATCCGCCAGATCCTCAAACGTACCGGTATACTCCTTTCCGTTCACCGTGTAGGTGAAGACGACGTCGTAAACCTCGTTGTTCTCCGTGTCCAGATCCTCCTGCACCTGCGTGACCTTGCCGACGGTCTCCAGATAACTGTCGGTATTGTGGGTCATCAGAAAGATGCCGACAGCGATGAGGATGATGCCGAGGGGCACGAAAAACCGCGCCGGGCCGGAGTTTCGCAGGAATCTTGCAAATTTGTTTTCCATCGTTTTTTGTCCTTCCTTTCTCTGTTTCAACATTCTTTCAGGACGCTGCGTCCTGCAAGGTACGGATCTGATGCGGGGCCGCTGCGTTCGCCCACGACCGCGCTTTTATAAAGAATAATAGATCAGGGTCATGGCCACGTAGGAAGCGATCATGCCGAGCAGAATGAGGCCCTGCTTGATCCGGTGCTGGGTCAGAAGGCCGATAAACTCGCGCACGCTTGCGTTGGGCCAGAAATACCATTTGGATCTGCAGCCCATTCCCTGTGCGCGCAGCTTGACGCGCCTTGCCTTGAGACCGGAGCGGAAGACGTGATAGTTGGTTGTGGAAAAGGCGATCTTCGCCTCCGGGGCGTCCAGCGTGGGCCAATAGCCCTTTGGAGCCTCTTTCCCGGGGCGGACCCGATCCAGGATCAGCCGCTTCGAGAAGGCCATGTTTTCCGCCGTGTCAGTGGATTTGTCCTCTAAGAGCATCCGCGCCTCGGGGACGCCCTGCGCGGATAAGTACCGGCGCATGCACTCCGCCTCGGAAATGCACTCGTCCGCGCCCCTGCCGCCGGAGAGAACGAAGATCGGCGCCTTTCCGGTCTCGGCCTGCTGGGCTTTGGCAAAGTCCAGCGCCCGGTCAAGCCTGCCGCGCAGCAGCGGCGTCGGCGTTCCGTCCTTCCGGATCGAGCAGCCGAGGACGATGATGAAATCCCGGTCCTTCTTCGGCACGTACCGGGCGGCGATGGAATTGGCTGTGATGGTTCCGATCATCATGCACTCAAAGTACAGATAGATCGCGGCAAGCGAATTCGTGAAGATGTCGTGCAGCATCACCTCGGTCTGGGAACCGTAGACGTAATAGTCCAGCGCATAGATCAGCACCTCGCCGCCCATCAGCAGAACGGATAGAATCACGCCCAACAGATTGACAGGCCGGAATCCCTCGTGGCGGATCAGACTGAGGTTCGATACGATCAACCCCAGGGAGAACAGGAATAAAAACGGGAACGTGAGCAGCATGTAAACCATTGCTGAGCCCAATAGCCCACTGAGCAGATTGAGCAGAACGGCCTCCTGCGGAACGCTGCGCAGGTTCACAAACAGCAGGGTATGCACGACCGACACGCTAAGCAGAAACAGCGCAAAGCCGAAGTAGATGATCGTGTTATAGGAGTACAGGTTGTAGCGGATTTGCAGGAAGAACGCCCGAATCAGCAGGACGGCGACCGCCAGAAAGTACAGCGCCAGCAGCAGGCAGCAAAACCGCACCATCCATTCACGGTTCAGCAGCACCGCCACGGTCAGCAGAGCCAGAACCGCAGCGGTCAGAATTGCGACGTTGTAGATCTTGGGCTTTTTGTCCAGTGTGTCTAACTTCAAATGAAACAAACGATATCCCTCCAAACGTGCAGCAGGCCGTCCGGGTCGGCGCCGGATTCGACGCGCCGGTGCTGCCGGTGGTCAGAGCGGGCGGTTATCTGCGTCCCTCGTTCGGGGATCCCCGCCCTGCGGCTTTCCTGTCCGCAAACAGCTCCTTGTGCTTCAAAAGCGCCGTGGCCAGCAGCTCGCCCAGAACGAAGCAGCCCAAAAACTCTCCCGCAAGGATATAGACCGCCGAGAGCCACAGAGGGATCTCCTTCAAATGATAGCCGTACCGCAGGATCAGGGGAACGATGATTGTGTTGGACCCGATCGCCGGAATCGGCACCAGCCATCGGTTGCGCCGCAGCAAATAACCGAGGGCCGCGCCGATCAGGGTCGCAAGACTGCCGAACACCACGTCCCAGATGATCGCGCCGCCCAGCAGATTCGCCAGAATGCAGCCGATCAGCAAACCCGGGATGGCAGCCGAGGTGAACAGCGGAAGAATCGTCATGACCTCGGCGATGCGAACCTGCATCGAGCCAAAGGAAATCGGCGCGAACACAAGCGTCAGCGCCACGTACAAGGCAGCGATCACCGCTCCTTGCGTCAACCAATTTGCTTTCTTTTTACGCAGATTCATTCAGATGCCTCCAGACGAATACCGGCAACGGCGTTCCTCATAAGCATTATACCTTCTAAAGCTCGAAAATGCAACGCCCGATTGTGTTTTACGGAAAGATCATTCCGGATCATCGGATACAATGCTTGTTCTCAATCATCGGAAAATGTCTTGCAATTAAGGTTTTTATCTGGTATATTTTATCCATCCGCTCAATCATATGGAGGTGCATTATGAACAAAACTGCAAAAACAATCATCTGCATCCTGAGTATTCTCTGCCTGGTGCTGGGGGGCCTGTTGGTCTGGTCCCGGATCGACGCCGGCAAGTCCGAACCTGAACCGGCAAAGCCGGACACCTCGGAGTACAAGCTCTATCGGAATGTCATCTCCCAGGACGAGGTGGAGCAGACCCTCTTCGGTCAGTCTATTTCCACGGAGCGTAACGGCGAATACCGCATCGGCATCAAAACCGCCATTGACGGCGATTATCACGCCACCCTTACGGTTTATCAGGCCCAGGACGGGAAGTATGTCGAGGTGTTCTCCTGCGAGGCTCTGGTGGGCAAAAACGGCCCCGGCAAGCAGTCCGAGGGCGATGTAAAAACCCCGCTGGGCACCTGGACCATCGGCGAGGCCTACGGCATCAAGGAGGACCCCGGCTGCAAGGTTCCCTTCACCCGGATCACCGACGATATGTATTGGTGCGCAACCGGCTCCAACGGCAGGAATTATAACACCCTGCTCTACAAGAGCGAGCATCCCGACTGGGACTACTCCGATGACGAGCATCTGATGGACTATCCCATCCGCTATGCCTATCTGCTGGATCTGGGCTACAACGCCGCCGGAGCCCCCTACGCCGGAAACGCGATCTTCCTGCACTGCTGGAAGGAGCCCGACTATCCCACCGGCGGCTGTGTCGCCGTCTCCGAGGAGAACATGATCCGGATCCTCCAGACCGTCACGCCCGGCACCGCGGTCACGATTTATTAAACAAAAGACTGACTGCCGGCAAGCAATGCTTCCGGCAAGTCGGAAGCACAAAACCTCACGCCAACAGTTCCGCGGGCGTGAGGTTTTTGCTTGTTGGGAGGTCTCCCAAGCCGTCAGGGTCTGACCGCAGTATTTGCGGCGAAAACGCCGGGCAAGGCTCCGACAGCGGCGCAAACACCGGCAGCAAAGACAGCTCGCTGTCTCCTACGATGCTTTCTTCGTCATCTTGTACGTATCGCGCTCGATGTGCAGATCGTAATCCGTCCGCTCCCCGGTGGGGGAGATTATCGTCAATACCGTGTCGCCGCCTCTCTTGAAATCGGCTTGGAGAATAAAGTCCTCCAGAGCTTCATCATAATAGATGGAAACGTCGCCGTACTTTGCGTCCGCAAGGGAGACCGTGTAGGAATCGTCAAACGGGTGCTCCTCGTTATTGCCCATGATCTTCGTGCTGTAAACGGGGGGATTCAACAGGCAGATCACCGTCAAGGCAATTACGATCACCGTGCCGATGGCCGCTCCCGCTGCCCGAATCTTCTTGTTTCGGAAGATCAGCACGGGATAGAGGATGATCGCGCAGGCGCAGAACAGCGTGATCAGAACGTACTTTGGCAGGTAGAACTGGAAATCCGAAAAGTACGTACAGTAGGATTCGGCGGTGAGGGCGATCATGGGCAAAAGGATCAGATACCCCCACCATTTGTCCTGTTTCATATAGTAGCCGATATAGCCCATCGGCAGGCAAAGAACCGTCCAGATAAACCAATACCGATAGTACTGGAACAAACCCCATCCCTGCCAGCTGAAGGGTACCTGGATCAGATAGACCAGCGGCTGGCTGATCAGGAAGAAAACGAAGCATTTCAATGCGGAATCGAGGTTCGACTTGCTGTTCAGGATGATGAGGATGCCGAACAGAATCCACACCTCAAAGGTCACCGCGATCGCATGGAAGGAAGTATAGAGCAGCGCCGGGATGATCGCTATGACGGCGGTCAATACACCGGCGATTATGGCGAACAGAATCAGCTTCGGCCAGGTCAGATCAATCCCGCCGAACAGTTTTTGAATCATTTTTTTCACGTTCAAAGCATCTCCTTTTGATACCGATACAGAAAGGTCACGATCTGGGCGCGGGTGCAGGTCCGATTGGGGCTGAAGGTGGTTTTGCCGGTTCCGGCGGTGACGCCGTTTTCTGCTGCCCAGAGGGCTGCTTTCGTGTAGTACGTCCCGGACGGCACGTCCGTAAACGGATTTGTCGCGGCGGTCGGCTCCGGACATCCGGCAAAGCGCCAAAGGAAGGTGACGACCTGTGCGCGGGTGCAGCCGGCGTCGGGGCTGAAGGTCGAATGGGCGGTGCCGGCGGCTACGCCGGTCTGCGCTGCCCAGAGGACAGGCTTGTAATAATATGCGTCGGGCTTCACGTCGGAGAACGGATTGTTCGTCGCTGCGGGCTCCGGCGAGCCTGCAGTCCGCCACAGGAAGGTCACGATCTGCGCTCTGGTGCAGGTCTTGTCAGGGCTGAAGGTATGCGGTCCGGTGCCGTTGGTCACGCCGGAGGCAACCGCCCAGTCGATGGGATCGTGGGCCCAATGGCCCTTTTCCGGCATATCCGAAAAGCGGCTGCCGGGGCAGTCGTCCCCGCCGGTGCAGGGAAGACCCGCCTGCTTTTGGACCGGCCTCGTCGTATACAGGTGCTGCCCCGGGACGCCGGCATAGATGGTCAGAGGCCAGCGAAGCTCCTTGAGCGTACAGAATCCGGCGGAGGTGGGGCTGAACTGGAGGATGCGGGAGGTGAAGCGGGTATTGGTGATGATCGGCGTCCCGTCCGTCCAGCTCATGCGCCAGAGCGCGCCCCTGGTTTCGGGGTCGGTCACGGTGGTGAGCAGCACGTTGGAGGCGGTCACAGCAAGATAATTCTCGCTGGTCTTCATCTTCAGCAACCCTGCCCCGGTTTCGTCGGGCAGAAATTCGTAGACCAGCTCCTCCGGCACCTCGTTGAGCCAGTCTCCGTCCACGAAGCAGCCGGACTTTGCGAGATCCGCCGAGGCGCTCGTGCTGATGATATTCTGCCCGGTGACGCGGCTGCTGGCCCGCAGGGCCTTCACAGACTGATAGGTCAGCACGTACGTACCCGCCCAATCCAGGGGCGCTCCCGTGACCCGGCGGAATTGACCCCGGCTCACTCCGTCCTCGGCGGCAAAGTATCCGTAGACGGCATACAGGTCGGTCTCCGTCCGGGTCAGCTTCAGCCTGTGACCGGCGGGAAGCAGAGACGGGGCGTCCGGGCTGTCCTCCGGCAGTTCCGCCGTGCTCCAGCCCAGGAAATGGTATAGAAAGGCGTCCGCATCCAGACTGCCCTCCGGCGCCGGGAGCTCCACGGTGTCGCCGATAAATTCGTCAATCAAAGCGGCGGTCTGTCCGGGACCGGCGCTGAACTGCACCCGGGCGGGCGTGCGCGCCGTCATGCGAAGGGTGACGGCAGCGGGGCCGGAGAGGTCGAACGAGAGCGTATCGTTCGTCCGGACCGCGGAGGCCTCGCCCTCGGTGATCTCCCAGTCGGAGAATTCGTAGCCCCGGTGCGGCGTGACCTCGACGGTCGTGCGAACGACCTTCACGTCCGCCGTCCCGGCAGGCTCCACCGTTACGGCAATGGGATAGGCCGGGTGCAGCTTCCAGGTGGAGAGGACCTCCTGCCCTTCGGTGAGATGATCCCGTCCGGGATAGGGGTCCTGCGAGGAGACGGCGATGGGCCAGGCAGGCTCGTGACCCACGTCGATCGGGTCCGGGCAGCCCACCTTCTCCTTCATGTAGGCGGCTGCCTCTCCTGCGGTGCAGTCCTCCAGCAGGGCCTGTCCGAAGTACAGCCGATAGTCCTGGTCGGTGGTAGAAATCACCCGCTCGGAGAAGCCGATCATCGCCTCCACACCCTTCTCCCGCAGGGGAGCCTCCAGACCCTCGGTTGCCATTCCCAGGCAGAAGCCCATCCAGACCATGCTGTGCGGCGCGCTGCCCTCCATGTGATTGGCGATGCAGGTTCCGTCCACACAGTAGTATTCCTCGTCAAAATCCTCGGATGCGCCTGCGTAGAACGCATGATAATAGGCGCCGTAGGGTCCTGTGACGCGCTGCCGATCCTGCGCGGTGAAGCCTGCGTCTGTGGGCAGGCAGATATACGAGGAATTGGCCTTGGAGGTGTGATCCTCACCGACCTCATAGTCCGTTCTGCCGTGGGAGTTGATCAGCACGATCCCGCAGGTCTGCAGGAGCTGTGCAAGCGTGTCCACGCTGCTGTTTTCCGCCGTGCAGACGTGCAGCGACCCGCCGGTGCTCCGGGCCAGCGCCTGACCCTCGGCAACGGCTTTGTCCACGCAGAAATAATAGGAGCCGGAATAGGGGACCATCACGCCCACGTCACGCGCGTCGGGGACGTTGGGTTCCGCTTGTCCATCCGCCGCTCCGTCCGTCAGAGCGGCTGCGTCCGCAGGTTCGCTGCGGCTTTGCAGGCTGATCTCCGCCCGGAGGGAAGGGGAATAGCCGTTCACTCTGCCGTCGGCGGTTTCCCAAAAGAAGAAATCCCCGTGGCGGATCAGGCTGCCGTCCATGTAATCCGGAGCGGCCTCCACCGCCCGGATCATCCGGTCCACGCTTCCGGCGTAGGCCGCCTCCCGCGCAGCAAGGCTCTGCAGGTCGGCTTCCGCACCGGCCTGCCGCTCGATCCGTTCGATCGCCGCCCAGGAATCCGGCCCTTGATCCGCCGGTCCCCGGAGCGCATAGACAGGGGAGAGGAGACTGACCGAAAGCAGAGCCGCAAGCAAAACAGAAATGGCTCGTTTCATGGCGACACGTCCTTGCATCCAATCATCTGTAAAAAGCGGATCAGCCCGTCAGGGAGGTCCGCAGTTTCCGTCAGACCCGTGCTGCCGAGCGTGACCAGCTTATTCGTTCCGTGGTAGTCGCTTCCGGCTGTGACGCAGAGCCTGTACTTCTCCGCAAGCGAGAGCACCTGCTGCCGGAGCTTTTCGGAAAAGCCGGAATAGAAGGCCTCCACGCCCTGCAGGCCGAGGTCCATCAGCTTGCGGACCCGCCGATCCAGATCATCCCCCAGGATCAGCTCGTCGCCGCTGCCGTAGCAGGGGTGCGCCAGCACGGGGATGCCGCCGCTTGCGAGAATGCCCTGGATCGCCTGCTCCGGGCGGACGGAATCCGAGCGGATCCGAAGCCGGTCAATATACTCCTTGATGGCCTTCTCCTTGGAGTCGGCATAGCCCAGCTTCGTCATCAGATTGCCGATGTGGGGCTTGCCGGGGTTGTCCTGCGAAAGCAGGGATTGGATCTCCTGCTCCGGGAAGGAAAAGCCGAACCGCTCCTGCAAATGCTCCAGACGCATCCGAACCTTTTTCATGCGCAGGTCGTGTCCAAACGCCACGACGCTTTGGATCGGCTTTGATTCCGGGTCGTAGCCGTAACCGAGGATATGGTATTTTCCCGCCTCGTCCCGGCAGGAGAACTCCACGCCCGGCAGAAAAGCCGGGTCGTCCGGCTTGCGCACGGCCAGGATCCGCGCGCAGCCCTGAACGGCGTCGTGGTCGGTCAGCGAAAAATGCCCGATCCCGGCCGCCCGGACGCGCTGCAGCAGCGCCTCCGGCGGATCCGTGCCGTCAGAGACCGTAGAGTGCATATGAAAATCGATCAAATATGGCAGCTTCATGGAAAACCGACCTTATTCAAGATTTTTCTTCAGCGTCAGGACGTTGCGGCCGCCGCGATACTCGTAGACCACGTCGTCCATGAGCTTTTTGGTCAAAAAGATACCCAGACCGCCGACGGTCCGTTCCTGCGCGGAGGCGGAAAGATCGGGATCGGCCTTTGCAAGCGGGTCGTAGGGTACCCCGCGGTCGATGAAGGTGATCGTTACGTGCAGCGGATCGCCGGAAACCTCGACCCGCACCGTTGCCTTGCCCGTCTCCGGGTTATAGGCATAGCTGGCAATATTGACGAAGATCTCCTCCACGGCGAGCTCGAGCTGCATCCTTGCCTTCGGCGTGCAGTCCGCCGCGTCCAGGCGCTCGCCCAGGAATGCAAGCACCTCCTCCAGATTCTCCCGCAAGGCCTCGATCTCCAGCTCGTTGCGGTCGAACAGCAGCGTATCGGTGCTGCGCAGCAGCTCCAGCAGCTCGCCCTTCCAGTGCGCGATCTCGGCGCGTCCGGTCTCGGTTTGCAGACCGTCCCGGCGGATGGCACGGCGGATCATGCGGGTATAGCCGAGGACGCGCGCCTTGTCCTCCACCTCCCGGATCTTCGTCGGGCAGCTCGTTCCGAGATAGGCCGCCAGCGACTTCTGCCAGAAGGTCGCCGAAAGCTCCCGGTCAAAGCCCTGATATTTCCGGACAATGCTGTGGTCCAGCTCGGAAAAGCCGAGAAACGCGTTGTACATGGAGCCAAGCTCAAAGATCGGGTTGCCGACAGACAGTGTGTCCATGTCAATCAGCAGGACCTCGTCGTTCTGGAGCTCCAGATTCTTCGTGTGGTAGTCGCCGTGGAGCATGTGGTCGTCGTGGGGAATCGCCGCTACGAGGGCATACAGCTTGTCCGCTGCTTCCTTTGGCAGATAGTCCTTCATAAACGCGGCCCAGTCCAGCGCCCGTTCCTTCATGTCCGGCAGCTTTCCCGCCGGAACCTCGGTGCCGTGGATCAGCCGGAGCATTTTGGCAAACTCCGCCACGCACCAGTCCAGCTTCTCCGGCTCATTGGCAAGGATCTTTGCGAAGGAGCGGGCGTTGAGCAGCTCGAAGACCGCCCCGTAGCTGTCGCCCACCTTCACCACGTCGTAGGAGATGGCGGTGGGGATGCCGAGGATCAGGGCCAGCTTCGCCATCTCGCGCTCGTGGCGGATGCTTTCCAGCGCTTCGGGGTGCTTGTAGACCTTGACCACGCTGTCCCTGGCGATACGGTAGATCGTGCCGTTTGCGCCCCGTCCGATCTCCTCCGCGCCCTCCAGGGAAACCTCGCGGCAGGTCTTTTCCACCGGCATCATTTCCGTGAAGCCGGTCATTTCCAGAATTTGATAGATGTCCGGGTTGACGCGGATGATCCGAAGCTCGGGGTGATCCTTCCGCATGTGCAGGATCAGACGCAATCCGGCGCTGGAGATGTAGGTCAGCTCCTGCGCGTCGAGTACGAGATCCGTCTGTCCCGCGATCTGCGATTGGAGCGCCTGCTCCACCTGCGCGGCGTTGGCGGAGTCAATCCGGCCTTTGATGGGTAGTATCATGTTCGGCTCCTTTCGTTGCTGTCAGAAGCATTTGAGCGGCCCTTGGTCAGAGCACCAGGGTCAGATTGTTCAGCCCCACGGAATTGACGTAGTTGGCCTGCTTCACCATGCCCATGACCATGCGCAGACCGATGTGGGCTGCGGGATCGTCGGATTGGTGGAGCTTGAGGTAGTTGGTGGGATCAAAGTGGATGCAGTTGTCGCGGATGCGGATGACGCTGCTCTCGTCTGAGAGCACCACGCGCACGTCCACGTTGTGGTCGTGACGGTCGCCGGTAAAGCCGTGTTCAATGATGTTGACGGTCATTTCCTCAACGCACAGACCGATCAGCATCGCGGTGCGGCGATCCATCCCCTTGTCCAGGCAGAAGGCGCACAGCTCCTCGGAGCTGTCGGTGGCCTCCCGGACCGAACGAACGGCCCGTTCGTAGCAGCTCGCCGGGTCGGTGCCGAAGTTCGCCGGAAGCATACTGTAGGCGTCGGCGGAGAGGCTCACGCTGCCGTAGTGCCGCCAGACCAGGCAGGAGAAGGCAAGAAGCGCTGCCGTCTCGCCGCACAGGAAGCCCAGCCATACGCCGTTGACGCCCAGAAAACGGCTGAGCGCAAAGGCAAAGAGGATCGGGAATACGAAGTTCTGGAGCACTGAGATCAGCTCGGTCAGACGCAGGCGGTTTACGCCCTGATAGTAGTTTTTGAACGAGGAGTTGAGAGACGAGGGCAGCATGGAGAGCACGAACAGCCGAAGGCCGGTGACGGCCAGGGACTTTGCCTCCGGGTTGCCGCCCAAAAACAGCGTGATCAGCGGCGCCGCTGCCAGAACGACGACCGCGGTCACGGCGAGATCCAGTACGACGGCGTTTTTCGTCATGACCCGGATCAGCTCGCGGATCGATGTGCGGTCCCGGTCGGCATAGAAGATGGCGCCGAGCATCATGGCGACGGAGCCGACGCCGGAGCCGAAGCAGTAGCAGATGTTGCCCACCGTGGAAATGACGGAATAGGCCGCAACGGCCAGATTGCCCTCCACCGACAGGAGCAGCCGGTTGAGCAAAAAGACCAGAAGGACCATGCTGATCTGGTTGACGACCGTGGGGACGCCGCTGGAGATCAGCTCCCGCATGACGCTGCGGCGGATCAGACGCGGACGCAGGCGGAACATACAGCTCTTTCGCACGAAGTAGCTCGCGCCGATGAAAAACGCGAGATAGTAGCTCAGGCTGGAGGCCAGGCCCATGCCCAGCGTGCCGCCCCGGAAAACGAAGACGTTCAGCAGGTCGAAGGCAACGTCGGACACCGTCATGGCGGCCACCGCCGCCACAAGGCGGACCCGACTTCCGGAGAGCTGCATATACGGCACCATGATCTGCGCGCACAGGAAGGCAGGCGCACCGAGAATGAAGCCGAAGAGATAATCCTTTGTCAGACCGTAGACGGCGTTGTCCGGTCCGGGCTGCCCGGCACCGAGAAGCGTCGTCAGCGGGCCGAGGAAGATCAGCACCAGCGCCAGACCTGCAGCCGAGATCGCCGCCGCCAGAAAGACGGAGACGGTATAGCAGGCGTTCGTTCCCTCCCGGTCGCCGCGTCCCATCGTCTTGCCGCAATAGACCTGAACCCCGGAGGAGATCATACTGCCGAGCGCGGCAAAAACCAGCAGCAGGGGACTCGCCAGACCGTAGGCCGTCATGGCCTCAACGCCGAGGAAGCGGCCGATCATGATGCTGTCGATCAGCATACACAGCGTTACGGTCATGGAGGAGACGATCTGCGTGACCAGCATCTGCCGAAAAAGTTTCTTGATCATGGATTAGCCTCCGATCCCTTGCATTTCAGGCAGAGCGCGGTCTCAGGCAATCGTCAGAATATCCGTGAAGCCGGTGACCTCAAAGATCTCCAGGATGGCAGGATTGACGTTCGTCAGCGTCATGCTGCCCTGATGATTCATCTGCTTCTGGGCGCTGAGCAGGACGCGCAGTCCGGCGGAGGAGATGTAGTCCAGCTTCTCAAAGTCCAGCGTAAGCGCGGTCAGGCCGGGAATCGTATCCCGCACGATCTGCTCCAGCTCCGGGGCGGACATCGTGTCCAGCCGTCCCTCCAGGGAAATCGTTCCCTGTCCGTTTTCAACGGTTTTTGTAACGTTCAGCATATTCGGTCCTCCTGTTTGTTTTATGCTCGTGTTTTTCTCTTATCATACCATAGCAACCGTACAGAATCGTCACAATTTCCTGTTGCGGCGCAATATTTTTTACTCGGATCGCTGTTTTTCTTCCTTCCGATCTGCGAGCAGGCGCCCGAAGGGGCAGACCTGAAAGAACGGGCTGACCAGACGCGTTCTGGTCAGCCCGATCGACGGTTTTCCCGGGCAATCCGCGTGGAACCGGGAGCCTTGCGGGGGATGCCGGACGGCTGAAACGGCGGGTTTGCGCGGGAAGAATCCTTTCTCCCGGTTCGGCTTCTTACGCCTCCTGCGCTTCCGCGCCGCCGTCCGCGGGGACGGACAGGCTCGGATCGAGCAGCTTGTAGAGCAGGCGGTAGAGGGTGGCGGCTTCCTCGGGGGAGAGGCGGACGCAGGCGCGCATCTGCTCCGGGACGCGCAGAGCCGCGTCCTCCAGGGCCTTTCCGGCTTCGGTCAGGCGGACCAGCAGCACGCGCTCGTCCTCGGCGGAGCGGCAGCGGGTGACGCAGCCCTTCTGCTCCAGCGCCTTGAGCAGCGGGGTCAGGGTGCCGCTGTCCAGATGGAGGCGCTTTCCGAGCAGCTTGACGCTGATCTCGCCCTCGGCCCAGAGCACCATCATCGTGATATACTGGGTATAGGTCAGGTCAAGATCGTCCAGAAAGGGACGGTATTGCTTGATGATCTCCCTGGCGGCTGCGTAAAGCGGGAAGCAAAGCTGGTTTTCCAGCCGCAGGGGGGCGTATTTGTCCTCCATCGGATCAGCCCGCCTGCGCCTGGTTCCAGGCCTGACGGACGGCGATGGCAAGCTGATCGGCGCAGGAGGTGGTGTTCCGTCCGCAGGTATTGCCCTTGAGATAGCCCTCGATCTGATCCACGGTCATGCCCTCGACCAGCTTGGAGATGGCCTTGAGATTGCCGTTGCAGCCGCCGGTGAAGCGCACGTCATGCACAACGTCTCCGTCCAGATGAAAATCGATCTGCATCGAGCAGACCCCGCGGGTACGATAGGAATAATCCATTCTGATTCCTCCAAATTTAATTTTATACAATCAATATAGCGCAAATCGCCGAAAAAGTCAAGCGCAAATTCCGATACGGACAGGGGAGCTGCCCGTCCGCGGTAACAGTTCAGCCCCCAGCTCGTAAGGCGGACAGCTTGCCGGGGCTCCGGCAGAGCCTTCGCCCCTTTGGGGAGAAGGTGTCGAGCGCAGCGAGACGGATGAGGGGTCGTTCCGACAAGCAGACGGTTGGATCAACGAACCGGTGATCGGAACGCCCCCTCATCCGTCATCCGGCTTCCGTGAGACGCCGGATGCCACCTTCCCCCCGAGGGGGGAAGGCTTTTCACTCGGCAAATT
>JAEEGI010009439.1_pt1 | contig 21386 bp, 14 predicted proteins | sample 8958751 | NCBI WGS metagenome assembly JAEEGI01 (sample SAMN16246545, study PRJNA631951) | gut metagenome | biome: gut microbiome; feature: rumen; material: KS-attached | host: Bos | place: Iran: Karaj | collected 2018-10 | reverse complement strand
AAAGCACTTATAATTCTTTTTAATAATTTATTATCAATTTATAGTAAATGTAAATTGCATAATTACTTTAATTTATATAGAACAAAAATACTTTCATTAAAAATTAAAGAAAGAAATACTTTAATTGATAAATATATTGATAATTGTTATAAAGAAATTCAAAGAGGAGATTCAATTTTAAAAATTAATTTAAATTCTAATGGAACAAAAACTCATTTTTATAAATTAAATTATGAGAGAGATTCTATTCAAATATTTCAAAAAGATAAAGATTCAAAAGTTGATAAAGAAATATTTTTATATTCTCTAATAAAAATAACTTTTGGTATTTCTTCACAAAATTTAAAAAGAAAAATTAAATTATTATCAAATAGTGATCAACCTTGGTTATATATGTCATTTATTTTTAAAGAAGGATCGATAGATTTATTTTTAAATGAAGAACAAGTTAAACAATGGTTTTATGGCCTTTCAAGACATTTAAATATTATTGGAAAAGATTATAAAATAATATCAAAATGTAAATTTATTTTAAATAGATGTAAAATGAAAATGGCAAATGAATTAATTACTTATAGTAAAAAAGGTTTAATTAAAGATTCTAATTCAAATTCAACAATAAAAAATCTTAATACAAATGGGAATAATAAAATTTCTTTTATAAAATTATTTTTATTATAAAATAAAATTCATAAATAATAAAAAATATAAAATATAAAATATAAACAAATTAAATATTAATAACTTTTAATAACAAAAATTTTTGAATAATTGTATTTTAATAAAATAAAAATTATTTTATTTGATTAAAAAAAATCAAATAACATTTATTTAATACTTTTTAATTCTTTATGTTTTTCATAAAATAATTTAAGTCTTTCATCTTTATCTTTTCTTAGAATGCTTTTTTCTTCTAATTCTTTCATACATTTATTTAATTCTTCAAATTTTTTATCTAATTCCATTTGAGTAAGTAAAGTTTGTTGTTGAGACAATTTTTTAATTCTATTATCTTCTTTATTTTCTTCAGTTGCATATCTAAAAGCATCTTTTTGTTTTAATAAATACCATTTATATTTTTTTATTCTTTCTTTTTCAATTTTTTCTAATTTTTCTTTTTGTAAATGTGATAAATTTTCTCTATGAATATAATCAAATTGTATTTTATCATCATCTAAAAAACCACTTGGAATATAATTTAATTTTTTTAATATTTCTTTTTTTCTTTTTTCATCATTTAACATTATTTCATATTGTCTATCTTTTAATTCTTCTAAATGCTTTTTATTTCTTTCTTTCATTTTTCTTATTTTTGGATTTTTATGTCTTTCAAAACATTCTTTAATATTATAACAATTTTCAATTTGTTGTTTATTATATTCTTCAATTTTTTCTTTTTCTATTTTAGCAACTTTTTTCTTATATCTATTATGTCTTTCATCATATCTTTTATCAGTTAATAAATATCTTAAATTTTTTTCTTTGTTATTTCCTTCATAATTATTTTTATGAGTTTCATATTTTTCTAAAAGTCTATCATTTAATAAATAACAATTATCTAATTCTTCTTCTTTTATTCTATCAATATTCATTTGAAGGATATTTATTGGAGGAAGAGAAGTTGATTTTATTAATTGTTTAGGTCTTGATGATAATATTCTTTCTCTTTCTTTCATTTTTTCTTCTATTTTTTTTATTTTTGATGAAAGAAGTTCTTCTCTTTTTTCTTCCATTAATTTTAATTTTTCTTCTTCTAATTTTCTTTTTTCTTCTAAATTCTTTTCTGACATTCCTCTCATTTTTTTTAATCTTATGTTTCTTTCTATATCTCTCATTACTCTTTCTTCATCATATATATTTCTAAATTTTGCACTTTTTTCTAAATTATCTATTCTATTTAATAATGGTTCTGTCATTTTATTTTTGAAATATTTTTTTTTAATTTATAAATTTAGAAAATATTATTCTTAATTTTTTATTTTTTTTATTTGTAATTGAAGATATGTGTTTTTAATTATTTTATTTTTTTTTTTAGAATTTTTTAAAAGTAAATTTCAATGGCACTTGTTTTAGATGATAATTTTGATAAAAATTTAAATGAATCAGATGATGAAATTGATGTTAATAATGATAATATATTAAATTATAAAGGTTATTTTCTTGAAAATGAAGAGGAAGAAGAAGAAGAAGTACAAAAATATTTTGAATATGGTGCTCATTTTCCTTATAATTTTTTATATCAAAAATTAGAAATTTTAAAAGAAGAAAGAGAAGAAGAAGAAAATAAATTAAAAAATGAAAAAAAAGAAAATGAAGATAATAAAGATAATAAAGATAATATTTTTCAAAATATTTTTAATTGTTTTAACGGAAGTAAAGGAAAATCAAGAAATAGAAATAATAACAATAATAATGAAAAAAAAAATGGATTTACTTTTATTCCTCAAAATGATAATAAAGAAAATGAAAAAAATGAAATAGAAGAAAATAAAATAAAAGAATATAATGATTCTTCAAATGTTGTTAATAACAAATATAAAGAAAGAACTTTTGAAAATAATAAGAATAAAAAAGAAAATTTATATAATTCATTTGCTCCAAAATTAAAAATGAATAAACATTTAAATTATAGTAAAAAAGGAGATGAAGATAACTTAAAAACTAATAATATTAAAACAACTTCTTTAAATATGAAAAAAATAAAATCAATTCAATTATCAAGAGAACATTTAAATAAAGTATATAATTCATCACAACAAAAGAATAAATTAAAAAAGAAAATTAATAATAATAATAATAATAATAAAAATAATTTTAAAAAATTAAACAGTTCAAAAAATAAAGATTTATCTTCTTCATATCATCATAATAGTAATTATAATATTAATAAAATACAAAATAAATTAATAACTGGATCATTAAATAATATTGTTTCAAATTATAAAAATAATATTAATTTTAGTCCTTCAATAAATTCAAATCCAAAGAAAATTACTCAAAAAATAGATAAAAGAAATAATAATAATCAATTTAGTAGAAATTATAATTTCCTTAATCCAAATAATACTAAAAATATTGTAAATAAAAAAAGTAATTTACCTTTAAAAGTTACTTCTGAACAATTTAAAAAAAATTTAACAATATCAACTGATAAAAATAAAAAAGTAAATAATAATTTTCAAGAAGTTATACTTTCTATTACTAATAATCCTTTTAATAAAAGTAGAAATAAAAATTCAATTAATAATAATTTAACAACTACAAAAAGTAATGTTATTACAGATAGAGAATTAAATAATCAAAATTTAACTCAACAAAACTTTCATTCTAAAAATAATTATAATATTTTTAATAAATCAAATAATAATAATTTACTTCAAACTCAATCAATTTTTTCTGAAAAAAAAAAAAATAAATGATAAAAATGAAAATAAAGTAATGGTAAATCCAACTAATAATCAAATAAAAAATAAATCAAATATTTCAAATAATAAATCAAAAGATTATTTAAATGTTAAAATAAATTTAAGTCAAAAAAGTCAAAATAAAATATTAGATGAAATAAAGAAAACAATAACATCAAATAATATAGTATTTAAAGTAAAAAAATCTTCTAATTTAAGTAATGAAAAAAAAAATAATAATAATAATATTCAATCAATAACAAGAAATAGAATAAAATCTGGAAAATATAATTCAAAAACAATAACAAATAATTTATTTAATCATCAAAAAGGATCAAGTCAAAATTCAAATAATATTAATATTAATATAAATATTAATAATAGTAATAAAATTATTTTTAATAAAATAATTGATGTGAGTAATAAAAATATCGGTGCTAAAAATAGAGGTAATTTATTTTTTTTATTATTTTTTAGATAGTTCATGTAATACTAGAAGTCTTTCAAAAAAGGATGTTTCAAGGAATGAAAAAAATACTTCAAAAATTACTAACAGTGTTATAAATTATAAAAAACCAAATAAAAAAAATTCAAATTCAAAAAAATCAAATTATCATTCAAATAATCCAAAATCAAACTTCTTCTAAAAGCGAAAATAATATTTAAAATCAAAATTAAAATAAAACCTATATAAATATCTTTAAAAAAAAAGAAAATATATTTTTTTCAAAAATACTAATAATAAAATACTCAAACTAAATATATAAATAAATAACATTAAAAAATAATTAAAAAACAATAAAAAAAACATAAAAAAATAAAAGATTATATTAATCCCTAAAGAAAAAAAAATGGCAAATTCATCAGCAATAAACTTTAATTACTTATTCAAATATATAATAATAGGAGATGCAGCAGTAGGAAAATCAAACATTCTTCTTCGTTACGCACATGGTCAATTTAAAGATGAATATCAATTAACAATAGGAGTAGAATTCGGAGCAAAGAATATAAAAATAAAAGATAAAATATATAGAATTCAAATATGGGATACAGCAGGACAAGAAAATTTTAGAAGTATAACAAGAGCTTATTATAAAAATTCAGTTTGTGCTTTAGTTGTATATGATATTACAAATAAAGAAAGTTTCGCTAATATTTCTTCTTGGATTGAAGATTGTAGAAATCAATCTCCAAAAAGTATTTTTATGGTTCTTGTTGGAAATAAAAGTGATTTAAGTGATAAAAGAGAAATCTCTTATGATGATGGAAAAGATTTAGCTGAAAAAAATAATATGCTTTTCTTCGAAACTTCGGCTAAAAATGGTGATAATATTGAAGATATTTTTTATTCTAGTGCTTCTGAAATTGCGAAAAAAATCGAAGATGGATATTATGATTTAGATAGTGATATTGGAATCAAAAGAGGAATTGATAATAATAAAGTAATTAAATCTTTTGATAATAATAATAATAATAATAAAAAAAAAAAAGACTGTTGTTAAATCCTTTTTTTTTTGTCTATTTTTAGTTTTTCATTCATAATAGAAAATTTCATAGTTTTAAAAACTTTTTATGAAATTTTTTTTCGAATAATTTAAATTAAAATTATAAATTATTTACTTATATAAATTATAAATGAGAAATACATTAAATAAAATAATTCTTAAAAAGTAAAACATAAATTTTACAATTAAACAAGTCTAATAATTTCCAATATTACTTATTTTTCTTATTTTCATCATTAAATAATATAAATTAAAAATTCATATTGAAAATAATTCGTTTTGTGATAAATATATTTAAAACAGTTTATATAAAAGAATGAAGTAAAATACTTTAATAAAATTATTAATTGGATAATCTTTATGAATAAAAAAATTATTTATTTTATAATAATATTATTAATCTTTTATAGATAATTATAACTAAAAAATGTGGATTTACTCATTTTATTTGTTTTTAATTCATGGAATAATTACATATAAAATTTTTCCTTTTTCAAAAAAAAATTCTCCTGAACTTACATCTAAATATTTTATATATAATGACTTACATTTAAATATATCTATAGGAAATCCAATTCAAACAATTAAAGGAATTATTGATTATGAAGAAAGAGGATTATATATTCCAAATATTTTAGTTAATGGATATTATAATGAAAATAAATCTACAACTTATATTTTTGAATATGAAAATAAATCATATATAATACAAAGAATTTTCAATTATGGAGGAAATACATTTTTAGCAAGAAATTCAAATGAAAAAATATTATTAAATAATGGAACAAGTGAAATATCTTATAATAATTTTAAATTTTTTTTATTAACATCAAATATATCAAATCAATCATTAGAAACTGCTTTAATTGGATTAAAACCAAAAACTTATGAAGATCAATTTAATTTCCTTTCTCAATTAAATGAAAAAAATATTATATCATTTAATTATGAAAATGAAATTAAAGGGAAATTTATTTTAGGAATTTATCCTCATGAAATTAACAATAATTTAGATTCAAATAGTATTTTATTTATTAAAGCTGAAAAATCTTTTCCTGATTGGAATATGGAATTTACAAATATTACATATGGTAATACAAGTAATCCTATTTTAAAAGCTACTTTTTCAAATAATATAAAAGGAATTATTTCTAATATGTATTATTATTCTTATATTAATAATTCTTTTTTTAAAAACTTTTTTTCCCAAAAAAAATGTAGTTTTGAAAAAATAGATAATAAATATAATAAATTTAGTCAATTAATTATTTTTTATTGCGATAAAGATATTAATATTAAAAATTTTGAAAATTTAGAATTTTTTTCCAAAGAAATGAATTATACTTTTATTTTTGATTATAAAGACTTATTTAAAATTTATAATAATAAATATGTTTTTCTTGTTTTTTTTGATAATTCATTTTCTGAAAAATGGAAATTAGGAGAAATTTTTATTAAAAAATATAATGTTTTTTTAGATATGGATTCTAAATTATTTGGATTTTATACTAGAAATAACATTAAATCTTATTCTTTTTATTTTATTTTTATCATATCATTTTTATTATTTATTATTTTTGTCTTAATTATTTGTCTATTTACGCAGATTATAAAAATTAAAAAAAGAAAAATAAGAGCAAATGAATTAGAAGATAATTTTGAATATATTTCTTCTTTAAATAATTGATTTAATTAAAATTATATTATAACTATTATTTTAAATTATTATCCTTTTTATACCTTCAATTTTTTCATTTTAAAATTAATGAATTATTATCAATTAATAATTTAAAATATAAAATGTAATTTCCATTTATTTTAAAATATTCAAATGTCATAAAAATCATTTATAAAATTAATATTTTCTGAGCCATTTAATACTCTTATTATTCCTTTATTTTTTTTAAATATTATTTCTTCCTGCCTAAATTATTTTTATGAATATCAAATAATTTATTGCATTTGATTTTTTTATTAGTATTATCAATTTATTTATATGATTACATATTTCATCATTTATAATATATTTAAATTTATATATTTCTTTTTAAAATGTTTATTTTTCAACTCTAAATTTGATTACTTCTTTTTCATTCTTTCTCTATGATTTTTTGCAAATTATTTATTTTTTTCTTTTATAATTTGAATTCTATTTTAGTCTTTTGTTTGATCTTTAAGAGTAATATGTTAATATTTTTCTTCTGATTTGTGTTAATATTCTCTTTTTGTTGATATAATGATAAATCTTCATTAATATATTTAAAATTATGAGCTCAACAAATTGATAGAATTCCATTCTATTCCCTAAAAAAAATATTTTTGATAATTTAAAAAAAATAATATTTTTTTATTATTGTCATTTATATGAATTATAATAATATAAATAATTAAATAAATAAATAAATAAATAAAATGAAAAATCAAATTTAGCAATAATGAACTAAAAATAAAATCTGATAAAAATTGTATAAAAAATATTTTAAATTTTTTCAATTTACATTTATAATTTAATTAAAATTATAATTAAAAAGAATAAAAAGTTGAGAACAAAAATACCTTTTCAATTTGAAAGTTTGGAAAAAATATAAAAAAAACTATTAAAAAATAAATGTTATTTTCTGTTACAAAACCTTACATAAATTAACCCTTTTTCACTTTTAATCAAAAAAAAAAATATGAGTCTATACAATTCTTTCATCAAAGAGTCAATAATATACAAAAAAAAAATTCATTGTCTTCAATGTTCAAAAACTCCATTAATATATTTACAATATATTGATAATGAGCCAATAATATGTTATAAATGTCAAGAAGAACATAAAGGAAAAATTCCTTTAACATTATTTTTAGAAAATTCTCAAAACTTTAAAAATGATATTAATTGTGCAAGATGTGGTCAATTATTAGAAGAAACTTGTTTTTATTGTATTAATTGTCAAATGATTACATGTGAAAAATGTAAAGATATTCATGATAAAGAAAAAAATCATAATTCTTTAGAATCTTATGTTGAAAATGAAAATTTATGTAGTGTTCATAGTACAAGTTTTTTTGCTTATTGTCTCAAATGTAAAAAAAATATTTGTACTTATTGTAAAAGTCATTTAGAACATGATAAGTTTATTTTTTTTGATAATTTTTTAAAAAAAAATCAGTTGGAAAAATTTACCTTTTTAATAGATAATGCAAAAAATTTTATTAATAAATTAAGTGAAATACAAAATAAAATTAACAATTTTTATTCTAATCAAATAATAATTTGTGATAAAATTTTTAATACATTTAAAAAAATAAATGAAGAAGAAATAAAATTATGTGAACTATTATTTGATAATTATCTTTATAGATTTGAAACACATTCAATAACTTATCCTTTAATAAAAAATATAGAAAATATTTTTAGATTTAAATATGATAATTCAACAATCAATTATTCTATTAATTCAATTACGTGTGAAAAAATATTAAATTACTTTAATAATATTAGTAATAGTGTTTTAATTGGTAATGGAAATTTACCTGAATTTGAAGGAATTAAAATAACTAGAAATTTATATGAAAATATTGTTAGAAATAATCATGAAATAAAAAATAAGATGTTTGATATTGAGAAAAAAAAGAATATAGAACTAGAAAATAAATATATAAAAAGAGAAAATAATAAAAAAAAATTCGAAAGTGAAAATGAGATAAAAAACTTTAGAAAATTTGAAAATGAAAGAACATATGGAACAGAAAGGATGAATTATAGAAAACAAAATGATAAAAAAAATATTAAGAGAGAAATAATTGGAAATCAAAATGAGAAAGCAATAATAGAAAGAGAAAATGAAAATAGGAGTTTTTCAAATGATAAAATGAAAAAAAAAATATTTGAAAGAGAAAAAAAGAATTTTGAAAGAGAGTTTAAAAACAATAATTTAGAAAATATAGATAAATCAGATTTTGATGATAAAACTAGTATTATTACAATATTAGAAAATGATGATAAATCAAGTATAGAAATAGAAAATAATAAATTAAAAATAATAGAAAATAATAATGAAAGAAAAAATAATAGAATATTATATCAAAATGAAACAACAAATAAAATAGATTCTGATTTAAAAAATTTTCCAAGTTTTGAAAGAGAAACTAATAAATTGTGTTCTGATAATGAAAGTAGTTTTGAAAGTAAAGAAAATAAAAATTATTTTGAAAGAGAAAATCATGAACAATTCTTTAAAAAAGAAGATTATAATAATAATGAAGTTAATGAAAATAATAAATTTGAAAAAAATTTTATTTCCAAATATAATATAATAAATAATGAAGAAAGTAAAAAAGAAATTGAAAATATTATAAAAAAAGAAAATGAAGAAAAAAAAAAAAAATTAATAAATGAAAAATATAAAGAAAATAAAAATTTATATATTGAATCAGATAATGAAGAACTCAAAGAAATAATAGTAGAAATAAAAAAAGAGAAAAAAGAATTAACAAATAAGAATATAAATCCTAATTATATAAAAAGATTATCATCAATTTCTCCAATATCAATAAAAAATGATAATAATTTTTTAAAAATTCAAAACGACGAATCTAAATTATTTATAGAAAATTGTTTAAAAATGATATCACCAGAAAAAAAGAGTATAACTGAAGAAAAAGAATCAATAAAAAATTTAAATATAGAAAATTCAATAACTGAAAATTCAAATTCAATTTCTGAAGAATTAAGAAATTATCAATTAATGAATAAAAAGACAGTAGAGAAAATAAAGAATGAGAATAAATTATATCAAAAAACTTTACTTTCATCTTTAAAAGAAGAAGATAAAATTCAATCAAATATCTCAATATTAATTCAAAGTGTTTCAGATATAGAAACTCAAGTATTATCATCAGAATATAATAATAAATCAAATAAAACAATAAAAAATACAATATCATCAGAAATAAAAATTCAAAAGAAAGAAATGAATGAAGGATATTTATTAAAAAAATATAATGAACTAATTCAGAAATTACCTCCTTTAGATTATGACTTAAAAATAGAAACAATATTTTTAAAAGAATCAAAGAATGATAGATACTTTGGTGAAATATCAGGGAAAAAAAAATATGGAAGAGGAATTTGGTTTGTTGATGGAGGATTATATGAAGGTTATTTTTATAATGATGAAGCTAATGGTTATGGGAAATATACTAATTCTTATGGTGATGTTTTTCAAGGAGAATGGGAAAATTCTAAGAAAAAAAAAGGAAAAGAAATTTTTTATAATGGAGAAGTTTTTGAAGGAGAATATAAAAATGATCATTTTTTTTTCGGGTCTTTTAAAGATATTAATGGACATGTTTATGAAGGACAATTTAAAAATAATAAAAAAAATGGAAAAGGAGTGTTAACTGTTAAAAAAAATAATGAAAGTATTATTTATGAAGGGGAATGGGCTAATGGAAAATTAAATGGAAATTGTGTTATTAAGTATTCTTCTGGTAATATTGATGAAGTTTTTTTTGAAAATGGAATTTTGTCAAGAAAAAAAAAAAAATATGATAGTAGTACTAAAACTTGGACTGAGATTAATTAATTGATTTTAAAATTCAAAATTGTTGAAATGAGTTTTTTTTTTTTTATATTTTCTTTATGTAAATATATAAATTATTATAGTATTGGAAAAATATTTTTTTTTTTTTTCAATTTTTTTTATAAAGTTTTTTAATATTTAAATTAAATTATATAATTTTTTAAATATATAAAAAATATTATAAAATTATATTAATTTATTTATTTAAAAGGAGTTTTTTTTTCGTTAACTTTTTTAAAGTATTTATTTATATTTTGATTATCAATTTTATTTGTATTTTCAGATATTAAAGCAGAAGAAGTTCTTATATGATTACTTTGTTTTTTATTATTTTTATTATTTAATTCATTGAAATTCAAATTTTTAACTATTTTATTTTCATTTTGAATGTTATATTTTTTTACTAAACCTGAATTTTTATCTTTTTGAGAACTTGAAACTCTTGTTGAAGCTTTAGTATAATTTTTTCTAGAAGAAGGATTAATTGTTTGACAGTAATAATCTAATTTCATATTTATATTATTTGATAATTCTAACATAGACATATTTAATCTTTTTTGTTCCTTTTCTTCTCTTAATTTTCTTGTTTTATGATATTGTTCTAAATATTTTTGTTCAATTAATTCTAATTCTTTTAAATTTTTTTCTATTTTATCATTATTTCTTTTTTCTATTTCAAGTTCATATAAATAATCTTTTCTTTTTTTTTCTTCTTTTTCTTCTTTTTTCTTTAAATTTTCATTTTTTTTATTTATCATTTTATTTTGTGTTTTAATTTTTTTTTCAACATTTTCATTTTCTCTTAACATTTTATTATTATTAATTGTTGCTTCTATTTTTTTTTTATCATTTTTAACTGATTCATTAATTAATTTTGCTTTCATTTGTTTATTTAATAAAGAATTTTTTAATAATTGTTCATTTATTAATTTTTCAGTTTTAACTTTTTCTTTTTTAATTTGTAAAGTTTTTTCTCTTTCTTGTTTTAAACTCATTAATTGTTGTTTCATAATTAATTTATTTAATTTAATTTGCTGTTCTCTCTGTTCTTCTTCTTGCATTAATAATATTTTTTTTCTATTTTCATATTCTTGTTTCTTTAAATTATTTATTCTATTTTTAATTGATTCTAATTTTATTAAATTATCTTTATTTTCTTTTTTTAATGTTTTAATTTGCTCATGTGCTTCATCTATTTCAGTATAATTAATTAACGATTCTTTAAAATCTGAACTTTCATTTTTTTCATTGTTATCAATTGAAATTTCCATTTATTAAAAAAAATAAAATTAAGATTTAAAAGATTAATATTTTAATTTAAAACTGATATATAAAAATAATATTAAAAAATAAAAGAAATGTCTTCTTTAGTAAAAGCAGGAGGATTAATAATGGGAAATAATAAAAATATAACAAAATCAATTTCAATCAGAAGTAAAAATAGTAATGTTTCAAATTTATTAAATTCAGTAAATGAATCTCAATTATCAAGAGACTCATTTAAAGTAAATTATAAAATTTATGGTCAAAAATCCTATATAACAGAAGCAAATAAAATAATGAAAGAAAGAATGAAAAATAAAGGAAATGCAATAACATCAAAACATAGAATGAGAAATATAGTAATGAATGATACTAGAGATATTTGTTTAAAAAATTATTTAATTGGATTATTAAAAGAATCAAGAACTGATTTAAATGAAAAAGAAAAAAATATAACAAAAGCATTAAGAGACAGTGAAAATAGATTAGATACTGATTATAGAAATTTCATTGATTTTGTAGAAGGAACAAAAAAAAAGCAAAAAAAAGAAGAAGAAGAATTAGGAAGATTAAAATCATTACATGAAGAAAAGGAGAATTTATATAAAAAAGAATGTTTAGATAATAAAAAATTATATGAAGAATTAGAAAAAACTGTTAAAATGATTTGTTTATTAAAATCATATGGAAGTTTTGTTCATAGAGTTTTAAATATAAATTTTGAATTAGATAATATTCCTGATATTGATCCTAGAGAAAGAAATTTTGAAAGTGTTGCAAATACTTTATTAACAAAATTTAATATTATGAATAATAATAAAGAAATTGATGAATTATTAGAAGATGATAATTTTATGATGATGAAATTTAATGATTATGAAGTTAAAGTTGTTAAAGAATTAGAAAAAAAAGAAGTTTTAAATAAAAACCAAGTAAATTTAACTGATAATTACAATGAAGAAATTGAAGAATTAAAAAGAAGATATGAAGATTGTTTACAAGAGTCAAAAAGTTATGAAAATGAAAAAAAAGAAATTGAACTTCAAATAAATAAATTAAAACCTCATAAAAATTCAGATTTAAATCAATATTTAGATTATATAGTTGAATTAGGATTAGCAACAGGAGATTTAAATAATAGATTAAAAGGAAAAAAAAATTTTATGGATTTATTAAATTTCACTAAAGAAACTTTATTAACAATTGAAAAAAAAGAATTAACAGTAAATGAATATATTGCAGAAATTGAAGATATAGAAGAAAATGGTGATAAACAATTAATTCATGAGGTTGAATTAGATAGAAAAAGAACTAATAAAAGAGAAAAACAATTACAAATTAAAGAAAAACAAGATGAAATTGAAAATATGAAAAGACAAAGAGCTGTTGATAGAGCTCAAAGAGTTGTTATTATTGGAAGAAAAGTTCCTAAGGAATATCCTTTTATTAAAGGAAAGAAAAAAAAATATAATGAAAATAAAAATAATGAAGATGATGATTATGGAATGTTATATTATTCTTCTGATGAAAATTAAAATATTTATAATATTCATATATAAAATAAATTTGGAATAATATTTAAATTAAAAAAAATAAAAAAATTTAAGAAATTCCTAAAAATAAAAAATAAAATTTACAAGTGAATATATAAATTTAAAAAATTAATTTTTTTATCTAGATAACATAGCCCTAATAAATTCTTCATAATTAATAAATCCATCTCCATCATTATCAGCTTCTCTTAATAAATCATCGACTTCATCTTCACTTAATTGATCTCCAAGAGTCATCATAATATGTTTTAATTCAGTGACAGCAATTAAACCATTATTTTCTTTATCAAAAACTTTAAAAGCATTTAAAACTTCTTCATTATGATCATATTCTTTACTTCTTCTATTCATTAATGTAATAAATTCTTCGAAATCTATTTCTCCGTTTCCATCTAAATCTACTTGTGCTATCATTTCATTTAATTCTTCTTCTGTTGGATCTTGGTTTAAACTTCTTAAAACATTTATTAAATCTTTTGTTGATATTGTCCCATCTTTATTTTTATCAAACATTTCAAATGCATCTTTATATTCTTTTCTTCTTTCTTGAGATAAATCATCTAACATTTTTTATGTTTAAATAAATATTTTTTTTTGGAATATTATTCTTTTTTTTTATTTAAATTAAATAGTTTATTTTTTTATTTTATTAAATATATTATTTTTTTTACTATTATCCACAACAACCTCCTTTATTTTTAGGTTCTTCATTAATATTATTTGCATTTTTGGAAATAGTAATTGTTTTTTTATTACTTTCATGTAAAAATTCTTTATCTTTAGTAGCATTCATTAATTCTTTTCCAATTTCCCAAAAAGCTTGATTAACATTAGTATTTAATTTAACACTTGTTTCAATATATTGAATTCCATTAGAATCAGCAAAATCTTTAGCTTGATTATAAGAGACTTTTCTATTTTCTTCTAAATCAATTTTATTTCCAATAAGTAATTTAATAACACTTTTATTTGCATTTTTTTCAATTTCAATTAACCAATTTTCTAGACTTTCAAAACTATCATAATCAGTAACATCAAACATTAATAAAATACCATGTGCTCCTTTATAATATGATGATATTATTGTTCTAAATCTTTCTTCTCCTGCTGTGTCCCATATTTGTAATTTTACATTTTTTTTTTCCACTTCAATAGTTTTTATTTTGAAATCTACTCCTATTGTAGGAACAAATGTCTCATTCCATATATCATCTACAAATCTTAGGAAAAGAGAACTTTTCCCTACACTACTATTTCCTACTAATAATATTTTAAATAAAAAATCATATTTTTGTTCTATTGAAGAAGTCATTTTTTGATTGATTTTGATTATTATATTATTTTTTTATTTATAAATTAATAAATTAATAAATTATAATTTATTAAGAATTAGGAAAGATAAAATATTTAATTTTTTTAAGTTAATATTTTTTTTAATAAATTAATAATAAATTATTCGTTTTCATATATAAAATCATAAAATGATAATTCATTACTTTTATGGAAATTATCTTTAGTAATAGAAATTTTATGTTTATTTAAAATAGCAAAAGGATAATTATCTACTTTTCTTAATGGAAGGAAAATTCCTCTTTTATTTCTTAATTCAAGTTTTTCTTTTAATTTTTTTATTTTTTTTTCTTCATCAATTTTAGCTAATTAATTAGTTTTATTTTTATTTTTTGTATCAATTTTATTTTTAATTTCTTTTAGTATTTTTAAAATTTTTAGTTTTATTCTATAATCAATGAATTTTTCAATTAAATAATTTAAAATTAATTCTAAACTTGTTAACATTTTTATTATTTTTTCTTCTTTTCTATTTATTCTAATTATATCTGATTCTAAAATATTATTTTTAATTTCATTTCCTATTAATGAATTAATCTGAGAATAAATAGATTTTGTTTTTATAAAAAGTATATCTTTTAATATTTTTGGTTTATCACCTATTGTATACATACTTTTATTAAGTTTTGTATCATTTAATATATATTTAAATTTAGTTAATTCTTTCTTTTCACTTTCTAATTTTTTATATCTTATTTTCAGTAATTCTAAAACTTTTTCTTTTTCATTTACTTCATTATCTAACCAAGTTGCTTTTTCTTGTATTTTTTTCATTTGTAAATAAGACTTTTTTATTTCATCTTTTTCTCTTACTTTATCATTAAATTTATTCAATAAATAAATATTTTTTATTTTCATACTTTCAAACCAATCTTCAAATTGTTCTACAGAAGAAAAAATTAAATTATTATGATAAACTTTTTCTAAAATTTCTTTTAAATTCTTAGGAATAATTCTTTTATCCATTCTAATTTGAAAAATAATCCATTTTTCAATTCCTTTTTTAATTCCATCAATTTTAATAATTTGATTTTGAATTTTATTAACTTCTTTAACTAATTTTGCTAATTGAATACTTAATTCATCATTTTTAATTCTTTCTTCTGAAATTTGAATATCTAATTTTTTAAGAGCTTCATTATAAGCAGTGATAAAATTATTTTCTAAATCATCTTTACATCTTTTCATTTGTTTCATTGTTTGTTCTAAACTAGAAATTTCATTTTTAATATTATTTTCAATTCTTTGAACAGCTTCTTTTTTAATTTCAAAATTATATCTTGCTAAGATAATATCTTTAGTTTTTTCAATATATTCATTACTACTATCTCTAACTCTACTTCTTTCATTTTTATGATTAACAATTATTTTTTTTTTTATTGGTGGATTTACCCAATAAGTATCATATAATTTAGATAAATTATTTGCTTCATATTTTTCTTTGCAACAATAAATCATTGTTGGAGGTTTTTTTCTAATTGAAGGTAAAATTCTTCCTGTTAAAGTTGGTTTATAATCAAAAACTTCTTCCATTATATGTTTATTACTTCTTTCTGTGTCTATTGAATTAAAATTATTCACTTCTGTTAAATAAATTTCATGTTTTGTTCTTTCGGTTGATGATGTTCGAGACTCAAATATTGAAGAATTTAAATATTTTGATATTGAGTTATTGTTTATTTTTCTTTTGTTTGATGTCATATTTGAATTGTCAAATGTTATTTCTGATGAATTATTTGAATTGTGAAATTGTTTCTTTATTATCATTTTTTATTTAAAAAAAATCCAAAAGTTACTTTTATAAAATATATAAATGAATAATAAAATGAATAAAATAGAAAAATAACAAATTAAAAATAAATATAAATTTAATTTTTTTTATCCTTCAACTTTTTCTTGTCTTTTAATTAATTCATAGCTATGTAATCTTATATCAGGACATTTGTCATGAAATCTTTTAATCCATCTAACTTCATCATCAGTAAAATTTCTATTTTTATCAATAGAAGGATCCCAAGGAATAACGCTTAATTCTTTAATATAATTTATTTTCATAAAAAAATTTAAAATTCCCTTAACAGGTAAATCAGCATTTTGATTAAGAGAATAACTTTGAATAGTTCTATTTTTAAATATCGCTTTAAAAATAGGCATATAATTTGTCATATTTAATCCTAAACCATCTAAATACAATTTTCTAATAGATTTATTTTTTAAAATAAATTTTTCAATTTCTGTATAATGTGGATTATCAGGAATTTTATTATTACCAATATCAAGTAAAACAATAGAACAATCTTCTTTTGATAATTCATCAGCTAAGTCTTGAAAATCAGTAGCATCAAGAGCACAATTTTTTAAGAATAAATTATGTACTCTTTTATTAGATAATAGTATTTTTAATTGTTTACCACAACCTTTAATTGATAAATTAGATAAATTTAAAGTATGAATATTTGGATGATCTTTTAAAGCAGAAACAACAGCTTTAATACCATCACAAGTAATATATGGATTTCTATTAATATATAATCTTTGAAGAGTTTGATTTTTAATTAAAAATTTACATAAAATATACATTCCACCATCAGTTAATTTATTATGACTTAAATCTAAATATCTTACTCTTCTTATACATAAGCCATCTAATATCACTCTTAATGCATTATCTGTTAAAGAAGAATTTCTAAAGCTTACCCATCTAATACTAAAATTATCTAAAAATAATTTTTGTAAATATTTCCATCCTTTAAATTTATTTGGGTCTTTCATTTGACTTAAATAAAAAGAAAACTTTTGTAATGATTTATATGGAGTTAACATAATTAAAGCTTCTTTTAAATAAAAATTAGATTCAATAGTTTGAATAAAATCAGTAAATCTTAAACCTACTTTTTTAATAGTAGAATTTTGTTCTCTTTGATCAAAAGGTATTCCTTTATTTAAAAAAACTTTAATTTTAGCAAATTCTTCTTTTTCTTCTTCTTTTTTTTCTTCTTCTTCTTCTACTTCTTCGTTTTCTTCAACTTCTCCTTCTTCTTCTTCATTAGAATTAAATCTTTTTTCTTCTTCTTCTTCTTCTTCATTTTCTCTTTTTTCTTCTTCTAAATTTTCATTTTCTTTTTCTTTATTTTTATTTTCAATTGGATATTTAATAAATCTTTCAAAAGGTTTATTTATATCTTTATATAAATAATTTTCTATTTGTTTATTTACGGTTTCTGAACAACTTGTTTCTATTATTAATTCATCTGTTTTTATATTTGATCCTTCATCATTTAAATTTATTTCTTCATCTGATATAATTTCACTTTTACCTTTTTCTACTAATTCATTTCTTTTTGTTAAATCAATTTTACATTTTGTTAAATCATAATAATATTTAGAAACTTTTTTAATTTCATAAATTGAACAATAATCAGAAAATTTTTTCATAATTTCAGAAATATTAACAAGAGAAATTCTAACAATTTGATCTAAATTATTTTCTAATAAAAATTTTAATTTTATTAATTTTTTTGTAATAACAACTCCATCACTTAAATGAATAAAATATAATAAAGGATTTGATCCGCTTTTACTTAAAACTCCATAAGTTCTAAAATCTTCATTTGAAGATTCTTCTAAAATTTCTTCTAATGATGAATGCTTACTTTTATTTATTGTTTGAAGTCCTATTTGCTTAAATATTAATATTTTAGGACGCATTTCCCAAATTAAACGAAATAATACTATTTGAAAAGAACTTGATGGTGGAGGAGTTGTGTCATACTTTGTGTTTTTTGTTGTTACCACATCTTCTTTATTTGGAGAACTACCCATTTTTTTTTTTTAATTTTTTTTAATTATTCTTTTTTTTGAAATGTTACTGTTTTTATGTTTTATTTAGTTATTTATAATTTTTTATTTATTTTATTGATTTTTCAATGCTTTATTGTTTTTTTTAGAAATTAGGATTAATATTTTTTTCTTTATTTAAAAGAAAATAAAATTTTAAATATAAATGATATAAATGTAGAATATAATAACTCAAAATGAATCAAAAAGTAATTGATATGAGTTAATTGATACTGAGTAAGTTAAATAAATATTATTTATTAATATTAAAAAGAAGAAAAATTCCTTTAAATATAATAATTGGGAGGAACAAATATTATTAATAATAAACAAATTTATATTAGAGAAAATAAGAAAATAAAAATATTAACTTTTTAAAATCAGTTTTTTTATTTTTTATATGTTAGTTCCAAATTTTATTTTCTTTAATTTATTTAATAATTTAAAATATTTTTAGAGAAAAGAAATGGATAAGTAATTTAAGTAAAAATTTATAAATATTATTTTCTTTACTATAATTTACTTTTAGAAAAATTTCCTATATTTATTTTGAGATTAAAAAAAAGAGTAGCAATCAATCTTTTTATTAATTTCCTTAAATTAATATATAATCACTTAATCTTTTAAGATTATCTTCATTTGAAAAAATATTATTATTTGAAGATTCATTAAACAAAGTTTTATATTCTGAAAACATTCTTTTTTTATAAAAATCTTTTGAAACTTCAAGAATATTTTCATTTAATTTTAATTCCAATAAAAATAAAATTGAATTTAAATCTAAATAAGAAGACCATTTTTGAATATTTAAACAACTTAATTTTAACCTTTTTTGATAATCAAATAAAAAATGAAAATATTTACCTGATATATAAGTAATAATAGGAGGAATAAAAGGATATTCTTCTAAAAATATAATTTGAATTTTAAATATTCCTTTAAACTCAACAAACATTATAAAACAATTTTCATTTTCTTTTTTAAAATAAGGTGAAAGTTCTATATCATATTTTCCTGTAGTTAATCTTTTTTTTTTAAATTGTTTTAACTCATTTATTATTCTTGATTCTGTCTCAGAGATTAAATAAGGTTCATGTATTGTATGATAAATAGGAAATAATTTCTTTTTTTGATTTATTGTTTTATAATGATCCATTTCAATGTCATTTTCCATTTAAATTTATTTAAAATATTTATAATTTTATTTTTTATAATTCTTCATTATATTTTTATTTGAAAATAAAAAATTTTATTCTTAGAAAAAAATATATATGAAAAATAAACTTATTCGTGATTTAAAATAAAAGTTATTTAATTTTAAATTGATACAAAAATTTATTTTTTTTTTTTATTTATAATTTTCTTTTTAATTTCTGATTCTTATATTTATTTTCTTTAAATGATTAGTAAAAATATTTTACAGATTATTTCTTTTTAATTTATAAATTATTCTTTTCTAACTATCAAAGATAAGAGTTATTTTTTTCTTTTTTGGGCTCAATGCTTTTTTTATTTCTTCTAAATATCCTTTTTTTTTTTTTAATTCTTTTTCTTTTTTAAATTGTTCATATTTTTGTTTTATTTTATTCTCCTCACACTTCAAAGACATATTTTTATCATTATCATTAATTATTTTTTTCAATGGTTCGTATATTTTTTCCAAATCTTCATTTATTTGCTCATTTATTTCATAATTTTTTTCTCTCTCAATAAACATATTAATTTCTTTTTCTTGCAAAATAATTTTTTTATATTTATCAATATAATCTATTTGTAAATTATTTAATCTTTTAATGTTTGCTTTATGGACATTTATATTTATGCTTTCTTTTAAATTTATTAATTGCTTATATTTATTGTCATATAAATATTTATAAACATTATTTATCATATTATTTAACTTTTCAAAATCATAATTTTTTCTAAAAATAGTATCAATATTTTCAACATCTTCTTTTATTTTTTCTTCTTTATTGTCTTTTATATTATCTTTTAATTCATATATATTCTGAAAAATTAAGTTTTTATCTATTTTATATTTATTATTTTTATCTTTTTGGTTTTTAATATGTTTTTTTATATTTAATATTTTTTTTTCTTCTTCTAATAATTGATTTTCATTAAATTTAGATTTAAAATCTTCTTTTATTTTCCAATATAAAAAATTTTCAAGTGTTTGATAATTTATTTTTATTTCTTTAATATTATAATTTTTTATATTTCTTTTTAAATTTTTAAAACCATAAAAAGTTTCTTTTTTTTTTTCACATTCATAAAATATTTCCAAATTGAAATACTTATCATCAATAATTTCATTAAAAAGAATATTTGGTTTTTCATTATAAATAGTTCCTTTAGGAAAAATAATTTCTTCTGATTTAAATTTATCATTTTGATTTGAAATTTCGATGGAAATATTATAATTATTAAAATGATAAAAATTTTTTAAATCAAATGGAAAACTATTATTATAAAAATAACCAAGTAAAGCAGCTCCTGCACTTAAACATTCATCTATTAAAATAGTTTTTGATATTTTATAATTTTTTTTTTGAATAATTTCTTGAAAAATTGGAATTCTCATTATTTCACCTATTATTTCTATTGATTTAAACGTAATTTCATTTTGTTTTAAATATGATTGAATTTTATCAAATTCTTTTTCTAATTGATCAGTTAAATTTTTTATTATTTTTTTAAATGTTTCTTTTTTAATTATTATAGATTCATTTTCAATTACTATTTGAATTTCATTATTAATTACAAAATCTTTTTTCTTTTTATTAATTTCTTTTATTAATTTAAATTTCATTTCTTCATTTATGTTTTTTTTTAATTGTGATATACAATAATCATATAATAATAAATCATTATTTCTTCCTCCAATTAAAGGAACATTTA
>JAEEGI010009436.1_pt1 | contig 21389 bp, 13 predicted proteins | sample 8958751 | NCBI WGS metagenome assembly JAEEGI01 (sample SAMN16246545, study PRJNA631951) | gut metagenome | biome: gut microbiome; feature: rumen; material: KS-attached | host: Bos | place: Iran: Karaj | collected 2018-10 | reverse complement strand
AAAGTCACGGTTCCATCTGTTTTTTCTTATTTTCTTTTTATAAACATCGGTTGAAAGACCGAATTCCTCCGCAAGCGACTGAAGCTGACAGTTACCGCATCTTGCGCAGGTTGCGCAGGAATAGTCGTGCTCGGAAAGGATAAGCTCAAGCGTTGACTTTCTTGAAGCCATAACCTTCGGAGAATTGGTGTAAATCACCATGCCCTCTTCAACCGTGTTGTTGCATGCCGCCGCAAGGCGCTCCATGCCCTCAATTTCAACAACACATATGCGGCAGGCGCCGATTTCATTGATGTCCTTAAGGAAGCACAGTGTCGGAATAAGGATTCCGTTCTGCAGTGCGGCGTCAAGGATAGTAGTTCCCTCTTTTACGGAAATGCTTTTACCGTTAACAGTTAAGTTTACCATTTATGTGTCCTACCTCCTCTGAAGCAGCCGTAGCCGAAATGGTCGCAGCGCAGACAGCGGTTTGCCTCCTGCATTGCCTCCTTATCGCTCATACCGTACTCGAAGGGCTCGAAATTGTTATTTCTTTCGCCCGCTTCCTTCTCTCTCATATTTACTCTGCCGCAGGGCTGACGGTCATAGACACGCGCCTTCGGAACGTCAACACCGCTTTCGATAATATGGTTAAAGCCAAGATATTCATCGATATTTGCAGCTGCAGCCTTGCCCGCCGCAATCGCCTTGATTACTGTTGCGGGACCGGTTGCGCAGTCGCCGCCCGAGAAAACGCCGTCCATACCGACTATCATCGCAAATCCGTCTGCGTCAATCTGATCCCATTTCATAGGCAGTCCGTACTCGGCAAAGCGGTCGCTGTCAATTGCCTGACCGACGGCAACAACGAGTATATCGCATTCAATCAGCGTTTCATTCTCGCCGAGATCCTTAGGCGCGGGTCTGCCACGCTTGAATTCGCCGATCATCTGACGGTTAACCCAAAGGCCCCTGAGTTTGCCGTTCTCGTCCTTTTCAATTCTCGTCGGAGCAACAAGCTCGAGTATCTCGGCTCCCTCTGCCTGAGCGCCGAAAATCTCCTCCTCAAGCGCTGTCATATCGGCAATTCTGCGTCTGTAAACAACGCTTACCTTATCCGCACCTGCTCTGACAGCGGTTCGGGTGCAGTCCATCGCAACGTTGCCGCCGCCGATAACGACAACCTTCTTGCCCTTATAGTCGGGATATTCGCCGTCACCGATGGCTTTAAGCATCTCAACGGCGGAAATTACACCATCGGCATCCTCGTTTTCAAGACCTATTTTCTTATCCTTGTGTGCGCCGATTGCTATGTAGAGAGCGTCATAATCCTCAGCAAGCTTTTTAAGCTCGTCGGGAGAATCAATCCTCGTGTTAAGCTTAACCTCAACGCCCGTCGAAAGTATGCAGTCAATATCGTTCTGCAGTCTCTCGCGCGGAAGTCTGTAATTGGGAATACCGTAGCGAAGCATACCGCCGAGGTGCTTTTTCTCCTCAAAAACGGTGGTCTGATGGCCCATAAGCTGAAGATAGTAAGCGCAGGTAAGTCCGCTCGGGCCGCCGCCGATAATCGCTATTCTCTTGCCCGTCGGCTCCATACATTCGGGAGCCGGAACCTCGCCCGCCTTATCGCAGACGTAACGCTTTATACCCCTGATATTTACGGGGTCATCTATCATCTGACGTCTGCAGTAGTTCTCGCACGGATGCTCACAGATAAGTCCGCAGGCGACCGGGAAAGGATTGTCCTTTCTAATCTGTCTTACCGCGTCCTCAGGTCTGCCCGCTGCAGCAAGAGCTATATAACCGGGAATATCAACGTTTGCGGGACATCTTGTAACACACGGAACGGGTCGGTCAAACTGACACATACATTTGCCGCTTTTAATGTGCTGTTCAAAGTCCTCACGGAAACCTCTTACGCTGACAAGAACCATATTCGCCGCCTCATAACCGATAGCGCAGTCGGCTGTCAGATAAATGGATTCCGCCGTCTTTTCAATAAGGTCAACAGTACTCATATCAGCCTCGCCGTCAAGCACGCTTTCGATAAGTGTTGCAAGCTGACCGAGACCGACTCGGCAGGGCGTACATTTGCCGCACGACTGTGAATGACACAGCCTAACAAAGCCCAATGCAACGTCAATGGGACAGGAATTGGTTGAAACGGCGTTGACACGGCTGCCTAATTCCTCATAGAGCCTGTCAACGGTTGCTTCAACCTTTGAAACAGTTTGAATTTTCTGTCTTGCCATAAAGCAAAAATTCCTTTCTTTTTAATAATTTAATTATAAAAAAATAGTAATATAAAGTCAATGATATTTATGTTTTTCAGCCAAATATTTCATCTTTTATTCTTGCTCAATTAGTTAATAATAGAAATGCAAGGCAAAGTGTAAACGTAGCAGTACGAAAGCTATGCGTTTACGCCGTGCAATATCAAAGAAACGAGGTGTTTACAGTGGCAGCAAAGAAGAAAAATGCGAAGGAAGCTCTCAACCGTTTCAAGATGGAAGCGGCTACCGAGGTCGGCGTTAATCTTAAGCAGGGATACAACGGAGACCTTACAGCAAAGCAGGCAGGTTCCGTCGGCGGTCAGATGGTAAAAAAGATGATCAAGGCATACGAAGACGACATGAAATAACCTTTATATCTTTACAAAAAGCAGCTTACCGGACATTCGGCAGGCTGCTTTATAATTAAAATGTAAACAATATATAATAATTTGTGAATTTGTACTTGTATAATGGCAAAAAATGTTGTAAAATATTTGAGTTACGGTTTATCCGAAATACATTGTTAAAGGATTGATAAAGCTTTATGGAAAACAAACAGGAAAAAACTGCAGCTGAGCTTTACAGAGAGGAACGCAAGCAGAGAATGGCTAAAGCAGCCAAAAAGAATGCTAAAAAGAGTCCTCAGTTACATAAGGTTGGCAAGATATTCGGTAAGTGCTTGCTCGTTGTTATTATTGCAGCGCTCTGCCTTAGTATCGTTTATGCCTGCCTGAGCTTCACGGGCGTTTTACAGAGAAACGTTCTCTCAGCTCTCAAGCTCGGTAACAAGAGAGTTTCCGTTGCGGAATATAACTATTACTATCTGAGTATGTTCAATCAGTATTACTCATACGCTGCGCAGTATGAAAACTATTACGGTGCAGGTTCAGGTAAAGCATATACGGGATTTGATTATACCGTTTCCCCTTCCCAGCAGTCATACAGCGGTGAAGTTGAAGGTGTTGAAAACCCGACATGGGCTGATTACTTCAAGTCAATGGCTACTCAGCAGATTCAGATTATCCACGCTTATTCCGATTACGGTCGTGCAGCCGGCTTAACTCTGACTGAAGAACAGCAGGAAGAGATTAACACCGCGATGGAAGATTACCGTTCAAAGGCGAAGAGCAGCGATTATTCGCTTAACCGCTATCTTGACGCAGTTTGCGGAAAGGGCGTAAACGAAAAGCTTCTCTTAACTATTCTTGAGAACACATATATCGCACAGTCTTATGACGAAAAGCTTACCAAGGACAATGCAAACTCTATCACCGATGAACAGATTGCAAAAGAGTTCGAAGATAACAAGAAGAATTACACTACTTTCTCTATTGGTATTTACGAAATCAAAGCTGACGTTGCAGAGACAGCAGAAGGTGCTTCCGAAGAAGAAGTTGCAGCAGCAAAGACTATAGCAATGCAGGAAGCAAAGACCAAGGCTGAAGCAGCACTTGCAACAATCAATTCAACCGATACCCTTGTTGCCGCAGCTGCCGCTTACGACAGTTCGCTTACATCCGATACCGTTATCAGTAACGATATAACTGCTACCAATATTGAAAGCTATGTTCCGGATGCGGTTGAGTGGATTTACTCCGCTGACAGAGCTGTCGGCGACAAGCAGATTTTTGAGGTTAGCGACGGTTACTACATCATCTATCTCATTGAGCTTCCGACGAGAGACACAACAAAGGGTGTTAACGTAAGACATATTCTCGTTAAGTTCGAAGACAAGACTGACGAACAGGGTAACGCTATTGAGCTTACAGATGAGGAAAAGGCCACCTACTACGCAAAGGCTCAGGAAATTTACGAGCTGTACAAGGCTGACCCGACTGAGGAAAACTTTGCAAAACTCGCAACCGAAAAAACCGAGGATACCGGTTCTGCCGAAAACGGCGGTCTTTATGAGAGCGTATATCCCGGCGATATGGTTACCGAGTTCAACGACTGGATTTTCGACGCCGCAAGACAGCCCGGTGATACCGATATAATTGAAACAACTTACGGCTATCACATTATGTACTTTGTCGGTAACGACAATGCCGAGAAGTGGGCTTCTGACGTTAAGAAGGCAATTGAGTCCAATCTTTCCGAAAGTGATTTCAACGCCGCAAAATCCGATGCTGCCTATACAGTCAAAACAAACGATCCCGTAATCAACTGGGCAACCGAAAAGATCAACAAGATGATTACCGAAAGAAACGTTTCATCATCAGCTTCATAAAGCAAACAAATATAATTAAAGCCTGCTCACAGAGCAGGCTTTTTATTATTGCAATTACAAGCAGAACTTTCGTATCGCGTAACCGAGTCCGTCTTCTTCATTTGAGAGTGTTACAAAATCCGCGCAATCAAGAACGGGTTGCTGCGCATTTCCCATAGCTACGCCTATGCCCGAAGCATTGAGAAAAGATATGTCGTTAAATCCGTCACCGCATGCCATAATCTCGCTTTTCGGAATATTAAGGTATTTTCCTATATATTCAAGCGAAGCGCCTTTACTGACCGATTTCGGTACTATTTCAAGGAAGAACGGCTCGGAGCGGAATATGTTTACGTTTTCAAGCTCGCTTCTGAGTATAACCTCGTATTTTGCAAGCTTGTCCCCCTCTCCGGTTATCAGAAACTTCGGCACGGGAGAATCAATATAATCGTAAAGGCTGTCAACGTAAACCTTATCAAGAAGGTTAATCCTCGTTTCAAGCTGAAAGTATTCGTCGCGCGCCCTCTCGGTAACCGCTGCACCGTCACGGTAAGTCATTATCGACAATTCATATTTGTCCGCGACTTCAACGACTGATTTAGCGGTTTCGGTGTCAATAAAGTTCTGAAGGATTGGCTTTTCTGTAACGGTGTCAAGTATAAACGAACCGTTGTATGAAATCAGAAGCCCTCCCCTTTCATCAAGCTCAAGCTCTTTAATATAGCGCCTGATACCTGATATAGGCCTTCCGGTCGCAATAACAAACACACCGCCTCGGTCCGTAAATTCGCGGACAGCCTGCTTTGTTGAAGGCAACAAATCTTTATTGTTATTTACAAGAGTGCCGTCAATATCGGAGGCAACAAGTTTAATACTCATCAAATCACCATAGATATTATAACAAATATGAATATTTTTTCAATAAAAAATCCCGCAGAAACTGCGGGATTATAATATTAATAATATGTTCTGAAGAATTCGTCCTCACGCTTCTTCTGAATAAAGATACCGATTATAATCAGTGCAATTACGATCGGCGAAGCATAGAGAAGAATGTTGAACGCTTCATTACCCGTCTTGGGAAGGTTTGCGTTGCCGGGAGTCGAAGAGCCGGAACCCGATGATGAATTACCGCCGCCGTTTGCGGTACCGCCTGCAGCGTTGTCATCAATAACAGATGGATCGGTAATATTGTTAGCCTTTGCCTCTTCGGTTGTCAGCGACTTTGCAATAGCGAAGTTATCAATTCTCGTCGCGTTGCCGTTTTCATCAACAGTATAAGCGTCGTAGTAAAGTCTGTCGCCTCTTATCTGTACAGCCGAGAACGTAGGATTGGAAACAGCCTGCGAATACTCTGCCGCGGGAATAGCGTCGCCTATGTCCTTTGTTTCATAATCCTTGACGCCGCTAACGCCGTCAAGTGCATAAACCGTACCCTGAGGCTTAACCTTTGCCTTATACTCGTTACCGTTATATGAAACATTTGCAGTCTGGGTCTTGACTATCTGATTGTCCTTCATAACGTCGGTACGCCAGTAAACGTGGTCGTGCCCCTCAAATACGAGGTCGATTCCAAGCTGCGGCATCAGCGAAGCAAGCTGATTGCGAAGCGCAACCGTTTCGTCATCATCGGAGTGAGGTCCGTTGGAATAAACTGCATTATGAACAGAAACTATCTTCCAGTCCGCATTGCTTGCTGCAGCGTCGTCCTTTAGCCATGAAAGCTGCTTGCTGTCAAGCGTACCGTCATCGTTAAGACTGTTTGAATTAAGAACAATAACGTGAACATTATTGTAGTCATAAGAGTAATAAACGCCCGTTTCCGTGGACTGATTCGGAAGATTATCGAGCAGCATATGGTCGGTCAGCGAGTAATCGGACTTCTCATGGTTGCCCGCCGTGGGAGCGAACGCAGTGCTCATAATATTGTCGGAAGCCGTGTTGAACAGCCAGTTCCACTGCTTGAAGTTAGTGCCCTTATCTACCTGATCGCCCGAAGAAAGCAGGAAATCGGAATCGGGGAACATATTATACGCAGTTTTAACAGTATTAGCCCATTTTTCGTACTGACGTTCTATACCGCCCTGAGCGTCTGTAGTATGGATAAACGTTACGAAATCGGAATTGTCGGCAGTTTCGATAATACCGGGATTGCTCCACCAGCCACGTGAAGCGTCACCGACACGGTAGTAATATTTCTTGCCGGGTTCAAGTCCCGTCAGTTTAACGGTGTGACGGTTAATGAAGAAATTGTAGTTAAGTATTCCGAACACGCCTAAGTCAATACCGGGATACTGCCTGGTCGTTCTTTCGGTCTTAGCCTCAACGCCTGACGTTGTCGGTGTGCCGGTAAATACAGCACCGTTCTCATAAGGAATTATTTCAATATCCGTTCCCTCAACGCCGACCTTTGTGAACCAGTTGATATTTCTCGTTGTATCGGTATCTTCGCCGAATGTAACGGAAACGCCTGTGGGCAGTCTTCTGTTCGCAACGGTAGCTTCAACCGGCACCTTACCTCTGTAAACAACAGTGGTATTAAGGTCTTCCGTTCCTCTGTCGGTTGTAAAGTCATAGATAAAATCGTAGAAATCGTAAGCGAAAACCTCAAAGAAGCTGTCGGTTACATAATCGTCAAGGAAGCTGTTTATAAGGTCTTCTATCGAACTGTAATCGGTAACATCGAGCGCAAAGATGAGCGCGGCAATATTACCCGCATTAACCTTCGGGACAGCGCCCGAAACAGTATTCAGGCCGTCAAAGACGGTTGACATAGCGGAACTGAGTATATCAATCTGAACATCCTCGCTCATAGCACCGAGGAATTTGACGGGATCAATCTGAATCGTGGGTAAGAGTTCATCCTCAAGCACGTCGTGAAGAACTATATCATAAAGACAGTCGTAAATCTCTCTTGCGTTTTCGCCGCGATAGAAACGGTCAAGAACATCGTTGACAAACTGATCGTCGCTCCTGTCCTCATCGCCGAAATACATATATGCAAGACAGCAGGAAATGATATCGCCAACATTACCCTTTCTGTCGGGGCTTCCGACACCGAGTGTATCATAGAACTTGGTGCACGGATAATCCGAGAGCTCAACAGAAGCGAATTTCGTAAGAATTCTTCTGACAAGATCAAGAGCATTGTCGGGATTGTCAATATACTTTTCCTGAAGCTGTGCGGCAACTGTTTTAAGCAAGGCTTTAATCGCAGTTTTGGTTATGCCCTCGGCAGCGCCTAAATCAACGCTGCTCAGCAGTGACATAACGGCGTTGGTGATATCAAACTGTTTTTCAAGATAATTATACAGTCCGCCCGCTTTCCTGATATCAGGGCCAATAGACATCTTAAGGAAATACTCAACGTATCTCGTACCGAAGTCAACTATATCGCTTCCGCCGTAGTTAAGCGCAAAGGCTTCGTATTTGAAGGGAGTGCTGTATGTAGTTCCGAACGCGGAAATAGGCTTGGTTTCGTCGCATTCAATTGTTTTATAGTTAACTGTAATCGAGCCGTCAGAAGCAGTATTGTCAAGAGTAATAATTCTCTTATAGTCGGGGAAAACCTGCATTGAAGCGGTAGCACAGTCAGTCATAGTTTCGCCGTTGTCGCTGACCCACTGTGCGATATCGTGGAAGTGAAGATGTCCGGTAAAGGTAAAGTGCATACCTGCGTCGGTCAGCTGTTCGCAAACCTCCTGCCAGTTGTCCAACGGGAATGCCTGCATGGTATCATCCTCATGAGTGTAGTGCTCAACAACGTTAAAGTGCGTCATACCGATAACGGTAAGACCCTGGCTGACAGCCTTACGGGTTTCATTGAGAACCCATTTCATAAGGTCGGGAGAAATTGCGCCTCTCGTCTCACCCTCGTCAAGACCTTTGGAGTGCATATCCGAGCTGTAGCACGCGGCATCGATTGCAATTAATCTGTAACCGCCGTCAAGCGTTGCGGCATAGGAAAGCTGGCCCGCTTCCTTACCCGCAGGCGGTGTATAGAACGAATCCGCAAGGTCATAACCGCAGTTCTTATATATTTCTCTGAAATCCTCGGGCTCGGTCCAGCGCGCATAAACATATTCTCCGTTACTGAAACGGGACGCATTTGCCTTCCTGATATCATGGTTACCGTCTATTACGAGAACCTGAATACCCGAACGCTGTTCAAAATCCTCGAGCTTTTTGGCAAGCGCGCGTTCAGCCTCGTATTCGCCGTTTCTGGCAAGGTCGCCGGGAATAATAAGATACTTCATTCCCGTCTGGGCAGCTGTATTCTCGTACTCCTCAAGCGCCGCGTCAACCAGAGCGGGCGTAAGATATGAAGTACTTGAATTAAGCGAGCAAGCCTGAATGAATTCATTGATATCGTTACCCATCATTGAGCGCGGATAATAATGCACGTCGCTGAGAAGTCCGACAGTAAGCACCTCGTTTCCCGCGGCTACCGTCGAAATAAGCGAAGTAGGCACAAACGATAAAATCAGTAAAAGAGTTATCGAAATTGCCAACGTGCTTTTCAATATTTTTTTCATGCAAATCTCCCCTATAATGAAAAAATACATATTTATATTATCACAATTGATTTTGAAATTCAACACAAAAAAGGCACGGATTTCTCCGTGCCCTGAAAAGTTTTCGTTTATCTCTCTTCTCTGAAGTACGACAAGCCGAGTGATGCGGGAGGAAGATTCTCTCTCTTTTTTCTTGCGCTGACGATAATAAGAACGATTATCGTGACGAGATACGGAGCTATCTTTATAATCTCCTGCTTGCTCATTGTCATATTGGGAACGATATCGTTGAGATAGTTGTGAACGATATAAAGTCCGCCGAAAAGAATCGAGCCAAAAATGCTGAGATTGGGACGCCATACAGTAAAGATAACGAGTGCTATCGCAAGCCAACCTCTGTCACCGAAGGCGTTGTTTGACCAGATACCCGTTGCATAGTCCATAACGTAGTACAAACCGCCGAGTCCCGCTATCATACTGCCTATGCAGGTCGCAAGGTACTTGTACTTGTTGACGTTGATACCCGCAGCATCTGCTGTTGCTGGATTCTCGCCGACTGCACGAAGCGAAAGGCCTATACGCGTTCTGTTAAGAATAAGCGTTACAACGATAGCGGTGATAATCGCAAAATACGCAAGGAAGCTGTAACGAAGGAAAACATCGCCGAACCAGCCGAGCTTTGATGCAAACGGCAAAGTCTTTGAATAAAAGCTGCTCGTTACCGTAAGCGTAATCGAAGGAACGGCAGAGTTCGTAATCTTAATAAGCGAACCGCCGAAGAAGTTACCGAAGCCTATACCGAAGGTGGTAAGAGCAAGACCCGTAACGTTCTGATTGGCGCGAAGCGTAGTGGTGAGGAACGAATAAATAAGTCCCATAATAAGCGAGCCTAAAAGACAGGCAATAAGCGGAATGAATATTGCGAGAAAAGCGTTTGCCTGACTCTTGTCAGCAAGGGAGTTTTCATACAGAAACGCTCCGATAACGCCCGATATACCGCCTACGTACATTATACCGGGAATACCGAGGTTAAGGTTGCCCGACTTCTCGGTAATAATCTCACCCGTTGAACCGTAAAGAAGAGGTATGCCCTGCATAACAGCGCGGTGAATAAACTGAACTAACATTATTTATTCTCCCCCTTCTTATTGAAATTAAGCTTATAGTTAATGAAGAATTCACTGCCTATAATGAAGAAAATGATAATACCCGTTATTATGTCCGAGAAGGAATCGTTAAGCTCGAACTTTGATGAAATCTCAACAGCGCCCTTCTGAAGGAAAACGATAAGCAGCGACGTAAGAACCATATAAATAGGATTGAATTTTGCAAGCCATGAAACGATTATAGCGGTGAATCCCCTGCCCGCCGCCGTATCCTTGGTAAGTGTGTGGTCAGTGCCCGAAACGAGCAGTACGCCCGCTATACCGCAGAGAGCGCCGGAAACAAGCATAGTTCTTATTATTACCTTCTTGACATTGATGCCTATATATTTTGCTGTGTTTTCACTCTCGCCGACAACGGCTATTTCGTAACCGTGCTTGCTGTACTTGAGATAGATATAAACAATGACTGTCAGTACGGCAACAATAACAATATTAAGCAGATATTTCTGATTGAGCACTGACGGGAACCAGCCCGCCTGAGTGTTGGGGTTGATAACACCGATTGCGCCCGAGCCCTTGGGAACTGACCAGACGTATGCAAAATACGAAACTATCTGCATAGCGATATAGTTCATCATCAGCGTAAACAGCGTTTCGTTGGTGTTCCAAATCGCTTTGAAAATTGCAGGTATGAGCGCCCAGATTGCACCGGCTATGATACTCGAAACGAAGATGACTATCATAAGCACGGGAGTCGGAAGCTTATTGCCGAGCAGTATCATACATGCCGTTGTCGCAAGACCGCCTATAAGCACCTGTCCCTCGGCACCGATGTTCCAGAATTTCATTCTGAACGCAGGAGTTACGGCAAGCGAAACGCAAAGGAGCATCGCGACATTCTGCAGAAGGCTCCATATTCTTCTCGTTGTGCCGACAGCGCCCTTGAACATTGTAACATACACGCTTAACGGGTTTTCGCCCGTAAGAAGAACTATAATTACCGCGCAGAAAACAAGAGCAACAAGAATTGAAGCAATTCTGATAAGCCACGACTTGCCGCGGGAAATGTCAGCCCTTTTGGTTATATGCATAAAAGGCTCTTTAACCTTTTCGTTACTCATCGCTCTTACCTCCCTTCGCATTACCCTTGGTCATAAGCAGACCGAGTTCTTCCTTTTTGGCTTCTCTGCCGTTTACTATACCGGTTACTCTGCCGCCGCAAACAACAAGTATGCGGTCGCAAAGCTCGATAAGCACATCCAGATCCTCGCCGACAAATATTACGGCAACGCCGTTTTCCTTCTGCTCGTTAAGCAGATTGTAAATCATATATGAGGAGTTGATATCGAGTCCTCTTACGGGATAGGCAGCCATCAGAACTGTCGGTGATGCGGCAATCTCACGGCCGACAAGCACCTTCTGAACGTTACCGCCCGAAAGACGTCTGACGGGAGTTTTGGCATCGGGAGTTACAACCTGAAGGTCTTCGATTATTTTTTCCGCAAGAGCCTTAGGCTGCTTTCTCTCAACGAATACCGACTTGCCCTTTCTGTAGGAGCGAAGCATCATATTGTCGATAATGTCCATGTTTCCGACAAGTCCCATACCGAGTCTGTCCTCGGGAACGAATGAAAGACGGACGCCGAGATTGCGTATCTGCATCGGAGTCTTATCCTTAAGGTTTTCGGTCTCGTTAGTCTTGGGATTGTTGTACAAGATTTCGCCGCCGCTTATCTTCTGAAGGCCTGCAATTGATTCAAGCAGCTCTCTCTGTCCGCTGCCCGAGATACCGGCAATACCGAGGATTTCGCCCGATTTTGCGGTGAAGCTGATATCCTTAAGAACCTGTACGCCCTCCTTGTTATAAAGGTCAACGCCCTTAACTATAAGTCTGTCGGTAGTGTCCTTCGGTTCGCTTCTCTCGATATCGAGGCTGATTTTCTCGCCGACCATCATTTCGGTCAGTATTGATTCGTTTGCCTCTGCAGTATTGATGGTGCCGATATACTTACCCTTACGCAGAACGGAAACTCTGTCGGAAATCTCAAGCACCTCATGAAGCTTGTGAGTGATGATGATTATCGACTTTCCGTCTTCGCGCATCTTGCGAAGAACGTTGAAAAGCTTCTGAGTCTCCTGAGGAGTAAGAACGGCGGTGGGCTCGTCAAGAATAAGAATGTCAGCGCCCTTGTAAAGCGCCTTGACTATTTCGACGGTCTGCTTTTCGGAAACCGACATCTCATAGATTTTCTTGTTGACGTCGATTTCAAAGCCGTATCTGTCGCAGGTTTCCTGAATCTTTTTTGCGGAAGCCTTAATATCATATTTACCCTCATCAAGTCCGAGTACAATATTCTCGGTCGCGTTAAAAACGTCAACGAGTTTGAAGTGCTGGTGTATCATACCGATTTTAAGATCAAGTGCATCCTTCGGCGACGAGATATTGACTTCTTTACCGTCAATGAAAATATGACCCTCGTCGGGATAGTAAATACCCGAAATCATATTCATAAGCGTGGTTTTACCGCTGCCGTTTTCACCGAGAATCGCCAGAATCTCGCCCCTGAAAACCGTAAGGTCAACATTTTCATTAGCGATAATATGACCAAAGGCCTTGGTAATACCCTTTAATTCAATAGCAGGATTTGCCATTTACATTCCTCCTGTTTTACTAAGCCTTTATAAAAAGGTTCCGTAAGCCCTTTTATCAAAGCTTACCATTAAAAGGATTAGGCGGGGCAAACTGGGTTGCCCCGCCATTGAAAAACTAAAGATTAATACTTCTCGTTAAGAAGAGTGATGCCGTCGATTCTCAGATCGAAGTAAGGAGCTGAACGGAAGTTGGACTCAAGGAACGCACCGTCCTTGATAACCTCGGTGTCGCCGGTGTAAGCTTCGTCTGTGTCAACGTCAGCAAGATAAGTGTCAACAGCTTTGCCGCCAACAGTGAACTTGGAGGTGTCGAATACCTTAACGGTACCTGCTTCGATAGCAGCCTTAACCTCGTCGATCTTAGCCTGAGTGCCTTCAGCAGCAGCCTTCTCGTTAACAGCTGTAAGCTCTACAGAACCGGTAGCGATTGTGCCTGTCCAGTCGGTATCGATTGCCTTACCTGCAGCAACCTGACCGATGATGTACTCGAAGTAGGGTTCCCAATTGATTCTTGAAGAAACAATGAAGGTGTTCGGGCACTGATCAACGGTGCTGCCGTTGTAGGAAACGTCGGGGATACCAGCGGTCTCACAAGCTGTGGGAGCGCCCATCGAGTCAGCGTGCTGGCTGATAAGCTTGCATCCGTCACCGATAAGAAGAGTAGCAGCCTCTTTTTCAGCTGTCTCATCATACCAAGAACCTGTGAACTGAACTTCCATAGTAGCGGTCGGGCAAACCGAACGTGCGCCAAGGAAGAATGAGGTGTAACCCGAAATAACTTCTGCATAGGTGAAAGCACCAACGTAACCGATCTTTGCATCTTCAGCCTTGAACTGGCCGGCTTCGATCATTTCGTTGAGCTTGAGGCCTGCAGCAACGCCTGCAAGATATCTGCCCTCATAGATTGAAGCAAATGCATTGTGATAGTTGTCAAGGCCTTCGGTATGAGCTCTTGTACCTGTTGCGTGGCAGAACTGAACGTCCTTGTACTCCTTGGCAGCCTGAATCATGAAGGATTCATGACCGAACGAGTCAGCGAAAACGATGTTGCAGCCCTGGTCTGCAAGGTCGGCAGCTGCTTCATAGCAGTCGTTGGTCTCATCAATGTTGGTCTTGATGATGTACTTAACGCCGAGCTTGTCGCAGGCAGCCTTAGCGCCGTTCATGAAGTTAAGGTCATAAGTTGAGTTTTCATCGTGAAGGAAGATGAAACCAACCTTAACCTTGGCAGCGTCAACAGCAGCGGGAGCAGTTGTTGTCGTATCGTCGGTTGTCTTGTTTCCGCATGCTGCGAAAACGCCGATCATGGCAACGACAAGAACGATTGCCATTACTTTAAGAAACTTTTTCATTTTTTTGACCTCCAAAAAAATTTTTGTGTGTTTTATTACAGCAAAGCAAACGCTTCGCTTAAATAACCGATTAATCCCTGAACACTATCTCGCCGGTTTCGTCGTTCATCGAATCGATAATGGCGAGCGATTCAATTCTGTAGCCCTTTTCCCTGAGCTTCTTTCCGCCGTCCTGAAAACCCTTTTCAATGACGATACCCGCACCTACAACAGTAGCACCTGCCTGATTGACAATATCAATAAGGCCTGTAAGCGCAGCACCGTTGGCAAGGAAATCATCGATAATGAGTATTCTGTCCTCAGGCTTTATATATTCCTTCGACACGATTACGGTGTTGACGTTGCCGTGAGTAAAAGACTCAACCTGACTGGTGTAAACAGAGTCCGAAACGTTTGAAGTCTTGCTCTTTTTGGCAAAAACAACGGGACAATAGTTAAAAGACTGCGCAGTTACACATGCTATTCCTATACCTGATGCTTCGATAGTAAGGATTTTGGTAACATTACAGTCTCCGAATAATCTATAAAATTCTTTTCCGATTTCGTTATAAAGGCGCACATCCATCTGGTGATTGAGAAAACTGTCAACCTTGAGCACATTCCCCTTTTTAACAACACCGTCGGATAAAATTTTTGCCTTCAAATAATCCATAACGAAATGACCTCAAAACAAAAATTGCGGAAAAATACCACAAATTTATAATACTATATTCAATACTTTTTTGCAATTGTCAATTTTGATAAGTTTAGGGCACATATTGAACAAAAAAGCAACAAATTGACAAAATTATACACTTATTAACTATACATTATGTTGTTTTGACTAAACACGCGAACACAATTTGTAGTGTTTTTTATGGGGAGATGCACAAGCCGTACATCTCCCCTGTTTTCGTTCTATATGCCTATTGTGATTATCTCAAACGGTTTATATTCGAGCGTATCGGTTTCGTACAGAACGTCCTCAAGCATATTCATTACCTTTACCGGTTTCGGGAATTTGAGAACGCCTCTCGTTCCGTCCTGCTCGGACAGTCTTACGATAACTGTCTCGTCCTTCTCGGACTGCTTCATAGCCTCAAGATACAGACCGTCAAAGGTGTTTGCGCACGATACCTCGGAATGTACAAGCGGAACGTTGTATTCGTAAGCGGTCTTGTTAATCTCCGCGCTCACGCAGTCGCCCGCATGAGGCATAATCAGATAGCAGAAATTGTGGAAGCCGAGATCGCTGTACGGATCGGGCCTTTCGGTAGCGCGAAGCAGGCTCAGACTCATTGAGCTTTCACCGAAGCCGACGCCGTATTTGCCCTCGTTGATAAGCGCTACTCCCCCGCCCGTTTCGGCTAAATCGCACCACTTGTGATGGCAGACCTCAAAGCGCGCCTGCTGCCAGCTTGTGTTTTTGTGTGTTTCACGTTTTATAAAGCCCGCGCTTAAATCACAGACAGCTTCACGGGTCAGAACGTTACAGTCAAACTGAGCCTTGACAAGCTTGTGCTTTTCCTGCCAGTCAACTATGTTTTCGACCTCAATGCCCTTTGACTGCTTGAACAGACGTATAATGCGCTTCCACTTGCTTTCGCCGATTTTAACAAGCACCGTAAGCTCGGCAACCTCGCTGTTTTTTGACAAAAGCTTCAGCGGCGATGCGAGTTCAAAGCCGAGTTCTTTTTCCTTGTAGTTCGGGAGTATATCCCATGCATCATAGACGCCGGGCTTATCGTCATAAACCTTAAGCTTATTGAATTCACCGTTAACCCATTCGCGGTTAAGCTCTTTGTCGTAAAGCGAGAGAATGCTGCCGTCATCGCCGAAGCTGATGATATAATAAGGCGTTTCAATCTTGTCGCCGATTTTTATCCAGGACGAGTCAGTTGTCGTCTTGTCTATCAGTTTACCGCTCGCCATAGCGGGCAGCGCGGGAACGGTCCAGAAGCCCTTTTTGCCGTGGCGCTGATTGAAGCCCTTTTCGTCCTCAATAAATGTTACGGCGGTACGCTTGAAATTAAGCGAATTAAAATACTTGTCGGTATTCTCGACGTTGAGTATAAGGTCAAGCTTTTTGTCAATCCACTCGTAATCCTTAACTGCGTCTTTATAAACGGGATTAATATGACTGCCGGGCAAAATATCGTGGAACTGATTGATAAGCAGCTTTTTATAGCATTTCGTAAGGACTTCCTTGGGATATCTGATACCCGTTGCAGCTCTTAAAACCGAGATAATCTCAGCCTCGCGCAGCTTGAATTCAAGGCTTCTGTTGTACTGCTTGAGTACGGATTTTGTGGTAAACGTGCCGCGGTGCATTTCGAGATAAAGCTCGCCGTCCCATTTGGCAAGTTTATCGTTATCTTTAAGGTTCTTTTCGAGGAACTCACTGCCGCCGACGTGCTCTGTTTTGGGCATAACGGAAAGCTTTTCGAAGCGTTTCATCATCTCGAGCATTTCCTCGGTAACTCCGCTGCCTCCGTCGCCGTAGCCGAACATTGACATAGTCTGTCCGCCGATATTCTTATCCTGATACGCTTCCCAGTTTTCCTGTATCTGTGAGGGCATATTCCAGGTTATGAAATGCGTCGGCGGTACGCAGGCACCAACCTCGCTGCCGTCAATTCCGCGCCAGATAAAGTTGTTGTGCGGGAAACGGTTTGTGTCGTTCCATGTTGACATTTTATTGGAAACGAAATAGTCAACACGGCTCTTTTTAAGAATCTGCGGTAAAATCCATGAATTGCCGAAAACGTCGGGAAGCCAGCAGTTATTTACGGTTTTGCCGAACTTCTCACGGAAATAATTCTGGCCGTAAAGGCACTGTCTGATAAGGCTCTCAGCTGAAGGAATATTACAGTCGGGTTCGACGTACATTGCGCCTACCGGTTCAAATCTGCCCTCTGAGACGCGCTTTTTGAGTTCATCAAACACTTCGGGATAATACTTCTCAAGGGTTTCGTAAGTATAGGCCTGAGTGTGAGTGTATTTGTACTCGGGGTATCTGTCCATAAGACGAAGCTGAAGAAGCACGGTACGAAGATTTTTCTGCACAGTGTGAATCCTGCGCCAGTAATACGCAAGGTCAAGGTGTGAGTGGGCAACGAGTGCAACGTCACCGTTACCCTTATAATCGGTATTTGAATAAATAACGTTTTCAATATACGACTTAGCCTCATCTATGCCCGTAATCGGTTCACAGTCAAAGTCGATACAGTTCATGGCGTTATTGAGTTCTCTGTTGAGAAACGCTCTGTAATCTTCGTTGAAAAGCTCGCTTCCCGCAATATCAAGAAGAACTTCAAAGTCATAAACAAGATCAAGTACCGCATGATTAACAGTACACAGATACGCGCCCTCAAAGACCTGACGGCATCCGCGAACGGACAACGACTCGGGATTGCGCTCATCATCAGGCTTGGAACGGTTATAGCCCTGCATTTCAAAATGCAGGGTTTCGCTGTCAATATAAGGTGACAGAAGTATTCTGTCACGGTTGGGGTCAACGCCGCCGACGTATTTTCCGTTTACCTTTACAACGATTTCGGCAGCCGTCTTTAAGTACAGCCAAAGTTCTTTTTCCCAGAGCTCGGCGGGTATTTTAACGTCACCCTTAATAAAAGAAGTGCCGTCGGGAGTGAAATACATATCGCCTTTTTTAAGCTGACGGTAATCGTCGGAATAGTATTCGTACTCGTTTTCATTTATCTGACGTGCATCTCTGATTGAAAGAGAGTCAATTTCATACAAATTTTCAAGTACATATCTTTTCAGCCAGCCGAAGCGGAGCGCGGTATATTCCTCGGGGCGCATACTGCGTCTTGTAACTTTAATATGACCCATATCCGACCTCCTCAGCTGTCCCAGAAAAATGGCTTTTTGCGAATGGCGTATATTTTGACGTTTTCGCCCTTATCGCGCTTTATTTCAGCCTTAATCCACTTGACGCAACGTTCAAGTATAAGACATTTCGAGCATTCGCCGCGGAAGACAAGTGTAAGCTCGCCATTGACGTAGCTCTCAAACTCGACCTCTCCTCCGTCACCTTCAATTTTCGGCTTTATAACATTTTCTATATAATCTTTCATATCAGCCCTCAACTATCTTACGAAGCTTGGATCTTATCGCTTCAAGCTCAGTATTTGCACTTTCCCTGTCGGGAGCGCAAACCGAATAATAAATCTTAAGCTTAGGCTCGGTGCCCGAAGGTCTTGCCGCAAACCATGTGCCGTTTGTAAAAACGTATTTCAAGACGTTTTCCTTCGGCAGACCGTCTATTCCCTGCGAGTAGTCAAGCACGCATTCGATACCGTCGAACAGCTCTTTGCCGTTTACTCTGAGGTAATCCATAACAGACTTAATCTTGGCTGTGCCTTCAATACCCTTGAGTACAAACGAATCAAGAACGTCAAGATAATAGCCGTACTGATTGTACAATTCTTCAAGTCTGTCAATGAGTGTTATTCCCAGCTTCTTGTAATATGTCGCCATTTCGGCAACAAGCATGGAAGCGAGCACCGCATCCTTATCGCGCGCATAAGTGCCTGTCAGATAGCCGTAGCTCTCTTCGTAGCCTATTACGAATTCTTTATCGCCGTTTTGCTCATAGCGGTAAATCTGATCGCCTATGTATTTGAATCCGGTTAAAGTATTTACTATATTCAGGCCGTAACTCTTTGCGATATTTGCGCCCAGATCGTTGGTAACTATCGTCTTGACAAGAGTTGATTTTGAATTAAGCGTATCCTTTTTGAATTTCAGCACAAAATCGACTAGCAGAGCTCCCATCTGATTGCCGGTAATAAGCTTGTATTCGCCGTTATGGAGTACTGCCGTTCCTATTCTGTCACAGTCGGGATCGGTGCCGATAACTATATCGCCTCCGACCTGCTTTGCCTTTTCAATTCCAATGGTAAGTGCGTCCTTTTCCTCGGGATTGGGCGAGCGCACGGTTGAGAAATTGCCGTCGGGAAGCTCCTGCTCGTCAACAACAACGACGTCATAGCCTTCAAGTATCTTTCTTACGGGAATATTGCCCGAACCGTGAAGCGGAGTATAGACAATCCTGAGATTGCCCTTTTCGGCGTAAACCGACTGCTCTTTTACAGCTTCAAGGAACTTGTCAAGCACATCGTCGCCGATATACTCAAGCATCCCCTGCTGCTTTGCACTTTCAAGCGGCAGATGCTCAATCTTTTCTATGTCGGTTATTGCATTAATATAACCGATAACCTCGTTTGCCGCGTCAGGAAGAATCTGACAGCCGTTATTGTCATAGAGCTTGTAGCCGTTGTATTCCTTCGGGTTATGGCTAGCGGTTATAACAATGCCGGCATCGCAGTTAAGATAACGTACGGTAAATGAAAGTACAGGCGTAGGCTTAAGCGAATTATACAGATACACCTTAATTCCGTTAGCCGTAAGCACCTGAGCAACATAATCCGCAAAGAGCTTTGAATTGTTGCGCGAATCATATGCTACTGCAACACTTGGTTCGGAGTATTTCTTATTAAGATAATCTGCAACGCCCCTTGTAGCCTTACTGACGGTATATCTGTTCATACGGTTGGCGCCCGCGCCCATAATTCCGCGCAGACCGCCCGTACCGAAGGCAAGGTCCTTATAGAATCTGTCCTCAATTTCCTTTTCGTCGGTAATAGCTTCAAGCTCGGCTTTTGTTTCTTCGTCAAAGCCCAGCCATTTGTTATATAAATCTCTGTAATTCATAGCAATCATCTCCATGTCGATTTTATCACAACAAAAAAATTCAGTCAATTAAAAATAAATAGTGAAATTTAATATACTTTATGATATAATCAGTTTATAAACCAAAAACGGAGGGTTATTATGGAAAAATTCAAACTCAATTTCGAGTATAAGGCGGGCAACACTGTCTATAAGACCAATCAGTTTGAAACTCCCGATTTCAAAATGGACTATGTTGCCGCTAAAAATCATATTCTTCTTAAGCTCAAGACTAAGGTTCCGCTTGAGATACTTGATCTTACGGTCACTATCCCCTATGAATTTGACTCGGACGACAGAGTATTCATGAACGGTTATCAGTCATGGACCGACTGCCGTGAGCTTTTTGTTGACGACGTTCCGCAGTACACAAATCCTTTCTCGACGCTTGTGTTCAGACACACTCTTCTCGGCGCTTCGGGTGCTTACAACTTCACCCAAAACGTTAAGACACCGGGTAAGTTCACGGGCTTTTCGTATATGTACGTTCGCCGCGGTGAAGAGTTTGATCTTTTCGCTTCTCTTACCGAGAGAACGGGCTATACCATCTTCATGACCGATTGCGCTAAGAACGAAATATACGCAAAGAAAGACCTTGACGGCGTTGTATTTGACGGCGAGTATGAAGTACTTAACATAGTAAACCTTAAAGGCTCCGATACTGAAGTTTTCGATAACTGGTTTTCAATTCTCGGCGTTGAAAAGCCGACAGTTAAGCCGATGAACGGCTATACCACCTGGTACAACTACTATCCGCATATCAACGAAAAGATAGTTACCGACGACCTTGAAGCTCTTTCTCAGGTTGATGCCGATATCGACATCTTCCAGATAGACGACGGTTTCCAGACCGCTACGGGCGACTGGCTCTCGGTTGACGCTGAAAAGTTCCCCAACGGCATGAAGGCCGAGGTTGACAAGATTCACTCAAAGAATATGCTCGCAGGTCTCTGGCTCTGCCCTCTCGGCGCTCAGTTTACCTCAAAGGTTCTCAAAGAGCACAAGGACTGGTTCATCAGAAAGCCCAACGGAAGACTTGTTCAGGCGGGTCCGAACTGGGGCGGTTTCTGCTCACTCGATATTGAGAATCCCGAAGCAAGAGCGTATATCAAGAACTTCTTCAACGTAGTTCTCAACGATTGGGGCTTTGACCTTGTCAAGCTTGACTTCCTCTACTGCGCTGCTATGATTCCCAATCATAACAAGACCAGAGGTCAGCTTATGTGCGAGGCTATGGACTTCCTTCGCGAATGTGTAGGCGATAAGAAAATTCTCGGCTGCGGCGTACCGCTGATGCCCGCATTCGGCAAGGTGGACTACTGCAGAATCGGTGCCGATATGGACCTTCGCTGGTACAAGCCTACCTTTGACCACAGAGAATTTGTTTCGACCATCAACACTCTCGGAAACACAATTTTCCGCCGTCAGCTTAACGGCAGAGCCTTCCTTAACGATCCCGACGTTTTCCTGCTTCGTGAGGATAATATGCACATGTCCTTTGAGCAGAGAAAGATTATCGCGACCGTCAACAAGCTCTTCGGCAGCGTTCTGTTCACCTCGGACAAAGT
>JAEEGI010009435.1_pt1 | contig 21389 bp, 17 predicted proteins | sample 8958751 | NCBI WGS metagenome assembly JAEEGI01 (sample SAMN16246545, study PRJNA631951) | gut metagenome | biome: gut microbiome; feature: rumen; material: KS-attached | host: Bos | place: Iran: Karaj | collected 2018-10 | reverse complement strand
ATCTTACGGAACATCTCCACACCAGTAACAACTGACTTCTTGTCCTCACCAAGACCGAGCAGCTCAACTTCGTCACCAACGTGGATGACACCAGTCTCAATACGGCCAGTAGCAACAGTACCACGACCTGTGATTGAGAATACGTCCTCAACAGGCATCAGGAAGGGCTTGTCAGTAGCACGGGGAGGCTCCTGGATCCAAGTGTCGCAGGTATCCATCAGCTCCATAACCTTCTGCTCCCACTTCTCAACACCGTTCAGGGCACCGAGTGCAGAACCACGAATGATAGGAGTATCATCCTCAAACTCGTACTGAGCGAGAATCTCCTGAACCTCCATCTCAACGAGCTCCAGCATCTCCTCATCCTCAACCATATCACACTTGTTCAGGAAGACAACCAGACGGGGAACGTTTACCTGACGGGCGAGCAGGACGTGCTCACGGGTCTGAGGCATAGGACCGTCAGTAGCAGCAACAACAAGGATAGCACCGTCCATCTGGGCAGCACCAGTTACCATGTTCTTCACATAGTCAGCGTGTCCCGGGCAGTCCACGTGAGCATAGTGACGAGTCTTAGTCTCGTACTCAACGTGAGCGGTGTTAATAGTGATACCACGCTCCTTCTCCTCGGGAGCGTTGTCAATCTGGTCGAATGACTTGATTTCAGAGAGACCCTGCTTAGCCAAAACAGTGGTGATGGCAGCGGTCAGAGTAGTCTTACCGTGGTCAACGTGACCAATTGTACCGATGTTTACGTGCGGTTTGGTGCGCACAAATTGTTCTTTAGCCATAGCTTTTGTTTATTTATTGTTATAAATGAATTGTTGCGATTTAAATCGTCGTTTTCTCTATGAGCTGTTACTGAGATTTGAACTCAGGACCTCTTCCTTACCAAGGAAGTGCTCTACCACTGAGCTATAACAGCGAGCTTTGAGCGGAAAACGGGGCTCAAACCCGCGACCCCCAGCTTGGAAGGCTAGTGCTCTATCAACTGAGCTATTTCCGCAACACTGACTTCCTTTTCCGGAAGTGGGTGGTGATGGATTCGAACCACCGAAGTCGAAAGACAACAGATTTACAGTCTGCCCCATTTGGCCGCTCTGGAAACCACCCTCAATGTTTTGCCTCCTTGCCTTTTTCGCTAAAAGCGAATTGACTTTCGTCAATCCAGAGCCTCTTGTCGGATTCGAACCAACGACCCCGAGATTACAAATCACGTGCTCTGGCCAACTGAGCTAAAGAGGCTTGCTCTAAGCATCCGCTAACCGATTTTGGAGTCTTATCATCGGAAAGCGGATGCAAAGGTAGGCATTATTTTTGAATTACCAAAACTTTTTCGGTTTTTTTTTATCTATTTCTCAATTTTTCCTTAAATTTCTGCAGCTGAACACGCATAGAGTCTACGCAAAGGTCAGTAGATTCCTCAAAAGTGTCACTTATCTTCTCTACGAAGAGAGTCGTTCCAGGCACTGTGACGGTCAGGCTCACCTCCTTGTTTTGTGCAGTCGCAGGCTTAACTACCTTGCATTGCACCTCCACCTTCTGAATATCTTCAAATGTTTTCTCCAACTTGGCGACCTTCTTGTCGATGAACGCCTGTAATTTCTCGGTAGCGTCGAAATGAATCGACTGAATCTTAATTTCCATAGTTACCTCCTGTTTTTAATTAAAGGGTAAATAAATAAGGTTAAGCCCTCGGATGGGCATTCTCATACACTTTCTTCAATTGTTCGAACGTCGTATGGGTGTAAATCTCCGTGGTTGACACGCTCTCGTGTCCCAGCAGTTTACATACACTCTCCAGACCGGCACCATTATTCAGCATGGCTGTCGCAAAGGAGTGGCGGAGTACATGCGGTGAACGCTTTTTCATCGTCGTTACTTTTGAAAGGTATGTCTTCACGATGTACTCTACCTGGTATCTGGAGAATCGACGTCCTTTGTTGTTTAGCAGCAGGGCTGGATCTATGTGTAACGATTGTTCATTACGCAACTGCATATATTCTCTGAGTATAGTTTCCAGTTCTTTCCCAAATGGTACTATGCGTTGCTTGTTTCTCTTGCCAGTCACCTTCAACTGGCGCGTCGTCAAATCCACGTCCTGGTCGTTGAGTCCTATCAGCTCCGCCAAACGGATACCCGTCTCATATAATAATATAATTATTGTACGCGCGCGTAAATCCGCATAGCTGTCGCCCCACATCTGAGGCTGGTCTATCAGACGGTCCATTTCCGTCTCACGCACAAAGTACGGCAGAGGTTTTTGTTTTTTGGGACCTTTAACCAATCTTGCAGGATCATTCTTGATGGCATCTCGGGCAAGAGCGAAGCGAAAAAAGGAACGCACGGCACTCAAACTGTTGTTCACAGTGGATGCCATGTCGCCTTTATCCATCATACTCTCCACCCAATCACGGATAATATCAGAGTCTACCGACTCCCATGAGAGATGACTATCTCGATTTTTGAAGTACGATTCGAAGTCTACCAGACTTCGTTTGTATGTGCGTACAGTCAGTTCAGAACGGTTCCGTTCGTAACGCAGGTAGTTCAAAAAATCTGTTATCATCATAACGTTGCATCTCTATTTCGGCAACGAAGTTACGATTTTTTTTTGAAACTACCAAAGAAATCGCGTACTTTTTTTATTCTTCAGTTGCGCGAAGCTTCTGTACGTAGATAGCATGCTCCATCTTCAGGCGCTTCAGTACAGAGGGCTTGTCGAACTGCTGACGAGCACGGAGCTCTTTAACAATGCCAGTCTTTTCGTACTTTCTCTTAAACTTTTTGAGGGCCTTCTCGATGTTCTCGCCTTCTTTTACAGGTACAATAATCATTTGCTTTTGGTTTAATTTTTTAATTGTTATAAATACGTTTTTTTGCGCTTTGGACATAGGTGTCACGAAAAGCGGGTGCAAAGTTACAATAAATTCCCCAATCAGCCAAGTTTTTTCTCTTTTTTTTCATCTTTTCGCAAAAAAAACAGTAATTTATGCAGCCATAATAATCAAACAGAACCCCTTTTATAATACTATTCATCCAGCAGCAGTACAGTGGCGCTACGGGCAGCCTGGGCACCCATGACCAACACCTGGGCGATGTCGGCAGTCTTCGATGGACCGCTGATAAAGGTGCCGTAGCCATATTCTTCGAAGCCCTTCGTTTCGTCTGTGTCGGCACTGCCGCTACTCGTTGACAGTCGGGCGTATGCTTCGTGCATGTTGTTGACAATCTGACTCTTTGGCAACAAGATAACGAGATTTTCGGAGATGAAGCAGACGGCTTTTTCTTTCATCTGCTGGGGAATCCACACACAGGCATTCTCTGCAACGCCGAAGCTGCCGCGGATGATACCGACATCGGTGCCGTTGAGGTCACGGGCACGACCCACCTCGTCAGGATTGCGTGTGGCAATGGTAATTTCAGGCAGGTTGGAGGCAATTTCCTTGGCGTCTGGATACAGCTCGCGGATGAGCTCGTTGATGTCTCGGCCCTTCTCCACCTCGATGGCGTTGCCACCCACGCTCTTGGTCATGTTCATAAACTGCAACAGCGGGTCGGGGTAGGTGATGGCCTTGATGTCGCTGAGGTCAGGCATGTCGAAGCGCTCACGCACATTCGCCCTGTACTTCTTCAATATATCTTCTTTACTACTCATAATCCTTTATCATTTCGTGGAACGGTTTCTTGGGGAACTCCATCATCTTGTGACCCTCGGCCCAGGGGTTGAGGCCACAGTTCATCAGTGGCGAGGGGATGAGATTGGCCCAGTGAGCAAGGCCGGTGCCGAAGTTGTAGAGCCTAGGCGAGCCGTAAAGCATAGACATGCCACGGCACATCAGCTTCTTCTGTGGGTTGGCGGTGCCGAAGTCGTCTAACTGCTGGCGCCACTGGTAAATTTGGTCGCCTAAATTCACCTTTACGGGACACACTGTTTGACACGATAGGCACAACGTGCAGGCGGAGACGTTGCCACTGTGCTTCTGTGGGTCGCGTAGCATACCGAGATTGATGCCGATGGGGCCGGGGATGAAGTAGCTGTAGCTGTAGCCGCCCGAGCGACGGTATACGGGGCACGTGTTCATACATGAGCCGCAGCGGATGCATTTCAGCGATTCCCAGTGTTCAGGATTGGCAATCCACTCCGAGCGGCCGTTGTCCACGAGTACGATGTGCATGTGGTGTGCCGTAGGACGGGCCTTGCGGAAGTGCGACGTGTAGGTTGTCGTAGGCTGACCGGTACCCGCACGGCAGAGCATGCGTTGGAAGACGGCCAGGCATTCATAATTTGGAATAATTTTCTCCAGTCCGATGGCGGCGATGTGTAGCTTGGGGCAGGACGTTGACATGTCAGCGTTACCCTCGTTGGTACATACCACGATGTCGCCCGTCTCAGCAATGCCGAAGTTGCCGCCCGTCATGCCGGCGTCAGCCGTCAGGAACTCGTTGCGTAGTGACAGACGGGCACGGTATGTCAGGAACGTCGGGTCATGGTTGCCCTTCTCGTTGCTGATGCCCTTCTCTTCGAACAACTCGCCCACATCATCGTGGTTCAGGTGGATGGCGGGCATGACGATGTGGCTGGGAGCCTGGCCCTTCAGCTGGATGATACGCTCGCCAAGGTCGGTTTCCACGACTTCAATGCCCTTGGCTTCGAGGTAGGGGTTCATACCGCACTCCTCGGTGAGCATCGACTTCGACTTCACCATCTTTTTCACGTTATGGTTCTTCAGGATGCCGTAGACAATCTCGTTGAACTCCTTGGCGTCCTTTGCCCAGTGTACCTCCACGCCGTTCTTCTCGGCAGCAGTGGCAAACTGGTCCAAATATTCATCCAAATGAGTGATGGTATGGCGCTTGATTTGTGACGCCTTCTCGCGCAGCTGTTCCCACTCGTCCAGTCCGTAGGCCATATTGTCGCGCTTCGAGCGTACGGCCCAGAAGGTGGCGTCGTGCCAGTGGGCGTAAGTCTGGTTCTTCAGGAACTGCTTGGCTGCTTTGCTATGCTGTGTACTCATAATTATCAATTATCAATTACTTTTACAGTCCTGCTGCTAAAATCTCTACTACATGCTTGAACTTGATGCTGAGGCCTTGCTTCTTGGCCACGCCGGCCATGTGCATGAGGCACGAGCAGTCGGGGCCGGTCACGTACTCGGCACCGGTCTGAATATGGCGCTCCACCTTGTCGCGGCCCATCTGAGCAGAAATGGCGGTCTCCTCGACGGAGAACATGCCGCCGAAACCACAGCACTCGTCGGGACGGTCGGGCTCCACGACGTCAATGCCGTCGACCAGCTTCAGCAGGTCCTTGATTTTGTTGAACTTATCGACGTGCTGTTCGGAGGGACTGCTGAGTCCCAGCTCGCGCACGCCGTGGCACGAGTTGTGCAGGCTTACCTTATGGGGGAATGTGCCCAAGCGGCGGTCTACCTTCACCACGTCGTGCAGAAACTCTACGACGTCCATGCAGCGCTTGGCGGTGTCACACTCGTGGTTCAGCAGGCGCGGATAGTTCAGACGTATAAAGGCCGTGCAGCTGACGCTGGGGGATACCACGTAGTCGAAGTCCTTGAACTTCTCCTCAAACTTCTCAGCCAGAGGAATGGCCTGTTTCTCGAATCCCGCATTGGCCATGGGCTGTCCGCAGCAGGTCTGCTTCTCGGGGTATGTTACGTCTATCCCTAAATGCTTCAGCAACTTCCATGTTGCCATGCCTACCTCTGGATAGACGGCATCCACGTAACATGGGATAAATAGTCCTACCTTCATATTAATTCTCAATTTTCAATTCTCAATTCTCAATTGTCAATTCTCAATTATATTACGTGCAGTCCGAGGAACACCATCAGACCATTCATCAGTATCCAGAAGATAGCGAACGGCATGGTCTTGCGCATGATGTCGCCGTCCTGACCTTCCATGTCGCAGGCTGCGGTGGCGATGGCTATCGACTGCGGCGACAACAGTTTACCTCCCTCACTTCCTGCGCAGTTAGCTGCGGCGAGCCAGTTGGACTCATTGCCAGTCACGCCGAAGAACGTACTCTGGTTCACCAGTCCCAAGTCGCTGGCTGCAGTGGCCTGCAACTTACCAAACAGGATGTTGGCATTGGTCGCGCTGCCTGTTACGAATGTGCCGATGCTACCAATCAGCGGCGCGAAGAACGGGAAGGCTGCGCCTGTCAGAAGCACCAGTCCCTTGGCAATGTCGTTGGTCATGCCCGTGTTGTTCATCAGCATGGCCATTGCTACTAGGCAGCAGATGGTGACGACAGTCTTCTGCAAGTTCAGCGTTGTCTTGGCGAGCAACTTCATCAGGGCACCGAACGACATACCCTGAATCAGGCCACCGATAACAGCGCCGAGGAATATCATGAGGCCTGCATTTGACAGCCAGCCAAACTTAAATGTGTTGCCAATGACGGGCAAATCAAATTTCGTCACCAGCGTATTGTTAAGCACCTCGTTGACGGGCGGCACAATTTTGCTCGAGATGAGAATGAAGAAAATAATCAGGCCGTAGACGCTCCAGGCTTTGAGCGTTTTCACGGTGCCGAACTTATGCTTCTCCACATGCACCGTGTCCTTCTCGGCCTCGTGGCGCAGGAAGAGCTTGTTGTAGATGAGCATGGCACAAATGGCTGCAACGCTGCCGAGGATGGCCGGCGTCTCAGGGCCGATGAAGTGGGCGCAGCAGAACTGCACCACGATGGAGAATGTGCCGACGAACAGCGCGATGGTGAGGTTCTTGACGATTTTCGTCCTGTCCGTCATCATCAGGATGAGGAATGGCGTGATAAAGAACATCAGTGAGAGTTGTAATATAATAAAGGTAGCCACTTCACAAAGTTCCTCTGGTGTTGCCACACCGTTTGCGGCCACTTGGTTTGCGAGTGTCGTAGCAGGCAGTCCTACGGCGCCGAAGCCCACAGCCACGGTATTTGCGACAAGACAGATGACGGCAGAGAACATCGGCTTGAATCCGAGTCCGATGAGGATGGCTGCTGGAATGGCCACAGCAGTTCCGAAACCGGCCATGCCTTCGAGTACGCCGCCCAAGCCCCACGTCAGCAGGAGTACCAGCAGCCCTTTGTCGGACGTCATTTGGATAAACTGCGTCTTGATAGTCTCAATCTCCTTTGTCTCGCACAAAATGTTATAACTGAAGATGGCGCAGATGATAATTAGGATAATCGGAAAGCATGCCTTCAGGAAACCTTCGACGACCGACCACAGCGTGATGCCGTATATCGATGTTTCTGCGTATTTTTCCGGAACGATGCCCATGTTCGGCACAGCGAACAGGGCCAACAAGATAGTAACTATCAGCGTAATGATGGCGCTGCGGTAACCAGACACTTTGAATCCCATCATCAGTACGATGAGCAATAAGATGGGAATAACAGATATTAATGCTGTCATAGGACTTTTAGTTATTAATGATTATTATATAAGTTCTCTGCCTAGGCCCACGAGGGGGCGTCGTAATTTGCCGACAAATATACGAAAAAAACGCGATATGGAAACAATAATAATGTGAAAAAATCAAAAATGCCCGATTAATGTCGGTATACAGTGGCGTATTTCCAAAGGTATAGTATTAATTTCAATATCGTTACCGCTAATCTTCATGTGTACCATGCAGGCCCTGCTGTTCAGTGGCTTGTGCTGGTCAAAGATGAAGTTGCCGATACTATAGAAGATCTTTTTGCCTCGAAAATCTTCGATGGTCTGTAAGGTATGAGTATGGTGACACACCAATACGTCGGTGCCGGCACTGATAAGCTGGTGAGCATCCCAGCGCTGTCGGCTAACAGGCTGTAGCGTGTGTTCGCCGCCCCAGTGCAGCGACACGATAATCACCGCCGTAGAGTCAGCCTTGCGTAATCGGTGTACACGGTTTAGCAGCGAGTCCATCGGCTCTTGACTGACGCAGGGCTTGTCAGGCAGATAGGCATAGTTCTCGAGAGCCAGCCTCAGAGATGTTATGAGCCATACCTTCCGCGGACTATCGGCTAATAGTACAGGTTCCGCTGCTTCTGCCATGTTGGAACCGGCCCCAACAGGTACAATCCCTGCGGCCTCGATGTTACGACGGGTGTCCATTAGTCCCTCGCGTCCTTGGTCAATGGAGTGATTGTTGGCTAAATTCAGGTGAGTGAAGCCGTGCGCCTTCAGACTATTAAGCCATTCGGGCTCGCTGCGGAAAATATAGAGCTTCTGAACGGGCGACTTAATCTCCGTAGCTGGACATTCCAAGTTGCCAACCACCACCTGGGCAGACCGGAAGATAGAGTCGATACTATCCGTGAAGAGATGGTCGATCCCATGACGTTCAATAACACGACGCACCCCGCGATCAAGCAGGATGTCGCCGGTGAAAATAACGTCAAGTGTGTCGGCAGAAAATGCCGACACACAAGAACTAACAGCCAGAAGAATAAAAAACTTCCTCATTGGGCTCTGGCATATTGTTCAGTGGCACGATGATGCCCTTCATCCATTCTGGCATGCCCTTACGCGGGTTCGTTTCCAGCTGTTTCTGCCACTCCTCGTCAGTCAGGCGTGGTTGGTCAATAGGCTGAATGAACTCACGATAGCTCAGCACTGCACCACGGGTAAGATACAGATAGCCGCCCATCTCCACCACTACGTAGATTTCGTCAGCACAGCCTACTGCCTCAAACAATATTGACTTGTCGGGATTGTTGTCAGAATTGGCAGTGTAGACGTCGGCTACCAGTGCTACCTTGCGGTCGGCGCCTTCCACGTCGGACCAGCCCATCAGACTTTGGTCAGGCATGCGGATGAGGTCCAAGGAGATGTTTTCGATGGTGGCGCCGATGTAAGATATCTGGTCATACTCTTCATCGGACAGCAGTTGTCCGGCCAACTCTTTCTCACTCACCATCAGCAGGAATTTCACTTCTTCCTCCATGCGCTCGGTGACTTCCTTGATCTTTGTGGTCATCATGCCCTGCTCTTGCAACACCTTGGCGGTATTGTCGAGCAGTTCAATAGCTTTCTTCCAGAACGGCACGTTGGGTTCCACGTATCCCCTGACTAACGGCTCAGGCACACCGCCACCGCCACATTCCGCTCCCATGGGTTGCTTGGCATAGAGAATGGCGTCGTGTTTCAGCTCTGCCCATGAGGCCAGTGCGGCATTCAGGTCCTTCTTGCCCCAAGCGGGATTCACCATGAAGTAAGGAGCCTTCTCGCCCTTGCCCTCCTGTGTCAGCACTTTCAGTGTCTGCATCCATTGGGTGACGATAGTCTCCTTCCAGTCAATCTCGCCCATGCGCTTCTTCATCTTGTCGAGGGTGGGAGAGAACCCCTTCCACGCCGTCTTTTCCTCCATCAGTATCTGCTCAGCTGTGCTAACACCCATAGCAGCCATGACGTCAAGGCCTTTAGGAGTGGCGCGTTGTGTGGGTTCACCGTCGTAATCTACCATTTCCTGCAGCACTTCGGCATCTGGTTGGTAGCGTTGTGGCATGACGCATATCTTGTTATGGCTCGTTTTCTCGTACTTCGGACGGATGCGTGTCTGCTTGTTGCCGATGTCGTTAATCCTGGCTGTCAGCTGTTTCAGGGCCTTGTCATCGTAGATTAGCTCTTCCTGCGACTTACCGCTCTTCTCGACCTCTGTGATGATTTGCGGTAGGCTCAGGTTATCGTGCTTACCCATCAGCAGTGTTATCAGTTTGTCGATTTTTTCGTACTTCTGAAGTGTCTTGGGTGACTGCTTCAGGGCGAACGCCATCATGACGGCCTGCTTCACCTCTGTGTCGTGGTTGGTACCAAGCGACGCTGCCTGCAACCACATCATACCTCGGAAGTAGCGCTTCAGGGCATCGCTACGGGTGTAGTGGCCGCGGGCACGGAATAGACTGTATGGGAACGAGATGTCGCCCTGATAGTCCATCAGCATGCCGCTGGTTGTGTTCTCAGCCTGTAGACATTTGTTAATCTCCTCCTGTTCCGTACGGTAGTCATTGGCGTTCTCCATTGGCTTGCCGGTAAACAAATGTAGGGCTACGTCGAAGAATTGGCGGTTGCGGTAGGCAATATACCCTTCATCGCTGTCGTCGGGTGCTCCTTCATAGTAACTCCTCATGATGTCGCGCATCTCGCGGGAGAAGTCCGTCATTAGGTTTAGCAGCTGATATTCCTCCAACTCACGCAACATGCAGTCGATGTAGAGATGGTAGAGTTGCAGATAGAGGTCGGTGGTTACAAAGCTCGGAAATTCGTTGTAGTCATTCTGTTCGTAAATATGGAACAGTTGCGCGTGGTTAGCTGGTACAATGGCAAAGCCCTCCTCACCGAGTTTTTGACATAGCGTCGAGTCGAAGTTCTTCACCTGTTGCGGGTTCAGCAGGTTGGTCATGTTCACCCGCAAGCCTTCCTCTACGTCGAAGTTCTGCTTCATCAGTTCTTCCTCCCGTTCTTTCAGACGTTTCATGAATGCTAGCTCTTGTTCGCTGTAGTTTAGTAGCTTCTGTTCGTCGATGGCCCTGTAGTAAGCGTCACGCCAGCTCTCACCTTCTTTGCTCTCCACACCCTGCACTTTTTCGTCAAACTTCCACATCAACGAGTCGTACCACGTTGTGCTTTCGTAGATGCCTCTCAGATACGAGTCTTTGAAAGGCAGTCCTTTCTGTGCTGCAGGAGCGTTCCGCAGAATGCGCAGGTCGCTCAGACACAAACCCGTCACGTCCATGTCGTAGTCGATGCTGTCTTTTAACAGTTCGGCATTGATTCTCGACACCGGTACTTGTACTACACTCTGTTTTTGGCTGCATGCTACCATCAGGCCCGCCATGCATGCCATCATCATCATACTCTTCTTCATTCTCTAAACCTTTTGATTGCTGTTTCTCGTGTTACACCTTTTATTATATAATGGTCGAACGCCATGCCGAACCCGTCCCAATGGTAGTCCGACACCACATATTGTCCGTCCGTCGTCTTTTCCAATGCCCTTATTTTGCCGTTCGTATAACGGAAGTCCTCCAAAATGCCGCCCAGTTTTGACCCCAGCCACAGCGGTCGTGCCTTGCCATTTACTTGCTTGAAAATGAAAATGCGGCGAGCCTTCTCCGGATAGTACCGTGTGCCCTTTATCACGCCGACCATCGCGTCTGTCTGTCCGTCGCCATCCACGTCACCTGTTTGGAATTGATACACGGGATAGAGCAGTCGCCAGCCATTTACATAATACAGGCTGTCGTGCTCCTTTTGCAATTCGAAGCTTTGCGCAGAGCAGAAGCTAACGCAAAACAACATGGTTAATATGGGTAATATTCGGCAACTCATGGAGTAATTTCGCTATCATAGGTGGCAAAGTTACGAAAAACGAGCGAAATACAAAAGGAAAATGCTTTTTTCTTTTCATTTCCGAGTGAAAAGTAAGTTCGGTGAAGCCAAAGTTACGAAAAAAAACTAAAAAAGTATGCTAGTAACAAAAAAAATTCGTATATTTGCTCACAAAATGAAAGTATAACTAAAAACAATGAGTCCTATGCTAAACCAATTCCTTTCAGAACTGAGGCTTTTTCTGCCATCAGAACGTATTTATACCGATGAGCTTCGTACACTTGGATGGGGTACCGATGCCAGTTTCTACCGTCAGATCCCCAAGGTCGTGATACGTAGCGACGGTGAGGAGGAAATTTCCAAGATTGTTCAGTTGTGCAAAAAGTACAAGCTACCCTTCACCTTCCGTGCCGCAGGTACGTCACTGTCCGGACAGAGCTGTACTGATTCGGTGTTGATAGTAGCTGGCAAACATTGGGAGAAATACACCCTTGTGGACTACGATGCCATTACTCTGCAGCCTGGCATCGTGGGTGCTCGAGTCAACGAGATATTAAAACCTTATGGACGCGTGTTTCCGCCCGATCCAGCGTCAATAGGTTCGGCTATGGTGGGTGGCATCGTGGTGAACAATGCTTCGGGCATGAACTGTGGTGTACATGCCAATAGTGACCGCATGCTCATCTCGGCTCGCATCATTCTGACCGACGGCACCATTCTTGACACCGACGAAGTGGCCAGTCGTGAGCAGTTCTCTAAGACCCATCCGGAGTTCATCCAGAAAATTGAAGCTCTGCGCGATAAGGTGCGGGCCGATAAGGAACTGACTGACCGCATTAAGAAGAAGTACAGCATCAAGAATGTGACGGGATTGAATCTGCGTCCTTTGGTGGCTTATGATGATCCGTTCGATATTATTGCACACTCGATGGTGGGTTCTGAAGGAACTCTGGCATTCCTCTCGGAAGTGACGATGAAGACTCTGAAGGACTATCCTTATAAAGCGTCGGCTATGGTCTACTTCATGACGATGAAGGAGAGTTGTGAGGCTGTGGTGGCCATGAAGAAACTAAAGGCTGGCGAGGAGGATTTGGCGATGAGCGCCGAGAATCTGATGGTGAAGAGTGCTGAGATGCTCGACTACAAATCGCTCAGTAGCGTCGACGATCCTGTCTATCTTCAGTATAAGGCTGATGTGGATGCGGGTAAAATACCAGGCGTCGAACCAGGCGATTATCACAATCTGACGGCTATACTGACTGAGACTAAGGGCATTACGCATGAGCAGTTGCTTGACAAGATTGAACGGATTAAGGAGTGCTTGGGCCAGTTCCGCTTGTATATTCCTGCTGAGTTTACCGAAGACCCGGCTGTCTATGGCAAATACTGGGCTATCCGTAGCGGCATTTTCCCATCGGTTGGCGGTACTCGCCCCGTTGGCACATCGTGTCTCATCGAAGATGTCGCATTCCCCATTGAGTCGCTGCCTGAGGCAACGGTGAAACTGCAAAAGCTCATTGCCGACCATGGCTATGACGACGCCTGTATCTATGGCCACGCTTTTGAGGGCAACTATCACTTTATCCTGAACCAGAGTTTTGCCGACGAGCATGAGGTGGCACGCTATGCTGAGATGATGCGCGATGTGGCCAAGTTGGTAGTAGAGGGCTATGACGGTTCATTAAAAGCCGAACACGGAACGGGACGCAATATGGCCCCATTTGTCAAGTACGAGTGGGGAGAGAAGGCGTATGAGGTGATGAAGGAACTCAAGGCTATCTTTGATCCTGACAATCTTCTGAACCAAGGCGTCATTTTCAACGACGACCCCGACTGTTTTATCAAGTGCCTGAAGCCACTGCCTGTACTCGACTACGATTTTGATAAGGTTCCCGACGGCGGCCATTATCTGATGGATCCGTCGCTCTCCACCGCAAAGGAAACTATTGAACAGGTGAAACGTGCCAATAAGTGTATCGAATGCGGTTTTTGCGAGGTGAATTGTATGTCGTGTGGTCTGACGCTCTCGTCGAGAATGCGTATTGCCGTCCAACGCGAAATCCGCCATCTCACTGCGCAGCTTCGAATGGGCGGCGATTCGGTCGCCGCCATCCAGGACCGCCTCGCCACCCTCAAGCGCCAATACAAGTATTACGGCGACCAGACCTGCGCCACCGACGGACTCTGTTCCACATCGTGCCCCATGAAGATTAATACCGGCGAACTGACGCACCTCATCCGTCAGATGGATATGAACGAGAGTCCTACAGGCTATAAGATTGGCGAGTATGCCGCCAACCACATGGCGGGCATCAAGTCCGGGCTTCGCGTCGTGCTCGATGTGGCTCATGTTGCCCATATCACCCTTGGCCCGACGATGATGACCAGTGTCTGCCGCGGCATGAACAAGATGGGACTGCCTCTCTGGACCACGGCCATGCCGAAGAAGAAACGCCAGCCCAAGCCCTCAGACCTTACGCAGTTCATCATTCAGAAGTCTGTACCGCATAAGGAGGAAGAACATTCACCGCTGAAGGTCGTTTATTTCCCAAGCTGCATCAACCAGACGATGGGCCAGTCGAAGAGTGGTGGCAAGATTCATCACCTCGTCGACGAGGTTATCCAGCTGATGGCCAAGGCTGGCTACGAAGTCATCTTCCCCGAGGGTATGGAGAAGATGTGCTGCGGACAGATTTGGGAGTCGAAGGGTATGCTCGACATAGCCGACCGTAAGAGTGCCGAGCTGGAGGCTGCCCTGTGGAAGGCCAGCGAAGAAGGCAAATACCCTGTCCTTTGCGCCCAGAGTCCGTGCTTACATAGAATGAAGAAGGTAATGCATAAGATGAAGCTCTATGAGCCCGCTGAGTTTATTATGAAGTATCTTGTGCCGCGTCTGGACTTCCATCCTATTGACAGACCTATCGCCCTGCACATCACGTGTTCCACAAGGCAGATGGGTGTGGCTGACGACCTTATCAACCTCGCCAAGCTGTGCTCTACGAAGGTCTTCCTGCCAGAGGGTGTTGGCTGTTGCGGCTTTGCGGGCGACCGAGGCTTCACGTTCCCCGAACTGAACAAGTACGGATTGCGTAAGCTCCGTCCGCAGATTGAAGCCAATCATATTGAGGTGGGATATAGCAATAGCCGTACCTGTGAGATTGGTTTGGAGACGAATACAGGCATTCCATACATGTCTATCGTCTACCTTGTTAACGAGTGTACAACAGCAAAGAAGGCCTGACTCAGGCCTTCTCTGTAGGCGATGGCTTCGCCGTCGCCTTAAAATGTGCAAGGAATTACGCTAAGTTGATAATACAGGGTGCGAGCCATTCGCTCGTGCCCTTTGTCGTTGGGGTGCAGACGGTCGGTGTCGCTGTCTTTGAAATACTGGGCATGCTCGTCCATCATGGGATAGAGGCCGCTGACACTATTCATGTCGATGACAGGTAAGGCCCAGATGTTGCCGGCATCCTTCACGGCCTGGATGTATTCTTCCAGATAGATACCACACTGGTTGGTATAGTCCTCGGTAATCTGCCAGTTGGTATCGCTGCGATGGAACTGGGCACGGTGGATGGGCGTCAGCAGCACAATCTGTTTTGTGGGATACATGCGCTTGACCTTATCTAAGGCAATATTGATGCGCCCGCGGAAGGTGCCGTTGTCCATCTTCATATAACGGCGTAGACGTTCGACGGGTTCTTTCGGTTTTCCGTGACCATATTCCACCTGTTCGACTTTCTCCTCATACCATTCACCGATAGGTACACCGTTGTTGTAGTCGTTGGTGCCAATGAAAATCAATATGGCATCTACATCATTACCGTGCTCTGCCTGTAACTGGTCGGCCTGTCGGGGAATGTCGTTCCATTGGCGCCCGCTGACAGCATAGACGTAGGGGGTGATGCCCAGCCAATCCTGCAAGAACATCCAGTATTTCTGTTTTGAACCGTCATTCTTGGGGTCAGTGATGGAGTCGCCGAAGTAGGCTACTCGCTTTTGCATCCACGGATGAATGTATGTAGATTGAGCGTTGGCAGCCCCACAAAATAGGACTGCCAATGTCAAAAGGATAAAATGTCTTTTCACGTTAACTTTTATCTCTTATCTTTTAATTCTTAACTCTTAGCTGAAGTTAGTATTCCATCATAGCAGGCAACTCCTTGGCCTGGTCAATCATCTTCTGAACCTCGCTGACGGCAGGAACACGGTTGGTCAGGTTCTTGACAGCGTTGACTTCTTCCAGCTTCTTCTGCAGGTTTTCTGCTACACGGTGTTTCAACTCCTTGACTGTGTCAACGCCACTGGCTTCCAATAACTCGGCAAACTGTGGTCCTACACCATTGATACGATACAAGTCACAGTGGTTGGCCCACTTCAGAATCAGTTTGCCACTGATGCCTGTTGCTTCTTCCAAAGCCTTGCGACCTGCTGGCTTGGCACATTTTTCTAACAATTCTGCGTCAGTCTTAATGCCTGCTGCAATCAGTTTCTCGGCGTATACTTCACCTACGCCCTCAATGTCAATTACTTTGTAAGTCATATTTGTATGGGTTTTAGTTTATTGTCGCAGGGGAGTGCACTTTGCACGCTGCTTGTGCAAATATACGAATAATAATTGAAGATGCGTCACCTTTTTATTCTTTTTTAATACTAAAGATGAATATTTACCCAAATTATTGCGTATCTTTGCGCCGATATTTTAATTTTTAGGCAAAAAATGGATTACAAAGATTTGAATTTTCAGGGAATTTCTGCCGAAAGACAGTTAGGTCAGTCTGCTGAAAGACAGTGGGATACCTCTGCTGCCTTCCCGGTATTAATGCGTAAGGTGTATGTGTGGATGACACTGGCGCTGGTCATTACAGGTTTTACTGCTTATGGCGTGGCAACCAGTCCTGGCATCATGCAGGCCATCTTAACGAACCAGGTTTTATTCTGGGGTATGATTATCGCCGAGTTTGCACTCGTCATCGGTGTCAGTGCGGCTATCAACCGTCTTTCACTGACGACGGCAACACTGATGTTTATACTTTATTCCGTCATCAACGGTGCAACACTCTCTCTCCTCCTGATGGCTTATACCATGTCGTCGGTGGCAACGGTATTTTTTATCACGGCTGGAACCTTCGGGGCAATGGCTTTGGTTGGCTATACAACGAAGACCGACCTGTCGTCGATGGGTAAAATCCTGTTTATGGCACTCATTGGCCTGGTGATAGCCACGCTAGTCAATATCTTCGTGAAAAGTGACGGCCTTACCATGATACTGAGTTATGTCGGCGTACTGATATTCGTTGGACTTACAGCATGGGATTCACAGAAAATCAAACAGATGATGCTTCAGGCATCCGATGCTGGTGAAGGAGCGCAGAAAATGGCTCTTCTGGGAGCTTTGACGCTCTACCTCGACTTCATCAATCTGTTCATCTATCTGCTCCGAATCTTTGGCAAGCGCGATTAAATCCGCGAGGAAATCACGTTCGAAGCACCACTTTTTCAAGTAGTTTAAGACTTTCACCCTCGGCACCCGATTTCCGGGCTTTGCCGAGGGCTTTTTTGTGCCGTTTTCCGTATATTTACCTCTCCCTCCCTTTGATCCTTGAGCGCATGCTGCGGACGGAGGTGCGCTTGACGTTGAGGGCAGCGGCGATGGCCTCGTCGTCGTAGTGAAGGTCGTCCTGCATGATGAGGAAGATGTACTGCGCGGTGGAGAGCCCGCTGTACTTGCGCTCCCACTCCTGCCAGCGTTTTGGGCGCAGTTCCGTGATGCGCCGTGCGTCCTCGTCCAGCCGGAAACTCAGCCTCCCCATCGTGTCCGTACTGCCACCGCCACAAGCCATCAGCAGTCCCACTGCCATCACCGTAAAGATCAACCTTTTCATACCTATACCTCTTTTAATAGGAACGCCATGTACATTGGCAGGGTCAGTAACTGATCCTTACGTCCAATATTATAGTCGCCAAGTTTTATGGCACTCGTCACATGGTATTTCTCTGGATGATTTATCACGGTACGCATAGACTTGGCATTGCCCGTTGTAGCCTTACATTCCACAGGTGTACACTGGCCCTTGTAACGCATGAGGAAATCAAGTTCCACACCACCGTCTTTATGAAAATAATACAATTTACGCCCCATCTTACCGAAAATGTCTGCCACAAAGTTCTCTTTAATGGCACCATGATAACTAATCAGGTCGCCTTGCAATATGCTCGACTGGGTGCCATCTTCGAGCATTGAAATAAGCAACCCGATATCTGCCATATATACCTTGAACTCATTTTTTAATTTATGTCCGTCAAGCGGCAGTTCCGTAATCTCCGTATTATAGCATCTGCAAATGATGCCGGCATCCTCTATCCACTGCAGGCTTCCGGCATAGTCGCGCCCACGGCCTCCTGGACGGACCACGTTGTAACTGAACTTCTTATACTCACGCGCCAGTTGGGCGGGTATCGACTCGAAACATTCCCTGATGCGCGACTTGTCGGCAGCAGGAGCATACTTTACCATGTCCGACTTATACTCATCCACGATGCGCCTCTGCACAGCAAGTACCTTGCCTATCTGCTTCGTTTCCATGAAGGTGGTCACCACCTCAGGCATACCTCCCACCACGATATACTGATGCAGCAGTTCGCGGAAACGATCGTGCAGCGCCTCTTCAACAGGTGTTTCGCTGTTCAGGCATTTCTTCAAGTAATCGAAGTGCATCGCCTTAATGCCATTGGCCCACAGCCACTCCTCAAAGTCCATCGGATACATCTCCACAATATCCTCGAAACCAACTGGTATAGAGGCTTCTTCCTCCTCCTTCTGTTCCTCGGGTGACTTATAGCCATTTACACCCAACAGTGAGCCAGTACACATCACCTCATAGCGACCGTCCTGATGGAAATATTTCAGCGAGCCTCTTGCCTTCGGACAATCCTGAATCTCGTCAAAGATAAAACAGGTCTTGCCTGGCTCAATCTCTGCATTGGGCATAGCCGCCGTAATGCGCATGATGATGGAGTCCACTTCCAGATTCGGAGAGAAGAATTTCTTGTAGTCCGGATGCTCACGGAAATCCAGATATACCACATGCTTGAAATGCTTTTGTGCAAAGTCCATCACACTGCTGGTCTTGCCGCACTGGCGGACTCCTTTCACAACCAATGGCTTGTGTGAGGCATCATCCAACCACGATTGGAGTACGTTTTCTATCTTTCTTTTATACATAATAACACGTTTTACAGCCGACTTTCTTTCGTTGGTCACACGTTTTATGGCCGACTTTTTGTGCAAATATACACATTTTATTTTATTTCTCAATACTATTTGCAGATGAAAATTGTGATTATTAAGTCAGTTTAACTTTTTCCCTCGAGCGGTCCACCTGGCGCTGCATCTCGATAGGGAACATATCACGTGGTTCTCGTTCGAGGGTGAATTCGTGGTTGACTACCCGACGTTCCTTTATGATCGTCCGTCGCAGACCACCATTGTGGCGATGATGCCCAGTCGTGTACTCAGGGTTTGGCAAAGAAGTTGGAAATCAAAGATAAATGGAAGACCTTCGAGGTGTTATGGGATAGAAGAAACATGTACCGCGATTATTACGATGCCATGAATCAGGATCAAACCTATCTGTTTCTTGATAAGCTGAAAGAACTGTTCGAATAACATTTCTTCGGGCGAAATCTGTGAGAAAATGAATAGATTTCGCCCGAATTTACTCTATTTTGGGCGAAATCTATCACAAAATAGTTAGATTTCGCCCAAAATGCTTGTTGGTATCAAAGAATTATTGTATCTTTGCCGGGTGTAAAATAAGTGTGTTGCAATGGAGACTATTATTGGAAGAGAAGCGGAAATCAAAAGACTAACGATAGCTGTAAAAAGTCCTCGTTCTGAGTTTGTTGCTCTATATGGGCGTAGGCGCGTGGGTAAGACGTTCTTGATTAATCAGATGTTCCGGAATCAGTTCGCATTCAAGATGACAGGAGTTATCGAAGGCACCTTGAAAGACCAGTTTGTTGCATTTGCCGATGCGATGAGCGATTATGGTTATGGTATTGCTGAAATGCCAAAAGACTGGATGTCGGCCTTTATCTTGCTGAAAAATGCGCTGAAGCAGAAAGTAAACAGTGGCGAGCGTTGCATCATCTTTATCGATGAATTGCCGGCAATGGATGCAGAGGGTTCGAATGTGGCCAGTGCCGTAGGTTATTTCTGGAATAATTGGGCCAGCCAGTTCGATAACATCGTTTTTATTATTTGTGGCAGTGCCACCAGTTGGATGATAACCAATGTCATCGACAGCAAGGGAGGACTTCATGACCGTATTACGGTTGAAATGCCGATTCATCCATTTACACTCAAGGAAACCGAAAGTTATCTTGAAAGCCAGCGTTTCATTTGGAATCGTCAAATCATACTACAGACATATATGATCTTTGGCGGTATTCCATATTATCTTAGTCTGTTAGACCGTGAGGAAAGTCTTGTGCAGAATATAGACCGCTTGTTCTTTAGTCAGGATATGCAGATGCGCCGTGAGTTCCGCCGACTGTTTAATACTTTATATAAGAATCCGGATAGATACATTGATGTCATCAAGGCCTTGAGTAAAAGTCGAAAAGGGCTGACTCGAGAGGAAATTGCCAAAGAACTGAAGTGTGCCAACAACGGACACTTGGGAAAACAATTAGAGGATCTTGTGTTTTGTGACCTCATACGTAAGAATGTAGTCCGTGAGAAGAACATAAAACGAAAAGATTCCATTTATCAGGTATGCGACTTCTTCAGTCTGTTTTATATGGCCTTTATAGATAAGGCTGAGGTTGAATTGCAATACTGGGCGCACCATATCAATACCCCGGAAATCAATTCGTGGATGGGACTTACATACGAACGGGTTTGTATGGCTCATATCCCACAAATCAAACATGCCCTGCATATCGATACCATCTCTACGCTTAGCTATTCGTGGCGAAGCAAAATGACAACCCCTGCAGCACAAATAGACATCATCATAGAACGGGCGGACAAGGTTGTTAACATCTGTGAGGTTAAATATAGCCAGGATGAATATAATCTGAATAAGGAGGAGTACGACATAATCTGTAAGCGTAAGAATGCATTTATACAAGAGACAGGACTTCGTCATACTCCCTGGATTACGATGATTACCACAGAAGGTGTAGCACAAGGTAAATATTCAGAGATGATTCAGAGTCAAGTCAGACTGGACGAACTATTTGAAATATAAGATAATAGAGCGTTCTTCTCTACCACGTTATACCCCCTACATATCCGTACATTGTAGGGGGTAAATGTTTTTTCTTTTTCGTATCTTTGCGGGAAAGACAGAGTAACTTTTAAAGACAGAGGACTCGAGCTTTGCTCGCTTGCTACTGAAAGGACGCAAGAACAGAATAACATATATTTTTGCCGATGAAAGAAGATGAGAAAACGAAAAAGAAACGCAAGAAGAAAGCGGGTGATCAGACCACCCCTGACCCCTCCTACTCAGGAGGGGAAAGGGAACACAAGCCTAACTGGCGGGAGACGCATGCCTCGAAGCAGGATATTGTGGAGTTTCTCAACGGGGTGATCCTGCTCAGGCATAATGTGATTACCGACAAGCAGGAGTTCCGCGTGCCGGATGTGGATGAGTTTGATGCCCTTGGCATGACGTATCCCACGGGTAAGACACCGCTCGACGAATGGCGCGGGTGTAAGGAGTGGCAGACGGTGAACGACCGCGTAGTCAATTCGTTGTGTAACATGCTGGCCATGCAGAAGGAGGTGCGGGTGAAGGATGTCTGGGACGTGATCAATTCCGACTTCGTGCCGCTCTACAATCCCTTCGTGCACTATCTCCACCGCCTGCCGCCGTGGGACGGGAACAGCAATCCGATCCTCGAGTTGTCGATGTCGGTCACGGTGAAGGGTGACACCGAGGAACAGCTGCTGTTCTACGTCTGCCTGCGGAAATGGCTCGTGGCGATGATAGCGGGCTGGCTCGAAGAGGGGAAGGTGAACCAGGAGATACTCGTGTTAGGAGGGCGCCAGGG
>JAEEGI010009432.1_pt1 | contig 21392 bp, 19 predicted proteins | sample 8958751 | NCBI WGS metagenome assembly JAEEGI01 (sample SAMN16246545, study PRJNA631951) | gut metagenome | biome: gut microbiome; feature: rumen; material: KS-attached | host: Bos | place: Iran: Karaj | collected 2018-10 | reverse complement strand
CATTCAATGACCTCGAAATGTAGGAAGTTTCAAGGAATAATTGTCAGAGAATGGATAAGGTGAGCGTTCACGTTATAGCGTGGACGAAACTTATCTGACAATTATGGCACTTCCTACAGCCACGAGGAAAAGATAATGGGGTGTTCAAGCTTTCTTTATGCCCTATGATTAAGAACATTTAACGCACAACGATGCAGGATTTCCTGCTTCACAGCGTTTCTAATAGTAGAAATATTAGCAACAGAACAGATAGAAATGAAAACAATGAAAACTTGGAGAAACATCTTTGTGATGTGCACTGCATTGCTCTCCCTTGCCTCTTGCAGCAGCGACGATGAAGAAGTAAGACAAGAATACCAACCAGCCCACCGGTCGGTCATATTCAACGGAGTGAAATTGGTGCTGACAGATGCAGATGGCAACGACCTTGGCGGTCTGACCGACATGTTCAGCTCACTGAAAATCTATGGCAACCTGTCGAAGCAATACGTTTCGACAGAAAGACTGACAGAGGACGGGATAACGTATTTTAAGTTCAATGCTGATTTACCCGACGAGCGGGATATAAGGTATAACGAAGATAAGCACCTCGGCACAGGAACATCCACGATGACTATTACTGTCGATGGGAAAACTGCACATCTGACATTCGCTTTTGAAACTACCGACAATGGGGAGCAGATGATGGGGGGTAATGCTATCCACGTCATCAGTGCAAAGCTTGGCAACGAGGTCATCACTAATGAAGAGGACGGCGATATGGTTGTCGTACTGGTTGTAAACGAAGACAGGCTAACTCTCTCTGACGAAGTGCCCATACCAGAAGAAGAGGCAGCAACCAGCCTTATAGCCGACGCCCCACAGAAGGACAAGACCTATCTGGGGTCGGGCTATGACGTGACGGGAGCCTATCTCAGCAACGATTGCCTGCGTGAGAACGTGATAGACCTGAGCAAGTTCGACGAGAGCAACCAACCGAAGATGGCTGTTTTCAGTGGCACGGGCGCTATGGTTAGTGGAGTTGACAATGCCTGGGGATTCCTCGATGGACTGCGCAAGGGATTGGGATTCGCGCTGGAGGGTGAACCTGGCGATGTCTATTTTGCTGGAACATTTACGAACAATCTGCTGTTTAAAGATGCCTCGGAGCGTGGCGATAACTATTCGTTCTTGATGTATATGGACCGCTACATCGTCTACAGCCACCGTCTTAACATGCCCATAAGTCCATCCAATGCCCAGTTGGAGCGGATGCTGACCGACGAGTTCAAAAGGGCACTGGCTGAGGAGAGTGCTGAGCGCATCGTGGAACGTTTCGGCACCCACGTGCTGAAGAAGGCTGACATGGGAGTGAACATCCTATCGCTCTACCGCTCTGGACTGAAAGCCAATACCCGCAATGCTGACCGATTCACGGCAAGTATGTTCCGCCGCATGAACGAAGTCTATCACCCTATCTTCTGGGGCATCACCGACCGCAAGGCCACCAAAGGTGGTGCAATCTCCTGCCAATTTCATGGTGGGGCTACACAACAGCTTTCGGCAACCTTAGCTCGTTTTCCATTGTCTGCTGAAGAATCATCCGCTGCCATAGCCAACTGGTGGAACAAGTCATGCGAAGACAAAACCTATCTGTCGCTTGCCTGGTTGCAGGAAGACCACCTTATCCCCATCTACAAACTGGTACCCGACGAAACTAAAAGGGCAGAAGTGCAACGTGCCGTCAAGGCGTACATTCACAGCCACCAGTTGAAGTAACAAAATAGGAAACAAGTCACATTTGGATTACGACATAGAGCCAAAATTTGAGTCAATAAGTGACACAGATATTGATTATGAATATGATAAAAAAATCATTCCCCAAGACATAGAACAAGCCAAATACTAGTGGCAAAAAGCGGCAGCACAGGGTAACCAATACGCAAAAGATTTACTACAGCAAGTATATGAATAGACCGAGAAGGTGTAGATTTCACGGCTACACCTTCTCTGTTGAGTTTAGAATACAGCTTGGAATACGACTTCTGTTGTATAGACTTTGCCTTCAACATCTGTTCCGCTCTTGCTGTCAAGAACTACAGGAAAAGCTCCTATCTCGAAGCCCAGTTTCCCATTGATATGACAGATTGCGTCTCTCGCCATATCATCAGGCTTGCCTTGATAAGGCCATCCCTCATTACTTGCCATAATAATGGCTTTACCCACTTGCCCAAAATCCTTTGGACTTACCTTGTTGGCTCTGCTATAAGAACCGTTGAAATAATTAACCTGAATCATATTATTTGTATCATCTTTTATAATGATGATGCAAAGATAAAACAAATGCATCATAGGAACAAGTACCTTACAAATACCCTAAAGATGATGAATAATTGAATTTAGATTTGATAAAGGAATTCATTATTGGCCCAATTTATCATATTCCCCAACCAGTCTTTTTCTTCGTACCGTCCCAGTTGGTAAGTTCGCTGGTGGAACCGCCACCGCCTGTGCTGATACAGCCTCTACCGCCAGCGGCAAGGAGTAAGTTTGCCATCAAATCTTTGGTGACCGCCATGGCATCACAGAGTTGCCGAGTGCGAGATGCTGTAAGACCAGCTTTGAACTCGGACATACCTGTCCACGACACCTTCTCTAACAGGTAGGCAGTAGCCATCCTGCGCTGTTTTTCGTCAGTTGGGTCAAGGCCATACTTGAATGCTTCAGCAATGATACCCCATGCGACAGAGTTACCTTGCTTTGGCTGGAAGTCATTGTCCTTGCCATCTGCATAATCCCTGATGGCAGCAACGCCATCTTCAATCCAGTTGTCTATCTGCTTCGAGAAGTCTTCCTTGTTCCGCTGTATGCTCTCCCAGATTTCCTTGATTTCTGGGATGCCCAACATTTCTCGAACTTTGTTCTCTGCATTCTCGGCTCGTTGATGCTCGCCATATGCCTTATTGCCTGAACGGACGGCCTCAGACTCGACTTTGCCAAGTCGTTCCTGTAGTTCCTTGATTTCTGCATCCTTCTTCTCCCGAAGCTGGGTGATGGCATTTTCATCCATCGAGGCTATCCGTTTTCTGAGGACATCGTTCTCTTCAGTCAATCGGCCATTCTCCTTTTGTAGTTGCTTGTTCTGCTCTATGATGGCTCTTACATTCTGCATAGCTTTGTTATAGAGTGCCTTCCCCAATTTCAGTATATCCCCTTTCTGAGCTTCCTTGGCTTGCATGAGTGCAGTTCGCATTTCGGTAAGGATAACCTTTATCGCCTTCCTCCGTTCCTCTCTCCATTCCTTCTGCCCGAAAGCAGGGATTGGTTTACCCAGTTCTTCTTTTATGGCATTCCAAGCATCCTTTACAAGTGGGTCTGTCTTTAAGGTCGGCACAATGAGGTCTTCCTCCTTGATGTCCAATGCCGCAGCATAATCTTCCAGTTGGGATATGTTGCCTTCCAGTTTTTCCTTGTGCTGTTCCTTATTTTGTATGGCACTCTCTAACTTGTCATTCTGCTCTTCCAGGCTTTCCTTTTGCCTCTTCATGTCCTGCACCTCACCAGCCATCTTCTCCTTCTGGCCTTCCAGACGTTCATTCTCTATCTGGTTTTGAGCGATAGCATCCTTGGTCTGGCGCTCAGCCTCCAAAACGGCCTTACTCTTGTGAACACGTTCACGACGTTCCTCACCTGGCAGCATGGCTATGTCATCACCACGCTCCAGACCATACTTGCATCCCACCTCGTTGTAGTAGTCAGTGTGCATCTGTTTGTAGGTATTTCCTACGGCATATTTGTCCTTGCCCCATACACTGGCATAAGATACACTTTCCTTTTCCCTCCGTTCGGCTTCTGTTCTTACGAAGTTCGAGCGGATTTCTTCGGGTAGTTTCTTCCATTCCTTATAGGAGATTACCTTCGACTTGTCATCCTTATGCACATACTTGGCAGATGCACGACCTCTGTCTTTTGTCTTTGCCACGGGGATAGTCTGGATCTGAATGTGCGGAGTGGTCTCGTCAAGATGAACGTCGAAGCCGATGATGTTCTCTGCTCCCCAACGGTCACATGCCCAACGGTAGGTGTCCAATGCCCAGTCTCTGATACCTTGTTTCAGTACGACATGGGCATTGCTCTTTTGAAGGGTAAGGTCCACTTCTTGATTACCAAAGGCAAGTCGGGTCAGCACATCATGGTCACCACTGACGATAATGCCGACGGTGCAGTTCGGACTATTGTCAGAGATGCCCAGGGGATTGTTCTTGTCCATGTATGGCTTGAAGCCAAGCTCGTCCAGACGTTTCTGCAAACGCTCATGAAGTGGCACGGGATTGGAACCAAGAGGAACGATTTCACCTTTGCCGTTAATCTCAAAGTTGAGATGCTTGCGTGAGAAATCGTAGTGGTTGTTGGTGTCCTGGTTCTTCAGGTGATAGGTCTTTTCGTCCCATCCGCGACGCTCAGGCTCATAGCCTTCCGCAGCTGAAAAGGATTTTGCCGGTGCGCCGACATGGATGGCGGCACGGGGGATGTTGTTTTTAGCTTTAGACATATTATTCAATTGTTTTGAAGTTAATGTATAAATGTTATTCGGGTCTCGGGTGGAACCTGAGTGGAGGGTTGAGGGAGAGAGTCACTCCCTCACAGATGTACTTTGCTTCTGACTGTTGCCATGTATGATGGCACGCTGGGGCGAAGCGTCTCAAACCCTCGGAGAGCATAATGGGACTTTTTAAGGGAGCGCGGCGAATCTAAAAGTCCATATTATGTTATGGGATTATTCGGTAATCCCTCTCGGCGTAGCATTTACTCAGGATCTGGAGGTATTTCGGCTTCTATGCCGCAGTCACCCTTTCCGTACTCGACATAGCGTTGAAGCTTGCCACAGTAGGTGCCGTTGATACCCTCATGTGAGAGCTTGCACTTGTGGCATTCTGGATTCCTTCCATGCCATCGTTCTTCTTGTGCTAACAGAATTGATAGCATGACAGCATCCTCTTTTGGCTCATTCGAAGCTGGCTTTATTTTTGGCGTTTCATCCTTGACATTATCGCTGATGGGTGAAAAGCCCACCACTTCCAAGTCAAGTGTTTTGACGAGCAATGCGAGGTTAGGATTGGCATCCTCCATCCGTATCAGAGCAGCTTCTACCTCGGTCGGCCGCAAGGGTTGCTGACTGAGAACCATCTGGGCAATGGTGTGGCAATCGCCTTGTGCTTTCTCCATAACATCAGAGATATGAAAATGGAGATTTGGAACTGCTTGCAGCATTTCTTGCCATTTGCAGTACTCACCTTTGTCTGGAAACACAACCACAGATTTACCTACGAGTGGAAGCAAATCGGAGGGGGTCGCTTGCTCTTTTCCAGTTGCAAGCCAAACGTATGGTGTGGGGAAACAACTCATAACGGCAGCGGTCATTTCGTCCGTCACCAATGCAAGTGTCTGGCTGGGGAAGATATCAAGCAATTGCTCGCCAAACAAGCAAGTCGGTCGCCCGTCTTGATAGTACCAGCTATCATCATAGACCTTGCCTGTTTCGCTATCCATTGTCAAGATGCGACCATTTGTAATCTTGTACTCCGAATTGATGTGCCAGAATATCGGTTCTCCTTGCTCCGTTACACCAATGGGATATCGCTTCATCAGATCTGCCAGTCGGTCTCGGTTAAACCAGATGAAGCCGCAGAGGTATTCAAAGAATGAGCTGTTGAAATTCGTAATCTCTGCTTTCATATTCAGTCCTCCTTCCAGTTGATTCCATACTGAGAACAGATATGGAAGAATGTACCGATGTTAATACTGCTGACGTTGCGCAGGAGGTTGTCAAACTTCTTATCTGTTTCACCTGCTTTGTACTTCGCATTTTGCGAGCTGACCAGATGAAACAATCTCCGTCCACGTTCACCGAGTGATGCCAAGGCTGCACCAACATGGAACCAGTCATCGTAAGTGGCCGTGATGTCGATGCCTCGGTCAGCAATGATACGGCAGCATCGCTCTACCTGCTCCATGTCGCCACCACTATATGTACAGGAACTGTGGTATGTCGGTTTAGGCTCCACCCATACCTTAGTATATAATGTAGCATCCTCATTCACATACGGCTCTGGGTCGTAGGAGATGAAGCGCATCCTGTTCACGTTCTTGCATGCTTTGTCAATGATTAGCCCGCTGCTGGCGAAGTCACGTTTCAACGCTTCGAACTGATCCTCGTGCTTATCAGGATAGGCAATGCGGAAGATGGCAAACCACCCTTTTCCACGGATACTGCGTCCCGCATAGAGTATCTGGGGAATGTTATGCCACTCATGCTTCAGATCATCGAACCAGCCAACGTCCATGTTGTCTTTCTTGTCGATGTCGATACAGAGAAGGTTCGAGTGGGCTACGAGGTTTTCCGCCTTACATGTAGGAGCAAATGTGCCTGAGATGGTTGCCACAGGCAGTTGCAACTTCAGGCTCTTTTGCATATCTTCATCCAGTATGGAACGGATATACTCTATCTGTTCCTTGTACTTGTCGCAGAAGAGAAAGTCGCGCAGGGAGATTTCCGTACCGACATTATCTTCTACGTTTCTATAATAGCTAATCTTTGTATCAAATATACTTGTCATAGTTCTTCTAATTTTAAATTCATTGTTGTAGTTGTAATTGAGCTGAAAGCCTTGTCCTATAGGGCCTTTGCATTACAACTTGGGTACAACCATCCGCATATTGCCTAACAAGCAGAATCCATAACTTTTGGTTGTAGGTATATTGTAGGCCTTTGCCCTTTATACACAGAGGTTTCCATGTATCTACAACTACAACCATCATTGTTCTTTTAATGTTTTGTTGACATACTGCTGAGAAACGCCGAGAGCTTCGGCAAGGGAGTTCTGTGACTTGATTGTGAACTGCCTGTTGACAGCCCGAAGCAAGTCTGCGTTGGTCATTGGTCGTTGTGTGGCTGCTGAGCCTCGTAACAAAGGATATATGCGCTCGATATGGATGCGGGTGAAGTAGTCTGCCATGCGGATGGCATGTTCCATTCCTTCAGCCGTGATAACTGGCTCGTTCCAATGGTCGGACAGCAGGTGCGCCATGATAGCCAGGCGCAGCGTATGGATGTTCATCTTCTGTATCATGCCTCCGATATAGCAATCCTCCTCCGCATCGGCCCTCATGTCGTTGATGTCGGCATAGTCGGAATAAAGGCGAATTGCCTCATGAGACAACTGGAGGGTTAACGGCTGCATGTTGAATAGTCTGCCGATGATGCCAGTCCAGCTCTCACGCATCTCTGGTGTCATAAACTTGCGGTCGCACCGCCTAATAAACGTGCCTTTGTCGGGATAGACAAAGAGAAATCGTTGCGTGAAGCCGGAATCCATCAGGGCATCAGTGCCGAAGGTCTTGCCGAGCAGCTCAGGCTGTATGCCGCCATTGATGCACATGGCTGGATCATCAATCAGTTTGGTTTCCTCGGACTTTCGGTTGATGGCAAAGCCGACGTTTGACCAAATGGAAAGCAATTGTGACAACTCTGCCCCAACACCATTTCCACCTTTGGAATAACGGCCCAAGGAATCGATGAACGACTTCAGTTCGTCGGCTACAACCCCAATCATATCACCCTGTGCAAGCAGGGCATTACGTGATTCTGGTGAACTGTCGCCGACTATCCGTTGATGGAATACAGGTTGCTCACCGCTGTAGCTTTTGTCTTCGTGCTTGCGTTGGTCATAAGCGGCTTTTTCTTCCAGGTATTTGGCAAAGTTGGCTTTGTCCTGCTCGCGTAATGGACGTATGACTTCTTTCAGAGGCCCTGTCTTGTTCCGACTGGGCTTTCCCACCATACAGAAAAAGTCGCATGGATAGTTCGTATAAGGGTTGGTGACGAGCTGTGCCTTTTTCCCTGCCGCGAGGCCAGCAGTAAAGAGACTGTTGACCACCACATACTCCATCGGACATCCGTATGACTCAGCAACCGTTCGGATATACTCCTGCACCGATTCGGAAAACCAATCAATAGGCAGAACCGGCTCCGCGAAGGTCGATGGCTTTAGATGTGACGTTTCCTTGGATGAACCAGAAGGAGCTATCTGGGGCAGCGCGAGTTGTGCCACAGGAGACTGTGGTGATTGTTGTTCCGTGGAAGGAGCAGGTAGAGCCAAAATTCTTGGCTCCACCTTGTTTACTTCTGCATTGATGACGGAAAGGAAGTCTGGAGTTCCATTCCCGTCGGAAGGCATAAAGGATTGGCTCATAAGTCACCTCCTTCCCAAATTGGACACAAGGGATTTGTTGCAAAGGCATCGTAATGGAAGCGATTCAAGAAATCATCTACATCCTTTTGCGAATACCAATACTTGTCACCTTCACGCGAATAGCCCAGATAGCCATTGTCCCGCAACTTTTTAAGATACTTGTCCTTGATGTGCAACAAGTCCATCAGAGCCTTGTTGTCATACAGACGTTGATGAGATTTCTCGCCTGCCAATACCGTAGACGAGTCCTGAAGAGTGCGAAGGATCTGCTCCAGCAGTTCTCTATCGCACAGATTGTCAAAATTGTTTTTGCATTTCGCCATTTTTTATTTCTTTTATTATGGCTCAGCAACCTTGATGCACACTCAGGCCACCTCACCGTGGTTAGTTGTGAAACAGCACGACTGTGCACATCGCACTGAAATCACGGTGCAAAGTTACTACGGATTTGAGGGACAGGATGTTAGGCTGGGTTTGCCTAACATTTCAGATATGTTAGGATGGGATTAGGATGGAGTTATGGACAAGAGGCAAGCAGTCTCATAACTCATTGTGTATAAACAAAAAGAGTAGCCTAACATGGCTACTCAAATAAATCATCAACTTTTTTACTTCCCATTGGGACAGCTTCGCCCTTACGGTTCTGTCGGGACTGTCCTAAGGCAGTTTCTTGGAACAAAGCGTTCAAGTCTGATTCAGGAAAGAACTCTGTTCTTCCTGGCTTCCAGTAACTTTTCACATCTCTGGCAGAATATTTTGGATAATCACCACAATAAATCCGTCCACACATGTATGCCAATAAAGCTTTCGATTCGTTCCATTTGTAGTGGTTGCCTACTTCTTCCATCAGACCTTTTTCAATAGCACGGGCAAAAACTTGAAGCGCAAGTGGAGTATTGAGACGTCCTTGGAGTTCAACATGCTCTTCTACTTCCTTATGTTCAGGTTGTACTAACTCTTCATTATTATCTTGCTCAGGTTGTGGCATCTCCTTTTCGATGCTTTGTTCTGGCTGTACCAACTTTTCGACCCTAACTTGCACGGGCTGAGCTATGGACGTTTCCGAAGTTGAACAATTCTGATGTAGGGCTTTATTGAGCTTCTCTGCACCATATATGAAGATGAAAGAGCAAGCATAAGCAAGGGTAATGCCTAACAGAACTGCATGGTTCATCATACCATTCTCATATATCTTCAGAGCTCCGGCGCCAAGCAATATCGAGGTTCCAACAAACAGCAACAATGCAACAGCCCACAAGATGGCACGCTGCCACTTTCTGAATAGGAATGCTATGACCAATGTCAGGACTGCCAATCCTATAGCCATGAATACGACTTGAAGCATTGCTGTCATTCTACTACCTCCCAATGGCCACCTTTGTCAGGGCCAACACGTTTAATTACTCCGCTCTCTCTGAGTTTGCGAATATTATACTTAATTCCGTCAGTTGTAACACCACACACCTCAGCAAGTTCTTCTCGTGAGATATATGGATTCAATTTTATCTGTTCCAGTATTTTCTGGGTAGTTTTCTGGGTAGTTTTCTGGGTAGTTTTCTGGGTAGTGTCAATATCACTACCCTGTAAAGTAGGAATGTATGGAATCTCTATGCGATAAACGTCCTGCTCCTCAATGACGGGCTCTTTGCCGTTAGCGTATAGAGGGGTGTACTTGAACATCTTCCTCATACCACTACCAAGCTCTTCTACGATTCCCATCTGAGAGAACACCTTGGCTATCTTTGGATTCTTACGATGCGGACGCATGGTCTGGAGGTCGATGTGGCCATAGACGTATGGGATGTTCCAGTTCTCTGTAACGATAGTATCACGATAGATGGTAAATGTCGTTGGATAAGCACTGCTATACTCACGATGAATAATCATGTTCAGTACCACCTCTCGTAGGATTGTATCACGAAGACTGAAACGCTGGATGCCTTCAATATAGGGTTGCTCTGGCAGATGCTTCTTGATGAAAGCCATCATGATAGGATATGCTTTCAGCAGATTACAGCTCAACAGTTCCCTGTCATCATAGAGTTCTGTATTGTTTACGCGGCAAAGCAAATCTATGCGGTAAGCAGGAAGGGCTGTGGTGATGGCATGACTATTACCAAACAAAAGAATAGCAGCCAGCGTCAATCCTTCTTTACCCGTTTCAGGGTCAACAGCAAGCAACTCTGCCGAGCGTATGATTTCTTCGTTCGACAGATTGAGCCAAGGATGTTGTGAGTTCTCAATGCGGATGCCCCTTCTCAACTCATCGAATGCTTCCTCATCCAAATCCTTCATTCCCAACATAGGATATACCCTATCCTCGGTCTTCATCTTGCTCTTGCGTATAAACAAGTTCGCAATCTGTTCAGTACTGCGTAGCTCAAAATCACCATCTTGATTGCGGTCATAGAAGACACCTTTGTAGCTGTGCCCCTGAGTGCTTTCAGGTACATAGAAGTAGATGACCTTCTTGCCATCTAGATCCATTGGCTCAAAGTTCAGATAGTAAGTAGGCTTGAACAGCTGTGGGTTGTTCATATCCTTTGCCAACTGGTCTAACTGTTCCTGAACTTTCGAAGGATTGATGCCGACAACATTTCTATCATTATCCACACCCAACACGACATGACCACCTCTGCGATTCAGAAACGCACAGATGGATTCATAGACCTTACGAGCCAAGCTGTCTCTCGACTCTTTTAACTCGACTTCAGTTCCCTCGCCTTGCGATATAATCGCCTTTAGCTTTTCTGGTGTCATCATTATTTCTGTTTGACGCTGCAAAATTACAATTTTTCGTTGAGATTCTTTCACAACAAGGCTTCAAAGCCGCTGATTTTACGAAAGTTTGTATCAAATAGGCTCTAATGAGTCAAGATCTGCTTTTAATTTCGCGACTTCAGAGGCAAGAGTTTCAGGTAAGAAACGAGCATAAACTTTTTCTGTAACATCAGTGCTGCCATGCCCGAGCAAACGACTTACAACTGACATTGACAATCCCTTGTTCAAAGCAAAGACTGCAAAAGTATGACGAGCTACATGCATCGAAAGGTTAAACGGGAGGCCAATACTCTCTCCCACAACCACAAGCGACTGATTGATGCACTTCGTGGCATTGTTCCTTGCCTTGTATAAGGCTTCAGCATCGTCAAGATTCAAATCGTCTTTGACGAGGTTAAACACGTATCGGCATCCGTCTCTCTTCTCTTGCCACTGACGCAAAATACGTAAGGCTGGCTCGGTAAGGGGGATGACATGACGTTTATTGGTCTTTATCATAATCTTCCTTAGTTCTTTCTTTTCAAAGTTGACATGTCCCCATTGCAGCGTCATGACATCCACGACGCGAAGCCCACACGCATGAAAGGCAAAGAAGAACATTTCTAGAAACTCTTTACGCCGAGGCTCTGTGCACGTTTTATAATAGTCAAGCAACTTCGCCATCTGTTCATTGGTCAGACTCTTACCATCAAACTCTGCTTCCTCGTCAGATAATGTAGGCTTTGTGACAATACGCATATCTTGAATGCGAGCGTTTACGGTAGAAGAAATCATGCCCAATTCACTCGCATACGCGCACGATTTTATAATAGGTGTCAAGGCATGGTTGATGGTTTCATCGCCGTTTTGCTTTATCTCCCTACGCCATTCAATGTAGCTGTCTATGAGTTCAGGTGTTATGTCGCCGACATAAATCTTGTCGGGCTCATAAGTACCTTGTTTTGTTGCACGCAAGAAAGTTGTGAAGACATTCATGCAACACTTCCCATTCATATAACGGCTTCTTCCTATCCTATTCCGAGAATAGTCAGACTCAAGACGTTCCATCGTAAACTCGACAAAGTCCTTGCCTTGGTCTTTTCTTGTCAATGGTTTATCAGCAAGAAAGCCCATGATGACCTCTGCGGTAATCTGATGAGGATGCTTTTCATTGTATTCTGCAAGCAAATAGTCTATACGTTCTACGCGACCATTAAGTATTTGATTCATATGAGCATACTCTGGGCCATAGCTAGAACGTATTACGCCGCGACCATTGTTACCAGCCTGATTCCAGTCTCCTACCTTCACAAAGACATTAGTTGTCCTTCTGAGTATTTGTCTGTTCCAGGTATATTCAAGTTCAACAGGATATGCTTTATCCCGTTCTGGCTGCTTGGGCACACGTAGTCTGCATTTTCCAAGCGGATAGAGTCTTTTTGGCCGTCCCATATCTTAGTTGTTTATTTGTCGTTTATCCATGAGGATGTGCAAAGGTAGCGATTTTTAGACAAACAAACTCAATTTCCGATGTTAAAAATCGTAATTTAGACAAACAAAACAGACCAATTAGGACTATAAAACACCAGCGAGACAAACAAATAAAAATTGTCTATCTCGCTGGTACTAAATGATTTAGACTAAATAAAGCCTACTAATACTCATCCTCGTTGAATAGGAAGTCTTCCTTTGTCGGATAGTCGGGCCATATCTCCTCGATACTCTCGTAAACATCACCCTCATCCTCTATCTCTTGCAAATTCTCAAGCACCTCCAAGGGAGCACCTGAGCGGATTGCATAGTCAATCAATTCGTCCTTGGTTGCGGGCCAAGGTGCATCTTCAAGTTTTGAAGCCAATTCCAGTGTCCAATACATAGTCGTTAAATCTTAATAGCTGTAAATATTATCACTCCACATCAGCATTCGCTGAATTTGGCCGCAAAAGTACACAATATTTTCTTATTTGCAAACATTTTGCCAAACAATTTCACTTTTTCCTTCGTTAAAATTTATTATTTTGGCCAAAACGAAGAGATAGTCACTCAATCTGTTAACGTACTGCTGCATTTCAGGGGCAATTTGCGCCTCTTCCGCTAAGGCTGCGATACGACGTTCCGCCCTGCGACAGACTGTACGACAGATATGGGCCTGACAGGCTGCAGGGACACCACCAGGTAGGACGAAGCCCTGACGTTCGGGCAATTGTTTCATCAGACTGTCAATCCGTTGTTCCAAGGATGCGATCTCACCTTCTGCCAAATGGGCTGACGGATAGAGCGGCGTCTGACTCTGGTCCGTAGCCAGATGGGTGCAGACATTAAAGAGATTGTTTTGGACTCTGATAATATAATCTCTCTCTTCACCTTCCTTCATCATTGCCACGAGCATGCCTAGATGAGCACTCAGTTCATCAACCGTTCCGTAGGCCTCCAATCGGATGTTACTCTTCTTGATTCTCACACCACCCACCAGACTGGTCTCGCCTTGGTCACCCGTACGTGTATAAACTTTCGTAATTTTCATAAAACCTTGTCAGTTAGAAGTTTATAATATAGTTTTGTTTATGTCTCTTTTTATCAAACATCACGATACCGCAATAATAGAGATCGAATGTCACCCCCGTCCGCTCATCGGCGACAATCTCGCGCCAGAAAGCCCTATTTTTTCTGATAGCCTCCACAATCAGTACGGAATGACTCTCCACCTTATTATATATAGCAGCCAGACGACTGCGATAGTCGCCTTCGAGCGTCAGCCTGATCAGTTCCGTGGAATCACCAAACGCAGCCTTCTTGCATCCAGCCTGCAGATACATCTGGAATCCGTCACTCTCAATCACATGCGGCTGCCGCCAATTGGCGATACGGAAATAGAGAAGTCCCAATTTCCTCGTGAGCCATTCATCCTCCCCGCCCATTGCTGCATACTGATAATAAGGCCAGTGCTCATTGATGACATAGCGCACCAACCAATAATCCGTTGGCGACTGCACGCCAAATCCTCGACAATGCCCGATACGCATCAGCCACACAAAGGCATGCCGGAGTCTCTGCATCATGGTAATGATTTTATTCATGTGGCAAATTTACACACTTTTTCTGAAACTTACTCATAATTATTGTTAAAGTTTAAGCCATTTCCATTGCCGGATGAAAAATAGTTCATATCTTTGCGATATCAAATTGATATCAAAATAAATCAACTCATTAATACTTATCATTATGGAAAATAAGGAATATACATTCAAAGGAATGGTGATGAACGGCTTTCTGATGCTGTTTGTCAACCTCGCAGTTCTGATTCTATCAATCGTAGGAATTGTGTATAGCATCATCCAATTAGATGAAAGCAACGGCACTTGTGGAGGCTGGTTATTAGGTGGCTGTATCCTGTTGCTCATCATCAACATCATGATGTGGTGCGGCCTAATGATGCTCGAGCCTAACGAAGCCAAAGTGACCACATGGTTTGGAAAATACAGCGGCACCTTCGCGCAGACAGGATTCTACTGGATCAATCCTTTCTATGGCACCAAGAAGGTATCGCTGCGTGCCCGCAACCTCGATGCAGAACCTATCAAGGTGAACGACAAGACGGGTAATCCTGTTATGATCGGCTTAGTCCTGGTGTGGAAACTGAAAGATACCTACAAGGCTCTCTTCGAAGTCGACTCACAGACGATGGCTGCAAACCCCAACACCGTCGGTTCTGTCACCAAAGGATTGATGAACGCACTGGAAAACTTCGTCCGTGTACAGAGCGATGCTGCCCTCCGTCAGGTGGCAGGTCAGTATGCCTACGACGATGAAGACAGTAAAAACAACGAGCCCACCCTTCGTTCAAGCGCTGACGAAATCAACGAACAATTGGAGCAGAAGCTCGATGAGCGTCTGGCACTGGCAGGCATCGAAGTGGTAGAGGCCCGCATCAATTATCTCGCCTATGCCCCAGAGATTGCAGCCGTGATGTTGCGTCGCCAACAGGCTTCGGCTATCATTACTGCTCGCGAGAAGATTGTGGAAGGTGCCGTCTCGATGGTAAAGATGGCACTCGACAAACTCTCTAGTGAAAGCATCGTCGACCTCGACGACGACAAGAAGGCTGCAATGGTGAGCAATCTGCTCGTTGTGCTCTGCGGCGACGAGTCTGCCCAGCCGGTAGTGAATACAGGAACGCTGAATCATTAATCAATGGCAGAGAAGAATACCAAGAGTTTTATCCTCCGCGTAGATACCGAAACGATGAACGCGATAGAGGCCTGGGCTGCGGACGAGTTCCGCAGCACCAACGGCCAATTGCAGTGGATCATCACCGAGGCTCTGCGCAAGGCCAAGCGTCTGCCCAAGAAGAAAAACCAGCTCCCAAAAAATGAAGAAGAAAAATAAAGAAAGAAATAATATGAGTAATATTAAGCTTCAAGTCGTGCGTACGACAAAAGATAAGATTTTTGATGTCGTCTTCCTGGTGCTGACGCTGACCATTTGGGGAATCATCATCTGGCTCATCAGTCGCGCACCAGACATTGTGCCAACCCATTTCGGTCCTTCAGGAAAGCCAGATGCCTACGGCCCACCCACCTTCATTCTCATACCCTGTGCAATTATGACAGTTGTGGCGTTTTTCTGCGCATTCAGCATTTACTTTCCTTTTGGAAGAATTAATCTTCCGTTCATAGAAGGACCTGGCAATGCACGTCAGAAGAAATTGGGCGTTCTGCTGACCAGAATTATTGCAATCATGATGCTTGGAATCATGTTGTTCATCGCCGTCTATTCATTGGCCATGAAAGATCACGAAAGCATCCTACCTGTTATAATCATTGTAGGTTCGATGATTGGAGTGTCGATTGTATTCACGATAATGATGTATCGCGCAAAATGAAGAAACTGTTTTTCACTCTGGCTTTGGCCTGCATTGGTGTTATAGCCTCTGCACAAAACATCAGTGGCAGTTGGAATGGCGAGTTGGTGGCTGGTCTGCAGAAGATCCCTTTGGTATTAAATCTGTCGACAGATGGCACATGCACGCTCGACAGTCCCCAGCAGGGCGCGAAAGGCATTCCTGCAAGCGTTGATTTCCTTTCTGCAGATTCACTGAAGATAAGTGTTAGTTCGCTGAATGCATCATATTCAGCCCGCCTGAAGAACGGCGAGCTGAAGGGAACCTTTACTCAAAATGGTTTTAAGTTACCATTAAGTCTGAAACCTGGTGAGCTCGCGAAAGCGAATCGTCCTCAGAACCCCAAGCCACCTTATCCTTATGAGACAGAAGAGGTGACATTTACCAACTCCAAGGCTGGTGCAACTCTGGCAGGTACGCTGACTATACCCAAGGGTGATGCCACATGCGTGCTATTGATGGTGACTGGCAGCGGTGCGCAGAATCGAGACGAAGAGGTGTTCGATCATCGTCCCTTTGCAGTGATTGCTGATAGATTGGCGCGCGCTGGCATCGCCACCTTGCGTTATGACGATCGCGCCACAGGCAAGTCCATTGGCGGTAAGGATCCTAATGTCACGACAAAGGATTTTGCCGAAGATGCTTTAGCCGGTATTGAGTGGCTGCGGAAGGACGGACGATTTAAGAAAGTGGGGCTCTTGGGACATAGCGAAGGCGGAACCATAGCCTTCATGCTGGGCGCTCAAAAGAAACTGGATTTCATCATATCGCTGGCAGGCCCAGCTGTTAAAGGCGACAGCATCTTGTTGGAGCAGAACAAAGTATTAGGTGGCAATGCTGCCAAAGACCTCACCATCGAGCAACTGCGCCAGATGCCTGCCATCAAACAAAGTCCTTGGATTCAATGGTTCATTGACTACGATCCACAACCTGACATCGCAAAGATAAAATGCCCCGTAATGGCGCTTAACGGGAGCAAGGACTGTCAGGTCATCGCCCGTCAAAGTCTCCCAGCCCTGCGTCGTAGTCTGCTCAGGAACAAGCGCAATCTTATCAAGGAGTACGAAGGTTTGAACCACCTGTTCCAACACTGCCAGACTGGCTTCCCTACAGAATATGCCACCATCGAAGAAACATTCTCAGAAGAAGTGCTCAACGACATCATTGCATGGATAAAGAAACTAATGTCACATGAGGGTCAGGATACTCTGTGACAGTCACGAATTCTCCTAACCCCATCGTGTCATGGGCGAAATCTATGAAAAAAATGGATAGATTTCGCCCATCCGTTCCAGAAGTTTTCCAAGGCACCTATAAGATTCCCCTTGGGCGTATCCATCTGCCCGTTGAGGTCTGCCGCAAATTCTTAGCTGCTAATCTTTAGTAGCGTAACCTCGATAGAAAGACCAACCGCGTGTTGAAAGACCTTGACCAAATGATCACGATGCCATGAAAAGTCGACGAAACTGTTTAATTTCTTGTATTTAACGTTATTTAATGGGGGGGGGTAACACAGTTTAACGGATTATTTTGTATCTTTGCCACATAATTCTAACAACAAAACAATGGCAAAGAGCAATCTATGGACGCTGTTATTAGTTATATTCATGGCTTTGGGAGCCTGTACAAAGGACGGCGATACGATATATAAGATTAATCCCGACGAGGAAAAGCCCAGCACGGCGCCGCTCGTCACGGTGATCTACGGTCCAAACGGATTGGGAGACCGTTCCTACAATGACCTTATTTACAAAGGCGTTGAGGCCGCTGCCAAACAGTATGGTCTGCGCACTCTGCAGCTGGCGCCCGAGAGCGAGGAGCAGGGGCTGGCCTATCTGGAGACGATGTTCCGCCAGATGGAAAGTGCCACCGACTCCATCAAGCGTCTGTTTATCACGCCCAGTCCCGTTTACGACACCTTCATTCGTACCAACAACCGCCGACTGGAGAAGAACTCCCATGCCGACTTGTTGTATATGGAGACCACCACGCCCCTCGAGGGCAAGGGCTCTACGCTCTACATCGACTACTACGGCGCGATGTACATGGGTGGTTGCCTTGTACACTATGGTTCAGCAAACTTCTATTATCGTGTAGGAGATTTGGTGACGCTACTGCTCGCCAACCCCTACACGCAGTCTGTCGTGGAGGCTGGCGAGGGATTTCAGGCTGGATTTAACGACCCCCTCCCAGTACATATTCCCCCCCTATACCTTCATGTCCGTTATCTGAGCAATGAATCCGCGGGCGGCTTTACCATGAGCGATACAACCGCCTACCGGATCTATAAAGAGGAGAGCAACTATAAAGATGAGTATCTTGATGGGAGAAACTTGGTTACATTTGTCCCCATCTGCGGTGGAGCTATGCACTCCATCTTCCGAGTTGTGCGCTCTTCATTCTTGGCTAACGACACCTACGTTGGCATCGATTCAGACACGACGGGCGACGACTGTTACTGTCTGTTTTCTATCCTGAAACACATCGACAAGGTGATGATTGACTATGTGGGGCTATGGCTCAACGGATCATTGCCAAAACACCAGACGCTGGGACTGGCCGACAAGGCAACCGATGTCATCATCGGCCAGTACAGATTTGGGGTTGAAAGAATACTCTGGATGAATGAGGGGCCTAACCTTGACAGTCTGCGCCAAGTAGCCATCAGAAAGGAGAAGGAACGATATGAGAGGTAAGAGGTTAGATGTAAGAGGTAAGAGAATAGACTGGCTCGTCATATTGTGCGCAGTACTCTTCTCTATTCACTGTTCACTATTCACTTCCTGTAAGACGGAGGATGATACCATTGTGTATAAGGACTCGCGGCGATGGGTGGAGAAGACGGTAGCCGTGGTGGCCCCGCTTAACGACCCCATCATGAAGGCCCGACTGGAGCGCACCGCCGAGTGGATGCTACAGAATCTGCACAACGCCCAATTGCACGATACGCTTTGCATCGACTTGAAGATAGAGTGGTACGATGAATACGGCAATGACCTGAACGCATTAGGCGAACGACTGGCCAGCCGCGACGACCTATTGGCTGTCATCGGCCCCTTCGACAGCGACAACGTGGAGCAGTTGGCGCCTTATTGTCAGCAGACGCACAAACCGCTGATACTACCCACCGCCACCAGCGAGACCGTCATCCGGCGCTTTGCCATCACCAGCTCGGGCGACGGCCAGCAACCTTTCCTCTGGTCGCTCACCGAGACCGATGTGTCGCTGTCGGAAATACTTCTGAGCATCTATGCCAACTACCTGAGTGTTGAGGGCGGCACAAATTTCTATGGACCTGAATACGCAGGACTCTTTGCGCCTGCCGACACCTACGGACAGACGTTCGTTGAGTGGGCTCCCTTCCAGGCAGCCGAACTGGGCATCACCCTAAGAACGTTCGAACAATATACCGACGATGCCGACCTGTACCAGTACGTGCGCACCTACCTTGACAATCTGCCCCCGCTGGCCTTAGAGGTAGCACACTTTGTTGTAGCCCGGAATGCAGAACAGATTTATCAGATAGCCCGTCTGCGCAGTGAGTGGTGGAATATGGACCCAGACGATCCCACCGAAGACAATAAATATGCTGACTTTGACATACGCCTGGTGTGGACACCCGTGTATTATGCCTGTAGCAACCTGACCGACGAGGCCCTTGCCGCACTCGACCAGCGCAGCATAGTCCTTACCGACGGTTATCAGGGATTCTCGCCATACGCCGACCCCATGACGGGATTCGAGATGAGCTACGAGTCGCGCTACGGCACCAAGCCCACCTTTGCCGAATGTAAATTCTACGACGCGCTGCTACTCTCGGCCTTCGCCGCCAACTATATGGAGCACCGCCCGGAGGTGGACGACCTGAACAAGGCCATCATCGACATCTGTACAACCGACCATCTCCTCTCGGGACATGCCTGGAACGAGACGGGTATGGAACTCTACCTCTCGGCTATCGAACAAGGGCAAATGGTAGGCTTTAAGGGTGCCTCGGGCCCCGTGCAGTTCGACAGCCAGTGCTACACCGCCGCACTCAACACCACCTACGTCAACTGGGTCATCAACGACGGTCACCTGTACCATCAGAGTTATTACAGCACGCAGGGCAACGCACAGACCTCAAAGACGTTGGCATCATGGAACTATATCGTGAAGGATGCCGAGAAGATGTTTGACAACGAATACGGTCAAAGCATCGCTTCTTTCACCTATCCCGCGCTTACCGACCAGTATGCCGTGTTGGTGCAGGGCAGCCATGAGTGGGAGAACTACCGCCACGAGGCTGATGTGCTGAATATCTACCAGATGCTGAAGACTAATGGCTACGACGACGACCACATCATACTCATTACTGCCGATGACTGCGCCAATGCTGCGGAGAATAGCGACCGGGGAGCCGTGCGTACCGACCCCAATGGTAAGAACCTGCGCGAGGGAGCCGTCATCGACTATAAGAATGCCGATCTCACGCCGCAGGATATCTGTAATATCCTGAAGGGCGTGAAGACCGACAAGACGCCTGTGGTGCTGCCTGCCGATGCTGGGCAGAACGTATTCTTCTTCTGGAGCGGACATGGCCGCAGCCAGGCCGTGAATGGCGTGAACGAGATGGCGTGGCGCGATAAACCAACAGGACAGGGCATGACCGCCACTATTCTTTCTGAGACGCTCCGCGAGATGGCCGACCAGAAGCAGTTCCGCCAGATGCTCGTCTGCCTGGAACCTTGCTATTCGGCCAACATGGGCAAGGCCCTTGAAGGCATCCCTGGCGTGCTGGCCATCTGCTCGGCAGGGGCCTACGAACAGTCGTTTGCCGACTCGTGGAGCAACGAACTGGGCATCTGGATGTGTGACCGTTTCAGTCGTAACCTGGTAGGCCATGCCACGGAAAAGCCCGACGGCACCTACCGCGACCTCTACCTTTACTGCGCACAGCATACCCTCGGTTCACACGTGGGCATCTATAACTATATGAACTTCGGCAACCTTTACACTAATGGCCCGAAAGACTTTTTTATCAAGAATAATCAATAAATATAATGTAAATATGAAAAAGAATCTGTTATGGATGTTCGCCGCCATCCTCACTTGCGGCGCAAACTTGTTGACGTCATGTGATAACAGCGACGACCCAGCCCCCTCTCCCGTTATCGAAAATCTCGCCGAGAAGATTCAGGGCAAGTGGATGATGGCCGAGGTCAACGGCAAGCCAGTACCTACGGACTCCAAACAAGTGCTTACCTATGAACAGGGTTCGAAGTTCTATTACACCCTGTCCATCAATGCCATCAGTGACTTGAACGTGTGGGTGAATCATAGTGAAGGCACTTACACCATCAAAGGAAATGATTTGTCGCAGACAGTGGAACTGTCTGATGTGGGGATAAAGTTCAAGCATACGCCAAGCATCATTTCTATTACCGACAAGGAAATGAATCTCATTACCAACAATGAAACCTTTGTCGATGGCAAATCTTATAGAGTCACAAAGGACATGA
>JAEEGI010009429.1_pt1 | contig 21399 bp, 14 predicted proteins | sample 8958751 | NCBI WGS metagenome assembly JAEEGI01 (sample SAMN16246545, study PRJNA631951) | gut metagenome | biome: gut microbiome; feature: rumen; material: KS-attached | host: Bos | place: Iran: Karaj | collected 2018-10 | reverse complement strand
CAACGACCATGGACGACTACTTCATCCCGAAGATGCGCTATACCTATACCTACGTCTCGCCCCCCAGCCTGCGCAACCCCATTCGCTGGGAGACCACCATCGAGGAGAGCGGCAACGTGACGGCCCTCTACGACGTGCTGGTACATGGCTACAAATGGAACCAGAAGGACAAGACACTCTTCAAGAACCCCTACTCGCAATTCCTGAAGATAGAGACCGACCTGACGAAGACCTGGACCCTGAGCCAGCAGACCAAGCTGGTGGGACACCTGAACATGGGCCTGATGTGGAGCTACGGCAACAGCACTAGCGGACCCTTCACCGAGCTGTTCTATGCCGGCGGCGCCAACAGCATACGCGCCTTCCCCGTGCGCAGCATCGGTCCGGGCGCTTTCCCCGGACTGGGCGGCAACAACCAGTTCTCCTACCTCATGCAGAACGGCGACGTGAAAATCATTATGAACCTCGAATTGCGACGGCGCCTCTTCGGCAATCTCTACGGAGCCGTATTCCTCGACGCGGGCAACGTGTGGAACTCGGAAGACTGGAGGTTTACCGAAGAAGAACGCAGCAACATAGGCCCTGAAGACAACGATGAGTACATAGATAAATGGAACGCTGTCGTCGTCAACAACAAGCTGCGTATGAAGAATCTCCTCCGCCAGATAGCCACCGGCACCGGCGTGGGCCTGCGCTACGACCTCGACTTCCTCGTGCTACGCCTGGACTGGGGCTTCGGCCTCCACCTGCCCTACGACACGGGCAAAAGCGGCTACTTCAACATCCGCCACTTCCGCAACATGCACACCCTGCACATCGCCATCGGCTATCCCTTCTGAGAAGAACTCAATGACATGAACTATTTCCTTACACGAAACAGTTACTCCATTTCTTAATCCTTTCAAGATGAACGTAAAGATAGAACCCTCGTGGAAACAGCAACTACAAGGAGAGTTTGAGAAACCCTATTTCGCCGAGCTGACTGAGAAGGTGCGGCAGGAATATCAGCGCGGGACCTGCTATCCGCCCGGACCGCTCATCTTCAACGCCTTCAACCTCTGCCCCTTCGACCAGGTGAAAGTGGTCATCATCGGCCAAGACCCCTACCATGAGCCAGGTCAGGCACACGGGCTGAGTTTCTCCGTGCAGGAGGGGGTGATGTACCCGCCCTCGCTGCAGAACATTTTCAAGGAGATAGAAAGCGACCTGGGCGTTCCCATTCCGCAGAGCGGCGACCTGACACGCTGGGCACGCCAGGGTGTGCTGCTGCTGAATGCCACCCTGACGGTCCGTGCCCATCAGGCCAACAGCCACGCCATGCTAGGCTGGCGCGAGTTTACCGATGCCGCCATCCTCGCCCTGGCCCGGCAGCGCGAACATATTGTCTACATGCTTTGGGGAGGCTATGCCCGTGGAAAAGCCTGGATGATTGACAAGCAGCGCAACCTCGTGCTGGAGAGCGTCCATCCCTCCCCCCTGTCCGCCAACCGTGGCGGCTGGTTTGGCCAGCATCAGTTCTCTCGCTGCAACCAATACCTGCAGGAGAACGGGATTACGCCCGTACAATGGTGAGTGGTGAAGGGAGATTGGTGAAGGGAGAATAGTAATAGAGGCATGGCCTGACCTCCACTCACCCGTCATCACTCACCCGTCACAAACGTCCTCTCCACCACCCCGTCGTAGGTGTTTATCTTCAGGGTGATGGTGTCGGTCTTCAGCAGATAGAGCGGGATGCTGGCTATGGCCACCTGCGAATAGTATTCCGGCTTGCCGCCCTGGTCGTGGTAGAACAACAGGTGTGCATGCTTAGGCGTGCTGGTCAGCGAGTCAGGCACCAGACCGATGGTATGCACGGCCTCCTCGTCGGCGGTAGCGCCAGTCAGCAGTCGCAGGCGCAAGTTCAGGTAGCGCCGGTTTTTCGACAGCCATGCACTCTCTAGGTGAACGGGGTCGGTCTTCATCACTGCCGGTATTCCCTTTGCAGACGAGCTGTCGGAAGACAGGCTATGGGGCACAATCACCCCCACCCTGCCCAAGCTCACAGCTTCGGCCTCATTCTCGCGAATCTTATTATAATAGAGCACAGCCCGATAGGTCGTATCGGCCTTCTCTATCCATTTGGCGGTCAGCCTGGAGGTCATCTTCAGCCGCTCGCCCAGGTCAGTGTCCACATAGTCCACCTGCTTGTCGCTGCCCACATGGGCCTCCACCAGCTCCGCCGTGGTCAGCGAATAGTCGCCCTCGCCTTTATCGTAGGCGTCGATAGTACACGCTGCGACCAGCCACAGCAGTCCACCCACGAGCGGCAGCACTGCCAGCCGTCTGTTCATTTCCGTCCGTTGCATACCTGTTATTTTTTGGTGCAAAAGTACAATAAAAAAAGCAAACAGCCAAAACAAATGGCTGAAATTGCTGAACAGACAGGCTCTTTTCGCCCTGCGCCCGTGTGTAGCATGAGCGCATACGAGAAATGACTACGCACGCGTATGTGAAGACTTATGGTCAGAAAAAAAACTGAAAGCATTGGCGGCTTTCAGTTTTTTTTCGTACCTTTGCACCCACTAAGCAATAAACAACACCCCAAAAACAAAACGACAATGAAATTACGAAATCTTAAATCCGGGAAATGGATGCTTCTCGCCCTCCTGATTTGTGGCCTGGGAAGCCTTGTTACGTCCTGCTCGCAGGAAGATAATCCTGTGTTTCCCGATGAACCTGTGACTCCGGGTAATTCGGAATACCTGAATAAAATGCAGTCGCTGGACTGGGGCACGGGCACGTGCTATGTCTATGGTCACAAGACGCCCGACGTCGATGCCGTGGCCTCGTCGCTGGCCTATGCCAAGCTGATGCGCGCGCTGGGCTACAACTGCGAGGCGAGGGTGTCGAGCGGTGTGAACCGCGAGACAGAGCTCATCGCCAGCCTCTTCGAGTTCGACCTGCCGGAGCTGAAAACATCGGTGGAGCCGCAGACCCGCCTCATCCTGACCGACCACGGCGAGTATCTACAGTGCGTGGACGGCGCACGCGAGGCCGTCATCCTGCAGAAGATAGACCACCACGACGAGGGCGACATCAAGGATGCCGACATCCCCTTTGTGCTCCGCGAGATGGTGGGCAGCTGCTGCACCCTCGTCTACCAGTGCTATAAGGAGGCCGGCGTGGCCATCGACGACGAGACGGCCCACATCCTGCTGGCAGGCATCATCAGCGACACCGGCAACCTCGGCAAGGAATCCACCGTCCAGGCCGACAGAACGGCACTCCTCGAGCTCTCCAGCCAGGTGGGCATCGACTCCGACTCGCTGTCTGTCATCAACAATATGATGAGAGAAACGAAATACGATTTCGGCGATATGACCGACACGGAGATTTTCTGCTCGGACATGAAGGAGTATGATATCAACGGTTACTACATTGCAATGGGAAGCTTGGAATACCGGCAGCCCGGTCTGGACGAGTTCCTCGACCGCATGCTCGCAGTCATGCCCGGCCTACAGGAGGAGAACAACTACGACATGGTCTTTGCCAAGATCGACGAGCGCATACCCAACACGGGTGAGAACAAGGATAAGAAGCCATACCTCGATGGCGGTACTTACTTCATCTATTATGGCACGGGAGCCAAGGCCGTGGCCGAGGCCGTCTTCGGCCCGTCGCTACGCGAGGGTGTCTGCTTCTCCGAGAAGAAACTCTCGCGCAAGCAAATCATCCCCCTCATCACTGAAGCCCTCGCCGGCATGCAGCAAGCGATATGATGTTAGGCACGAGTACTAACCATCAACTGTCGAAGGGCGTGTAAATACATAATGGCAGGAAAGTATTTATTAAATAAGCCAACTTTCACATATTTAATAGACAAAGCATCATGGATTCGGAATACGAGCAGGAAGGCGGACAGGAGCAGGAGCTGCAGCGGCCTGTAGAGCTGAACAAGAAGATAGACGACTACCGTCAGATTGGCGGACAGGCAGTGCTGAAGGCCGAAGGGCTGGTGAAGCGCTACGGCCGCCGCACGGTGGTGGACCATGTGAACTTCGACGTGCGCCAAGGCGAGATTGTAGGTCTGCTGGGTCCCAACGGAGCCGGCAAGACCACCTCTTTCTATATGACCACCGGCCTGGTGATGCCCAACGAGGGGCATGTCTTCGTGGTGGACGAGAGCAACGACAGCAATGTGGAGATAACCAACTTCCCGGTCTATAAGCATGCCCGCAATGAGGTGGGCATCGGCTACCTGCCGCAGGAGGCTTCGGTGTTCCGCAAGATGACCGTCGAGGACAACATCCTCTCGGTGCTGGAGATGCGCAGCGACCTGAAGAAGGATCAGCGTCGCAGCATCATGGAGGACCTCATCGCCGAGTTCCGCCTCGACAAGGTGCGCCGCAACAAAGGCGACCAGCTGAGCGGCGGCGAGCGACGTCGCACGGAGATAGCCCGCTGCCTGGCCATCAACCCGCGCTTCATCATGCTCGACGAGCCGTTCGCCGGCGTCGACCCCATCGCCGTGGAGGACATCCAGCACATCGTCTGGGACCTGAAGAAGCGCAACATCGGCATCCTCATCACCGACCACAACGTGCAGGAGACGCTCTCCATCACCGACCGCGCCTACCTGCTCTTCGAGGGGCGTATCCTCTTCCATGGCACACCCGAAGAACTGGCCGAGAACAAGATAGTGCGCGAGAAATACCTCACCAACTCCTTCGTGCTCAGAAAGAAAGACTTCCAGCAGTAGTTTTTTTTTGAGTTACGAGTGAGGAGTTAGGAGTTAGGAGTTACCCTATCTCGTAACTCCTAACTCAAAAATGGTGAAGAAAGTACAATGATTTGTCATTAAAGTATCGGCTTGTATGTAGTTTTTTGTGTAATTTTGCACCGTCGAAACAAATCATTGACTAACAACTAACTGATAAGATGAAAAAGCTGAACCTTTTTAGGGTGGCTGTCACCGTGTGCGTGATGGCTGCTTTTTCGTGTTCTTCGCCCAAGCAGACACCTGCCGACAGTCCCTTCGTGCAGCGCCAGGGAGCATCCTTCGTGCTCGATGGGAAGGAGTATCGCTACGTGGGCACCAACTTCTGGTATGGTGCCATCCTGGGCAGCGAGGGCCAGGGCGGCGACCGCCAGCGGCTGCAGCGGGAACTCGACCAGCTGCACCAGCTGGGCCTCGACAACCTGCGCATCCTGGTGGGCAGCGATGGCGAGCGCGGCATCACCACGAAGGTGGAACCCACACTGCAGGTGAGTCCCGGCGTGTATAACGACACCATTCTGGCCGGACTCGACTACCTGCTGCAGCAGATGGGCCAGCGGGGCATGAAGGCCGTGCTCTACCTGAACAACGCATGGGAGTGGAGCGGCGGCTACGGCTTCTATCTGGAGCAGGCAGGAGCAGGACATCAGCCTCGCCCCAACGAAGACGGCTATCAGGCTTATATGAAGGCCATGGCCCAGTATGCCTTCAACGAGAAGGCGCATGAGCTGTTCTACCAATACGTGCGCGACATCATCGGCCGCACCAACCGCTACACCGGCGTGGCCTACGTTGACGACCCCGCCATCATGGCGTGGCAGATAGGCAACGAGCCGCGCGCCTTCAGCCAGGAGGCGAAGGAGCCTTTCGCCCAGTGGCTCAGCAAGGCATCGGCGCTCATCCGAAGCTTAGACAAGAACCACCTCATCTCCATCGGCAGCGAGGGCATCTGGGGCTGCGAGAACGACACGGCACTCTACGAGCGTGTCAGCGCCGACCCCAACATCGACTATATGAACGCCCACATCTGGCCCTACAACTGGAACTGGGCCAAGCAGGACTCGCTGCAGGAGAACGTGGAGCGGGCCTGCCGCAACAGCGGCGAATACCTCAAGGGCCACATCACCATCGCCCGCCGTCTGCAGAAGCCCTTGGTGGTCGAGGAGTTTGGCTATCCGCGCGATGGTTTCAGCTTCGACCTCGCCTCGCCCACCACGGCCCGCGACCGCTACTACGACTATATCTTCCAGATGGCCATGGGCGACAGCATCGTCAAGGGCTGCAACTTCTGGGGCTGGGGCGGCGAGGCCCGTCCTCTGCACCAGCAGCAGTGGCAGGTGGGCGACCCCTACTGCGGCGACCCCGCTCAGGAGCAGCAGGGCCTGAACTCGGTCTTCGACTGCGACTCCACCACCATCGCCATCATCAAGAAATACAAACTATAGAAGCTATAGATGCTATAGATACTATAGATACTATAGAAACTATAGATGCTATAGAGCCTATCCCGGCTCGCCCCCAAGAAAAATACCATCAAAAAAACAATTGATATGAAAAGAACCTTTATTCTTCTCTTCAAAGCGCTTTCGCGCAGCAGGAGCATGGCCGTGGGCCTGATGCTCTTGCTGCCCTTGTCGCTATTGGCGCAGACCGTCGAGGTGGAAGGCACCGTGACCGATGCCACCACCGGCGACGAAATCATCGGCGCCACGGTGAAGGTGAAAGGCACCGCCAGCGGAGCCATCACCGACTTCAACGGCCACTACCGCATACAGGCCAAGACCGGCGAGACGCTGGAGTTCACCTACGTGGGCTACAAGTCGCAGCAGGCCCGTGTGCAGCGCGCCGGCACCATCAACATCCAGCTGGCCGAAGACGTGGCCATGCTCGACCAGGTGGTGGTGGTGGGCTACGGCGTGATGAAGCGCTCCGACCTCACCGGAGCCGTGAGCAGCATCGGCGAGGAACAAATCAAGCAGGGCGTGAACACCAACATCGAGCAGGCCATGCAGGGACGCATAGCCGGTGTGAACGTGACGCAGAACAGTGGCGCCCCCGGCGGCGGCATCTCGGTGCAGATTCGCGGCATCAACTCGCTCAATGGCAACGAACCCCTCTACGTCATCGACGGCATCGCCGTGAGCGGACAGACCGACGGCAACTCGTCGGCACTCTCCAGCCTCAACCCCAGCGACATTGTCTCGCTCGAGGTGCTCAAGGACGCTTCGGCCACCGCCATCTATGGCTCGCGGGCCAGCAACGGCGTGGTGCTCATCACCACCAAGCGCGGACAGGCTGGCAAGCCCACACTCACCTACGAGGGCTACGTGGGCTGGCAGCAGCTGCCGGCACAGCTCGACGTGATGAACCTGGCGCAGTATGCCGAGTACCACACCATACGCGCCAAGCTGATGGGATGGGGCGAGAGCTATGAGTATCGCGACCCCTCGCTCTTCACCGAAGGCACCGACTGGCAGGACGTGCTCTTCCAGACGGCACTGATGCACAACCATCAGGTGGGCATCAGCGGCGGCACCGACAACATGCACTACGCGCTCTCGGGCGGCTATCTCGACCAGGACGGTATCGCCATCGGCTCCAGCTTCAACCGCAAGTCGTTCCGCGCCAACTTCGACACCAACATCACCAAGTGGCTGCAGGTGGGCATGAACGGATACTTTGCCAACACCGACCGCACCGTGACCTTCGAGGAGACCAACGCCATACAGACGGCGCTCAACCAGTATCCCGACGTGGCACCCTACAACCCCGACGGCACACTCGGCTTCGGCGAGACCCACGACTTCCAGTACCAGTCGAACCCCCTCTTCGAGGCTTCGATGAAGGACAACTGGCGCAAGAACAACCAGCTCGACTATAACTTCTTCGCCAACATCACCCCCGTGAAGGGGCTCAACCTGCGCGTGGAATATGGTGGCAGCCGCTCGTGGGGCAACAACCTCTATTTCACGCCAGCCTACAGCTATGGCAACGTGGTGGTGGCATCGGAGCTGACGAAGACCGAGCTGCGCAACACCTACGAGTCGTTTAAGCAGTATGCCACCTACGACTTCGACCCCCTGCAGGGACACCATCTGCAGCTCATGGCCGGCCACGAGTCGCAGGAAGGGTCGTGGGGCAACATCGCGGCATCGCGCAACGGCTACATCAGCACTGCCGTGAAGAGCCTCGCCGTGGGTAAGGCCGACACCTCGACCAATAGTGAGCAGGGCGGCGACTGGGCCATCGAGTCGTACTATGGCCGACTGAACTACAACCTGCTCGACAAATACCTGCTCACCGCCACGCTGCGTGCCGACGGCTCGTCGAACTTCGACAAAGGCTCCAAGTGGGGATGGTTCCCATCGGCCGCCCTGGCATGGCGCGTCAGTCAGGAGCAGTTCCTGCAGGATGTGGAGTGGCTCGACAACATGAAGCTGCGCCTGGGATGGGGACACGTGGGCAACCAGTCCACCCCCGGCTATGCCTACGGCGTGGCCATGGCCAATGTGGCCACCGCGTGGGGCACGGGCTACTATCCTGCCAACTTCCCCAACAAGTCGCTGAAATGGGAGACCACCAACGCCTGGAACGTAGGTCTGGACCTGAACCTGCTGGGAGGCCGCATCGAGTTCATCATCGACGCCTATCTGAAGAAGACCGACAACCTGCTGCTCGAGGCAGCATTGCCCATGTATCTGGTGCCCTCGGAAACCTGGAACGGCATGACACCTCAATGGGAGAACACCGGCTCGATTGAGAACAAGGGCGTGGAGTTCACCCTGAACACGGTGAACCTGAAAAAGAAAGACTTGGAATGGCGCACCGGCATCACCCTGAGCCTGAACCGCAACAAGGTGACGAAGCTGAACAGCGAGAGCGCCATGCTGCCCGGCACCCTGAGCGACGGCGCCACCTACACCATGTCGAAGGAGGGCGAACCCGTGGGGCGCTTTTATGGCTACAACGTCATCGGCATGTACAGCTGCGAGGACGACTTCTACCAGAAGAACCATCTGGGCGAGTTCCTGCTCAACGCCGACGGCTCGCGGCTGCCCGTGGCACGTCCCGCCGACGGCAACGGCAACATGTACGAGATTGCCCCCAGCAGCATCTGGGTGGGCGACTACATCTATGAAGACGTGAACAAGGACGGCATCATCAACGAGCAGGACCGCAAATACATCGGCGACCCCACGCCCGACTTCACCTTCGGCATCAACAACGTCATCACGTGGAAGAACCTGGAGCTGAGCTTCTTCCTCAACGGCAGCGTGGGCAACGATGTCTACAACTACGTGCGCCAGCGTCACACCGACCCCATGGGATGGGGCAACAAGATGGCCGACGTGGCCGACTATGCCCATGTGGAGATGCGCGACCCCAACGGCTCGCTCACCGACCTGAGCAACGTCTACCTGGCCAACCCCTCGACGGTGAAGGTGCAGCGCATCACTGCCAACGGACAGAACATGAACGACAACAACCGCGTGTCGTCGCGATTCGTCGAGGACGGCAGCTATATCCGACTGAAAACGCTCTCGCTGGCCTATAACCTGCCCGCCAAGTGGCTCAAGCCGCTCAAGATTGATTGGGTGCAGGTCTACGGCAATGTGCAGAACCTCTTCACCATCTGCGGCTACAAGGGCTACGACCCCGAACTGGGAAGCATCAACCAGAACGTGAAGCTCCAGGGACTCGACAACTATCGCTATCCCTCGCAGCGCATCTTTAACTTCGGTCTCAAGGTAAGCCTATAGAATTACATTTTATCGTCAATATAGAATTAAAGAATCGAAGTGAATATGAGACACAATAGAACAATGAACATTGCAAGGAAGGCTTTGCTCCTCTTTTCAATAGTGTTGCTTTCGTCCTGCAGCGAAGATTTCCTCGACCGTCCGCCCCTCAACCAGTACACGGCAGAGACTTACTACAGCAGCGACGAGGCCGTGATTAAGGCCACCGAGCCGCTCTACAACAAGGCATGGTCGTATTATAACAACAACGCCATCATCGGCATGGGGTCGCTGCGCGCCAACGACACCTTCAACCCCTACAACAATGCCGAGTTCGGACTCTTCCAGACCACGGGACTCACGCAGGACGTGAGCCACGCCTGGGGAGCTATGTACACCGTGGTGACCTTCGCCAATGCCATCATCAACAACATCCCCCGCTACTGTTACCCCGAGGTGAGCCAGGAGGTGAAGGACCAAGCCATGGGCGAGGCCTACCTGATGCGCGGCGTGGCCTACTTCTACCTGCTGCGTGGCTGGGGCGAGGTGATTCTGTTTGAGGACAACAACGAAGCCGCCAACGCACCCATTCGTCCGCTGTGCACCGAGGAGAGCGTGCTCCGCTTTGTCATCCGCGACTTTGAGCGTGCCGCCGAGCTGCTGCCAGCCACCGTGAAGGACAACCACCCCTCGCGCTATGCCGCAAAGGCCCTGCTGGCCAAGGCCCTGCTGGCACAAAGCGGATGGAACAAGGCACAGCGCGATGAGCAGACGCTGCAGCGCGTCGTCAGCCTGTGCAACGAGGTCATCAACAGCGGCGTCTATGCCCTGCTCGACGACTACGAGAACCTCTTCCGCCCACAATACAACGACAATGAGGAAACCATCCTCGCCATGCGATGGGCCGACCCGCTGGTGGGCAGCTGGGGAACGGTGAACGCGCTGGTGCCCACACTCACCTTTGCCGAGGTGACCGACGTAGGTGGATGGGGCGGCAATCTGGCTCCATCGGTCGACATGATTGACTACTACAACGAGGAACCTGCCGACTCGTTCCGTCTGCGCGCCACCTTCTTCACGCAGGGACGCTACTACAGCTACATCCGCTCCGAGAATGGCGGCTACACCTATACCAAGAAGTGGATGCAGAACAAGAAAGGCGTGGTGGGCAGCACCGCCGACTGCGACGGACACCTGAAGCAGCAAGCATCGCCGCTCAACACCTATATCATGCGCTATGCCGATGTGTTCCTCATCAAGGCCGAGGCACTACTGGGCAACCAAGAGCAGACCGCCGACCCCGAAGCGCTGCGCGCCTTCAACGCACTGCGGTTGCGCGCCAAGCTGCCCGCACGCACCAAGCCCATCACTTTCGAGGACATCATCCGCGAGCGGCGCATAGAGTTCTGCATGGAATACAGCAACTGGTACGACATGGTGACGTGGTATCGCTGGCGTCCGCAGTATATGCTCAACTTCTTCAACAACAAGCAGCACCGTGCACTCATCATCAACGAGGGCGACATCCTGCGCAAGGCCGACAACACCTTCAGCTATACCGGCTTCCCCGTGGGAACATGGTACTTCCAGCGCTGGGACCTCGACACCAACGGCGACGGGCAGAACGACGAGGTGCGCTATTGGAACGACGGGCTGCGCGACGGCAATGGCGACATCGTCAGCATCGACGGCGTGCCACAGGACTTGGAGCACGGCTACCGCTTCAACCTCGACTCGCTGGTGCGCACCAAGCTGGTAGATGGTGCCGTCACCGTCACGCTGAGCGAGCGCAACATCTTCATTCCCTATCCTGAAAGCGATGTGCTGCAGAACCACTACTTCCGCGAGGAGCCTGTAGAATACCAATTTGAAGAAAAATAAAGAAGAAAACCATGATTAAGTATATCCAAACCATCCTCATTGCTTTTCTCGTAGGCTGCGGCTTTGCCACAGCTCTCAGCAGCTGTTCCGACGACGATGGCGGCGGCACACCCGAAATCACCGGCGTGCGCATCACCAACCCCGCAAAGGCCGACAGCCTCTTCACTGCGTCGGCTCCTGACTCCACCATCGTCATCCTGGGCCGCAACCTGCAGCACGCCCAGCGCGTATTCATCAACGACCAGCAGGTGTGGTTCAACCCCGTGTTCAACACCGACCACAGCATCATCGTGAAGGTGCCCAGCGAGGACAACGGCTTCAAGCTCACGGCCTTCAACAGCGACCTGAAAGACGAAATACGCGTGGAGACCAACCACGGCACCGCCGTCTATGCCTTCAAGATCAAGGCTCCCTATCCCAGCATCAGCCGCTTACAGGCCCGCTATCCGCGAAAGGCCGGCGATGTGCTCAACATCTTTGGCAAGAACCTGGTCGACGTGGAGCGCGTCTACTTCACCGACATCCCCGCCTCGCAGCTCGACTCCACCGTGTGGACGCAGATAGGCGGCAACCATGTGGATGCCACCAATCTGCAAACCATCGTGAAAGACCACCACAACGTGGCGGGCACCACCACCTACGAGACCACCTCGCAGCTGTCGGTGCAGATTCCGTCGCTGCCCTACGAGAAGGGTGCCCTCGTGGTGGAGTGCACCGGCGGTACCGTCTACTTCCCCTTCTCGCTCACTCTGGCACCGCCCACCATCACGGGTATTAACACCGACATGCCCGTCATGGGCGAGACGCTCACCGTCTATGGCACCGAGTTTGTGCAGGTCGAGGCTGTCACCTATGGCGACGTGACGCTCACGCCCGATGAGTTCACCGTGGCCGAGACCGAGGACCACATCGACATCGTCTTCGCCCGCAAGCCCGCCGAGAGCAGCACGCCAGTGCTCACCGTCGTCACCGGCGGCGGACAGGTCAGCACACCCTTCTACGACTACAGCACGCTGCTCGTCGACTTCGACGGTCGTGGAGCCGACAACGGATGGGGACCCAACGCCAGCTTCGAGACCGCCAATGGCACCGACGCGCCCTACACGGCAGACGGCACCTTCGCTCGCATCAACGTGCCCGAGGAGGGACAGCAGTGGTGGGGCACGATGGTCTTCTTCAAGAACTCTTGGGACACGCCATCCTTCACCCTGCCTTCGTTTGATGTTATCCCTGCCAACGCCTCGGCCAACAATATCTATCTGGCCATGGAGGTCTACAACAACGGCTCCGACTACAACAACGGCGACTGGCCCGCCTATCTGCGCTATACTGTATGGCCAACAGGACTCAGCACCGACATTGTCGATAACCAATGGGACAATGGCTTCGAATGGCTGAACTACGACGAGCAGACCGCCACGCTGACCTATCGCGTGCTGGCCGACATCGATGGCAACGCCCCGCTGCAGCAGTGGTATCGCCACGTGGTGCCACTCAGCGTGTTCCCCTGCTATAGCGGCAAGAGCTACGCCGACATCGTGACCCTGGGACTCGAGAACTTCCGCATACAGAGCATCAACCAGAGCACCAAGGTGGGCAAAATCGACTTCTGCCTCGACAATGTCCGCCTCTACTACAATAACCGTTAATCAATAACCAATAACCGTTATTACAATGATCACAAAGAATATCCGAATATTTGTCACTGCTTTGCTCGTAAGCTGCGGTTTTGCCGCAGCCCTCACCTCCTGTAGCGACGACGATGACGCCACCCCGGCCTCGCGCCTCAGCGCCCTGCAAGGGGGGAGCGTCGTCAGTGAACTGAACTTCACCCTGGCCAGCAGCTCGCAGATGCTGGCCATCAACACCGACGGCGACTGGACGGCCGAGAGCAGCGACACCACTTGGTGCCGGCTACAGGTGCATGCCGGATATGGCTACCCCGACTCGCTGCGCAACAGCTACACACGCGTCATCGTCGACAAGAACGAGGGGGCACCACGCCAAGCCACCATCACCATCAAGGCTGGCGACCTGGCACGAACCGTGCTGGTCAACCAGCGCGGCATGACCACCGACCCGGGTGACACCTTCATGAGCGGCTTCCAGCTCGTTGAGCGCATCGTGCTGGGCTACAACCTCGGCAACACCCTCGACGCCAGCCACGACCCCGCCACACAGTCATGGTTCAAGCCCAAGACGTGGGAAGACTGGGAGACCTGCTGGGGACAGCCCGTCACCACGCCAAAAATGATTGAGGACATCGTCAGCCGGGGCTTCAACATCATCCGCGTGCCCGTCACCTGGTTCCCACACATGGATGCCGACGGCAATGTGGAGCAGGCGTGGATGGACCGCGTGGAGCAGGTGGTGAACTATGTGCTCGATGCCGGATGCTACTGCATACTCAACGTGCAGCACGACACGGGTGCCCGTGACGCCGGCCGCACCGACGATGGGGCATGGATAGCTGCCGACATCAACGAGTATCCCACCATCAGTCCACGCTTCAAGCACCTTTGGACGCAAATAGCCACACGCTTCCGCGACTACGACGACCGGCTACTCTTCGAGGCTATGAACGAGACGCTGAACGGACTGCGAGAGTGGAACACCCCCAACCAGGACAGCGACTATGAGGCACTGAACCTGCTGCTGCAGGACTTCGTGGATGCCGTGCGCGCCACGGGAGGCAACAACGAGTGGCGCAACCTGGTCATCAACCCCATGGGAGCCACCAGCGCACAGGAGGAAATCAACGCCTTCGAGTGTCCTCTTGACGTGCACTCAGGTCACCTCATCGCCTCCGTCCACAGCTACAACCCCTACGGCTTCTGCAACGATGCAGGGCAGTGGAACCACTACATCTTCGACGAGGAGTGCCAGCAGGAAATCGACGACATCTTTGCACGCGTCGAGAAGCGATTCGCACAGGAGCTGGGATTGCCATTCTTCTTCGGCGAGTTTGGAGCCATCGACCGAAAGAAGGCCATGGCCGAGCGCATCAAGTATGCACGCTACATGGCCACCAAGTTCAAGCAGTATGGCACCAGCGGACTGTGGTGGATGGGACTCTACGACCGCGAGGAAGAGGAGTGGGACGAGGCAGAAATTGCCGATGCACTCTTCGAAAGCATTAAATAATATCAAATAATTGGTTGACACCAAATTATTTTGGTGTCAACCTTTGCCAATTTTGGCAGAAAGTGCTAATTTTGCACCCGATATCAAAAAGATATGTTTACATACATTATTTATTAATTTAACAAAAAACGTTTATGAAGAAAATTTTTACGCTTATCGCAGCTGCCCTCATGGCAGTGGGCAGTAGTGCCAAGGAGGCCCTCGACCTGAGCAGCCTTTACACCAACGGCACTACCATCGAGTTCGCCGGCGGATGGAGCTGGCAGGGTGTCACCCTCAGCAGTGGAGAGCTGATTCAGAACCAAGAGGCCGGAACCACCGACGACACCAACATGACCTATTTCGATGCATCGGCATTCGACTATCTCGTGGTGAAGTACAGCGCTTCCACCTGCGATGTCAATGTCATCATCCAGTACAACGCCAATGGTGTCATCGGACAGTGGGGCCCCGAGTTCTATCAGGGACAGGTCACCGCCGAGAAGAAGGCCAAGGGCGGAGTCGTGGGCATCAAGCTCGACGAGCACAAGGCCACCATCAACAGCGTGGCTTTCCAGAACATGAACGATGCCGGTTCCATCACTATCGAAGAGGCTTATTGGGCCAGCACAGCCGAGTATGAGGCTGCCATCTCCGACCTGCCCGTGGAGACCACCAAGGAAATCGACTTCACCACCATCGGCGGCTACAAGGCCGACCAGGGCGCCTTCGTCTTCGACGCTGGCAGCGCTGGATGGTACAGCAAGTGGATTGGCACATTCGACCCCGCAGGATGGAACACCATCGTCATCGAGGTGGCTTCGGCCAGTGGCGACGTGCAGTTCGTGATGCAAGGCGACAAGGCCGACGGTGCACAGGAGAACATGATGATCCTTGGTTCGGCAGAGCCTAAGAAGTACTATCTCGACCTCACCGGATGGACCAACATCTCGCAGTTCGCTTTCCAGAACTTCTTCTTCAGCGACCCCGACAATGCCGACTGGGATGCCAAGCAGGCATCAGCACAGGAGAACATCATGGTGGTCACCGCCATGTACTACTCTAAGGAGGAGAAGCCTGCTGAGGAGGTTAGCACTAAGACCATCTTCCTATGGGAGGGTGCCGAAGAGGGTGCCACATGCGTGGGTGGTAGCGTAGTGGGCTACGGTGCCGACGAGGCATCGGTGAATGCTGCCAACAAGGGATACTACACAATGAAGGTCAGCTCGAAGAAGGCTAACATCGAAACCGACAACATCACCATCACACTCGACGAGGCACTCGAGGCCAACGACCAGATTGCCATCACGGCCTATCGCAACAAGGACACCGATGCCAACGGTACGCTCTACATCCTCTTTGAGAACGGCACCGTCATCGACCAGGGCGACGAGGTGGTGTGGAACAATGTACACGACGACTACGCTCAACAGCCCAACACCATCACCTACCCCGCAGGAGATGCAGCTGGCAGCAAGACCATTAAGCTGGCTCGCTCAAAGGCAAGCACCAATGTCTTCATCACTAAGTTCCTCATCACCCGTCAGGGAGCCATCGAGGACAGCGTCAATGGTGTGAAGACCATCACCATCACCAGCGACGTGCTCTACAACCTGCGTGGCCAGAAGGTCGACGCCACCTACAAGGGCATCGTGGTGAAGAACGGCAGGAAATATATGCAAAACTAAATTAGTCTGATGTTTCATATTTTCCAAAGTTTATTTTAATCGCTAATTTCTGCCACCGCTGGCTCGTGAGAGTCGGCGGTGGTTTTTGTTACCCCCAATTCAACCCGCCCTCATTCTCCCCATCAATCCCATTCCCCCCATCCTCCCCATCCCGCAAAAAAAACACAGAAACCACAGAGATGCCATGCGGATGCATTCTGTGGTTTCTGTGATTATTTGTACCGCAGCCTTGACGGCTATGCGACGTGCTGTTTGGGCCGACAACTGAGCGTTGTCACAGTGCCAAAGGAATTAGTTCTTGGCGGGGTGGATGCACTTCCACACACCTGCTGCCAGAGCGCCACCTACAAACGGGCCAACGATGAACACCCAGAGCTGGCTCAAGGCCTGACCTCCCTCGAAGAGGGCGGGACCAATGCTACGGGCGGGGTTCACGCTGGTGCCAGTGAAGTGGATGCCCACCAGGTGGATGAGAACCAAGCTGAGACCGATGGCCAGTCCAGCGAAGTTGTTGGTGGCACCATTGGTCTTCGAGGTGGCACCCAGCACCACGAGCACGAAGAGCATGGTGAGGACAATCTCGACCAACAGTCCGTTGGTGACGCCATAGCCGCAGGCGTTGGCACCCGTGGCGGTGGTGATGACAGCACTGGGCTCAGCCGAACTCACGATGGCGCTCAGCAGGGCGGCAGCCAAGATGGCACCGATGACCTGGAACACCATGTACATGCCGCAGTCCTTGGCGTTCATGCGGCCAGTAAGGAAGCAACCCAGGGTGATGGCGGGGTTGATGTGGCAACCACTGATGCCACCGATGGTGTAGGCCATGGCCACAACGGCGAGTCCGAATGCCAGGGCGGTGCCCACAATGCTGGCTGTGTCGCTGCCACAGCCCAGAGCCACGGCAGCGCCGCAGCCCAGGAACGTCAGTGTGAACGTTCCCACGAGTTCTGCAAGATACTTTTTCATTTTACTTTTTGTTGTTTTGGTTAATAAAATAAGGTTTAATAATTATAGGGAAAAATCCTCATTCCTCTTTTTCATTTCTCATTATTCATTATTCATTTTCATTTAGGCCGTAGGCCGCTTATCCCACTGTGCCTTCGAGCGACACCGAGAGCAGCTTCTGCGCCTCCACGGCAAACTCCATTGGCAGCTTCTGCAGCACCTCCTTGGCATAACCATTGACTATGAGTCCCACGGCCTGCTCGGTGGGGATGCCGCGCTGCTGACAATAGAACAGCTGCTCCTCGCTGATTTTGCTGGTGGTGGCCTCATGTTCGAAGATGGCGGTGGGGTTCTGCGCGTCGATATAGGGGAAGGTGTGGGCACCGCAGTTGCTGCCCAAGAGCAGCGAGTCGCAGCTGGAGTAGTTGCGGGCACCGTCGGCGGTGGCGGCGGCACGCACCAGTCCGCGGTAGCTGTTCTGCGAGTGGCCCGCCGAGATGCCTTTCGAGATGATGGTGCTCTTCGTGTTGCGCCCCAAGTGAATCATCTTCGTACCCGTGTCGGCCTCCTGGTAGTTGTTCGTCACGGCCACGCTGTAGAACTCGGCTTGTGAGCCGTCGCCCTTCAAGATGCACGATGGATACTTCCAGGTGATGGCGCTGCCCGTCTCCACCTGCGTCCACGACAGCTTCGAGTCGGCACCGGCCAGCAGTCCGCGCTTCGTCACCAGGTTGAGCACGCCGCCGCGCCCCTGCTCATCGCCGGGGTACCAGTTTTGCACGGTGGAGTATTTCACCTCGGCGCGCTCCTTCACGATAATCTCCACGATGGCGGCGTGAAGCTGGTTCTCGTCGCGCATGGGGGCAGTGCAGCCTTCAAGGTAGCTCACGTAGCTGTCGTCGTCGGCAATGATGAGTGTGCGCTCAAACTGTCCCGTGTTGCGGGCGTTGATGCGGAAGTAGCTGCTCAGCTCCATGGGACAGCGCACGCCACGGGGGATGTAGACGAAGGAGCCATCGCTGAAGACGGCACTGTTGAGGGCGGCGTAGAAGTTGTCGCGATAGGGCACCACGGTGCCCAAATACTGGCGCACCAAGTCAGGGTGCTCCTTGATGGCGTCGCCGATGCTGCAGAAGATGACTCCCTTCTCGCGCAGCTTCTCCTTGAACGTGGTCTTCACGCTCACCGAGTCCATGATGGCGTCAACAGCGGTGTTGCCGCTCAGCGCCAGCCGCTCCTCCAGGGGGATACCCAGCTTGTCGAAAGTCTCTACGAGCTTGGGGTCTATCGTGCCCCCCTCGGGGGGCGAAAGGGGGGCTTTTTTCTTCAGCGGATTCGCATAGTAGCTGATGGCCTGATAATCCACCTTTGGCACGTGGACGTGGCCCCAGGTAGGCTCCTGCTGCTCGCGCCAGTAGCGGAAGGCACGCAAGCGGAAGTCGAGCATCCACTCTGGCTCACCTTTCTTCTGCGAGATGAGGCGCACCACGTCCTCGTTCAGCCCCTTGTCGATGACCTCGGTGCTGATGTCGGTGGTGAAGCCAAACTGGTATTTCTGCTCCGCTATGCGGCGCACCAGCTCATTGTCGTTCTTCTCTTTCTCCTCCATGTTAAGTTAAGAGTACACAGGGTTTAGCGTTGAGGGATGCAACGCTTAACTCTTCACCTCCCACGTGTCGTTGGTCTCGAGCAGCTCCATGAAGTTGTGGTACTTCTTCTGCGCCGACACTTCGGCCAACTGCTGGTGCACGGCCTCGTCGTAGGTGGGAGCCTCCACGTCGCGGATGACGCCGAGGGCGATGGGGAACCCATCCTCGGGTGACATCATGGCGAGCTTCAGCTGCAGGGTGTTGTCCTCGCAATGGGCGTCGTGGGTGAGCACGTCGTCGAGCGTGTAGCCGTCCTTGCCTATCTCCACCACCTTCAGGCCGAAGCCCTGCTGCACCAGTCCGTACTCGTTGTTCTCGCCAAAGACGAGCTTCTCGCCGTGGCGCACATAGATGGCGTTCTTGCGTCGACCTTCGTTGTTATACACCACGTCGTGGCAGTGGTCGTTGAAGATGACGCAGTTCTGCAGCACCTCGGTCACCGAGGCTCCTTTGTGCTCGTAGGCGGCCTTCAGCACCTCCACGCTGCCCTTGGCATCGGTGGCCACACAACGGGCAAAGAAGTGGCCACGGGCACCGAAGCACAGCTCAGCCGGACGGAACGGGTCTTCCACCGTGCCGTAGGGGCTGCTCTTGCTGACGAAGCCACGGGGCGACGTGGGCGAATACTGTCCTTTCGTCAGGCCGTAGATGCGGTTGTTGAGCAGGATGATGTTGATATCGATGTTGCGCCGATTGGCATGGATGAAGTGGTTGCCGCCGATGGCCAGGCCGTCGCCGTCGCCGCTGATCTGCCAGATGCACAGCTTGGGGTTGGCCACCTTGGCACCCGTGGCGATGGCGGCTGCACGACCGTGGATAGTCTGCATGGCGTAGGTGTTGACATAATAGGGCAGACGGCTCGAACAACCGATGCCGCTGATGACGGCCATCTCGTGGGGCGCCACACCCGTCTCGGCCATCGCCTTGTGGAGCGAAGCCAGGAAGAAGTGGTCACCACACCCAGGACACCACCGCGGCTGTCCCTTCTTATAATCGGAAGCCCCCCACCCGGCCTCCCCCTTGGGGGAGGAGCTTATAGTTTTGCTATTTATTGTTTCCATTATATTCTATTTTTTCTTCTATTGTTTGTAATACATTATCTATATCACCAAATACTTCCTCATTGGTAAATCTCAGCACAGTATACCCCTGCGACTCCAACCAGATTTGGCGCTCTTCATCATTGATTTGTTGCTGAGGTAATTGATGGTAACCTCCGTCTAATTCTATGATGAGCTTAGCAGGCAAACACACGAAATCGACAATATACTGGCCTATCACATGTTGCCTTTTAAACGGCTTTCCCAGATTGCTCCCCTTTAAGAACATCCATAAGACACGCTCCGCTTCGGTAGGATTATTGCGATTCTTCTTTGCAAAATCTTTTAAGAGATTGTACAATAGCGGATCTGCCGTCATAAAGTCCAAATCAATCATAGCATTGGTAACTTTTCCTCCCCCAGGGGGGAGGTTAGGAGAGGGGCTTCAGTCTCCCATCGTCAGTTTAACCTCGGCGATTCGTGTGCGACGTGGTTCGAGTATCTCCTCGAACGCCGCTACCAGTTCGCTCACCACGAAGGGTTGGCCCTTCACCTGGTTGAACTGATGGGGGGTGAAGTTGTCGACCTTCGAGCGCAGGTAGGCGGCCAGCTGACCCAGGTTCTGTTCGGCCACCACCACGTTCTTGTACTTGCCCAGCACGCTGGCGGTGTTCTTGGGCAGCGGGTTGATGTAGCGGAACTGTGCCAAGGCCACGCGATGACCCTCGCGGCGCAACTCCTCCATGGCGCTGTAGAGATGGCCATAGGTGCTGCCGAAGCCCACGATGAGCAGGTCGGCATCGTCCTTGTCGCCCTCCACCACGAGGTCGGGCACGGGGATGCGAGCCACCTTCTCGGCACGCAGACGGCACATCTCGTCGTGGTTCTCAGGGTCGGTGCTGATGGCACCCGTTCGTCCGTCCTTCTCCAATCCGCCCAGGATGTGGGTGTAGCCCTCCTGTCCGGGGATGGCCCAGTAGCGCACCTTCGTCTCCTCGTCGCGGAAGTAGGGGGTGTAGTGTCCCTTCATCTCCGGTGTCACATAGTGGGGGTGAATCTCCGGCAGCTCGTCCATGCTGGTGGGCAACTTGAAGGCGCCGCTACCGTTGGCCACGAAGGCATCGGTGAGCAACACCACAGGCGTCAGGTGCTCCAAGGCGATGCGGGCAGCATCGTAGGCAGCATAGAAGCAGTCGGTGGGACTGAGGGCAGCGATGACGGGCATGGGGCTCTCGCCGTTGCGGCCGTAGAGGGCCTGCAGCAGGTCGGTCTGCTCGCTCTTCGTAGGCAGACCCGTGGAGGGTCCGCCGCGCTGCACGTCGATGACCACCAGCGGCAGCTCGTCGATGACGGCCAGGTTCATGGCCTCGCTCTTCAGGCAGATGCCAGGGCCGCTGGTGCTGGTGGCGGCCAGTGCTCCAGCAAACGAGGCGCCGATGGCCGAGGCAGCACCACTGATCTCGTCCTCGCACTGAACGGTGATGACGCCGCACGACTTGTGCTTCGACAGCTCGTGAAGGATGTCGGTGGCTGGCGTGATGGGATAGCTGCCCAGATAGAGCCTCAGTCCGGCTT
>JAEEGI010009426.1_pt1 | contig 21402 bp, 19 predicted proteins | sample 8958751 | NCBI WGS metagenome assembly JAEEGI01 (sample SAMN16246545, study PRJNA631951) | gut metagenome | biome: gut microbiome; feature: rumen; material: KS-attached | host: Bos | place: Iran: Karaj | collected 2018-10 | reverse complement strand
GTCGCCGCGCCGGCCCTCGAATTCAAGACGGAGGGCTTCGTCGCGGGCACGGCAGTCAAGATGTTCACCATCGCGGGGCCGGTCATCGTCTTCGGCGTCGCGGCGAGCGTCGTATACGGGATAGTCCTTGTGATCGTCGGAGCTGTATAAAAAGCGGCGGCAGTATGCTCCTGCCGCCGCTTTCCTTATCGGTTCAGCCTTCCTTTCTGCCGAAGACCCCCGGCAGCTCTTTTATCATCATCTCGACGACCGGGTCTTTGTTGTCGGCCGCATATATCATGCGCACGTTCATCTCAGTCTCCAGCGGCAGGAAACCGTAGGCGCTGTTGGAGATGATGTTGTCCCAGTCGCTGAAGAGCATGACGCCCTGCCCGCAGGCGACCGCGAAAAGGGCGTTTGCCATCGTCGAGGTTATCCTGAAGGACGGAACGAAGCTGTCGCGGCAAATCTCGCGGATGAGCTGCTCGAGCTTCTTCTGGATCTCCTTGTCGTACATGAGAAAATCCGTCTCTTTGAAGGCGGTAACGTCCTTTACCTCGCCGAAGTGCTCGCGCGAATATATCAGCCCGCAGCCCGTCGATATGAGCTGCTCGGAGCTGATGCCGTAGAGCGTGGGGCTGTAGAAATCGTGCGCGAGGGCGACGTCGAGCTTGCCCGAGCGCAGGTCGGAGATGAGATCGGGCAGCTTGCCGCACTCTACCGTCATTTCTATTCCGGGATGCTCGTTGGCGATGAAGCCGCGAATCTTTTCATAGAAGAACTTCGGGTTCCACGTATCCGGGCAGCCGAGCCGCAGCGACAGCGAATTTGACGAGAGCGAGGCGCGGATATTATCCAGCAGAAGATCTAACTCGTCTATCGTACGCGCGAAGAAATCATACATGAGCTTTCCCTCCCCGGTCAGAGAGAGGATGTTGTCCTTGCGGTAGAAAAGACTGAACCCGAGCTCGTCCTCAAGGGTGGAGATGCTCTTGCTTATGGCAGGCTGAGATATATAGAGGACGTTCGCCGCGCGCGTGAAGCTCTTCTCCTTCGCGACGGTCATGAAGGCCTTGATCTGAACTTTAGTCATGTTTATACACCTCGTCAAACCCGCACACGGTCTGCATTTTTACGCAATTTGGCAAAAGGCCGCGCAAAACGCATTCAATAACCCGCAGATTATTGACCCGCGCGCTACATATAAATTGAAGGTTATACTTATTTTACAATAATCATATTAGAAAGACAAGCTAAAATATAGTATTATTTTTAGCATAGAGGATCATATTTTTACGGAGTGAAATCCGGAATCATTTTAGGAGGTGTTCCCTACGATCTTCACAAAGCACAACATCGAATTTGATCCCACGAAGTGCGTCGGCTGCGGCCTTTGCTACAAAGCCTGCTTCGTCGACGTCATCCGCTGGGACGCTGAAAACAGGAAGCCTGTTTTCAAGTACGTTGAGGACTGCGAGCACTGCTTCTATTGCCAGAGCGTCTGCAAGAAGGAAGCTATCCGTGTAGTTCCCAATTACGCCAGCGAGCGGCTGCTCCAGTCGTTCCCGCAGTACAAGTAAGGAGGAAGAACACATGGATTACAAGAAGACTGAGCTTTCCTGTGATGTTCTCATAGCCGGCGGCGGCGTTGGCGGCCTTACCGCAGCTCTTGAGATCAAAGAGAAGAACCCCGACCTCGACGTCCTCATCGTTGAGAAGCAGACCGCCGGTTACGGCGGCAAGGCCAACAAGGGCGGCGGCGTCCTCCAGTATTTCGATCCGAAGATGTCCCCCGCCGAGTTCGTCAAGTTCCACGTCGAGAACATCGGCTGCTACCTGGGCGATCAGGAAGTCATGTACAAGTACGTCGAGATGAACACCGAGATGCTCGAGAAGCTCATCTCCTGGGGCTGCAACCTTCCCAAGAACCCCGACGGGTCCTGGTTCGTCATCCCCACCGGCCCGATGACCAGCATGATCACCGTTGACCTCGACATCACCCTGAAGATGCGTCAGCGCGCCGAGAAGCTTGGCGTCAGGATCATGGACAAGACCACCGTCGCCGAGTTCTTCGTTGAAGACGGCTGCATCAAGGGCGCCGCCGCGTACAGCATCCTCGACGGTACGTTCTATGTCATCAAGGCAAAGTACGTCGTAGTCGCCACCGGTTCCCAGAACTACCGCTTCGCCTCCATGTGGAGCTCCGGCCGCGGCGACGGCATAGCCGCTGCCTACCGCGCGGGCGCCGAGATGCGCAACTGCGAGTTCGGCAACTTCACCCAGATCGCGAAGGTCAAGAGCCATGACGAGGTCGTCTTCGGCGAGAACAACATGTACAACGCCAAGGGCGAGTTCATCACCCCGCACTTCCGCTCCTACAGAGAGACCGACATCAACTCCAACGCCATCAGAGAGTGGTATTGGCAGATGCTCGCCGGCACCGGCCCGGTCCACCTCGAGTACCCCGAGCGTGAGCAGGAGTCCCGTCCCGCCGAGGGCACCGACAGCAAGGAAGGCGGCGCCGCGATGGCCCGTCTGTTCGACCGTCCGTACGGCAGAACGTTCCGCATGCTCAACACCATCAGCTCCCAGTCCGCCGACCAGGGCAGCATGGAGATCTGCCCGCTGTTCATAGGCGAGCAGTCCCCCATCCGCGTCGACGGCAACATGGCCACCTCCATCAAGGGCATGTACGCCATCGGCGACTGCAGCTACACCGGCTCCGCCGCCCCCGGCGCCGTTCCGGCTCCTCCGGGACGCAACCGCGGCTCCGGCATACTTAACGCCGTCTTCGCCGGCATCGTCTGCGGCGACGCCATTGCCGCCCTCAAGACCTGCGGCTGCGCTCCCGCCGAGATCCCGGCCGAGAAGGTCGCCGCCGTTGAGGAAGCCATCTACGCTCCTCTCAAGAGGACCGAGGGCCACAGAGCGAAGGACGTCATCGACCTCGTTCAGAAGGCTGTCGTTCCCATTGAGCAGTCCGTCTACATGAAGGAAGACCGCATGAAGAAGGCCGAGGGCATCGTGGCCCAGGCCCGCGAAGCCGCCAAGGACCTCCGCGCCGAGGATTGGCACGACCTGCTCGCCTGCCACGAGGCCGAGGCCATGGTCACCTGCGCCGAGATGTTCTATGCCGCTTCCGAGATGCGCAAGGAGTCCAGAGGCTGGTTCCTCCGCGAGGATTATCCCGACATCGACAACAAGAACTGGCTCAAGTGGATCATCGTTCAGAACGTCGACGGCAAGATGACCCTCCACACCGAGGACGTGCCCATCGACAAGTATCCCAACAAGCCCGAATAATCCCGGCTGACATCATTCTTACAAGGAGGCTATATCATGGCTGAACTGGTACCCATTACCGAAGAAGAAAGAAATGGCCCGCTTTATAAATACTTCGCCCGTGAGATGGCTGAGCCCAACCCCAAGAAGTATGAGCTGACCCAGGAGCCGGTGGACTTCCCCGACGAGGAGAGCCTGCCCAACCTGAACAACCTCTTCAACCCCGGCTATATGCCCGTTGAGCTCGGCTACGGCTATCTGCCCGACGGCTGCGCCCTCCTCGCCAACCTGACCGACTTCCCGGGCTGCACTCCTGAGATGTTCGATTTCTGGTTTGCGTGGCATCCCATCGAGTCCATGCGCTACAAGATCTGGAACCGCGAGCAGCACTACTACTGCCAGACCATGAACCCCGAGATCGCGCTGGATAAGACCAAGTCGCTCAGAGAGCGTCTCTGGAACACCACCCACGACATCGAGGAAGACTGCAACATGGGCAAGCAGCCCCTCAAGATCAAGTTTGCCAACCCCGTTGACATCGGCTTCGATCCTGAGAAGTTTGCCAAGTTCGACGGCACCATCATCTGCTCCGCCGCGGGCAACATGATCCACTTCTTCCGCCGCACCGAGAACGGCTGCGCGCTCCGCACCCGCGTCTTCTTCCGCTACAAGATCGAGAACGGCAAGCCCGTCAAGATGCTTCCGCCGGGAATGAAGTTCCCGACCCTCGAGCCCGTCAAGGCGCTCCTGCACCACAACATCAAGGAATTCACCAACCTCGCCGCTATCCTGCCCGAGGTCTATGCTGAGTTCTATGATGACTTCGTAAAGTAAGTCCTCTATACGAAACAGCGGTCCGGCTCCGGCCGGGCCGCTGTTTTTATCTTCCGTCAGCTGCCGAATGCCTCCGCGGCATGCGTTACCCCCTTGTCGGTCATCCCCGCTCTTTAAGTTGACATAAAATAGTACGCCCTGCCCGCGGGATGCGGACAGGGCGTTTTTTATTTTCCCCGATATTAATAACTCACGGAGTCATGGCTGTCAAATGAGTTTACATAATATCACTTGATATCTTCCCATTTCCAGTCGGCGATCTCCGGCATGTCGACGCCGTATTCGGAGATGTACTGCTTATGCTCGACGAGCTTGTCGCGCATCTCCTGGATAAGGAAGGCGCCCCTGTTGCCGAGCTCCGGCAGGCGCTGGACGGCGTCGATAACGAGGTCGAAGCGGTCGAGCTGGTTCTGCACGCGCATGTCGAAGGGCGTGGTTATCGTCCCCTCCTCGACGTAGCCGCGGACGTGGAGATTGCGGTTGTTACGGCGGTAGGTCAGCTCGTGGATGAGCTTGGGATAGCCGTGGAAGGCGAAGATTATGGGCTTGTCCTTTGTGAATATCGCGTCGTAGTCCGCGTTTTCGAGACCGTGCGGGTGCTCCTCGCGCGGCTGCAGACGCATGAGATCGACGACGTTGACTACGCGGACCTTGAGCTCCGGCAGCCTGCGGCGCAGTATCGTCGCGGCGGCCAGCGTCTCCAGCGTCGGCGTATCGCCGCAGCAGGCCAGCACGACGTCCGGCTCCGCGTCGCCGTCGTTTGACGCCCAGCGCCAGATGCCTATGCCCTGCGTGCAGTGGCGTATGGCCTCGTCCATGGTCAGCCACTGGGGGCGCATGTGCTTCGAGGCGACTATTACGTTTACATAATCCCTGCTCCGTATGCAGTGGTCGAAGCAGGAGAGCAGGCAGTTGGCGTCCGGCGGCAGGTACATGCGGACGACGTCGGCCTTCTTGTTGGCGACGTGGTCGAGGAAGCCGGGGTCCTGATGGGTAAAGCCGTTGTGGTCCTGCTGCCAGACGTTCGAGGCGAGCACGTAGTTGAGGCTCGCTATCTCCTCGCGCCACGGGAGCGACTTTGTGACCTTCAGCCACTTCGCGTGCTGGGAGAACATCGAATCGACGATGCGGATGAACGCCTCATAGGAGTTGAAGAAGCCGTGGCGCCCCGTCAGCAGATAGCCCTCGAGCATGCCCTCGCAGCAGTGCTCGGAGAGCAGGCTGTCCATCACGCGGCCGTCGGAGGCGAGGAACTCGTCGTCATCGTATATCTCCGCGTTCCAGTCGCGGCCGACCTCCTCGAAGACGCTGCCGAGCTTATTGGACATCGTCTCGTCCGGGCCGAAAACTCGGAAGTTGCGAAGCTCCTTATTGAGCTTGAAGATGTCGCGCACGAAGCCGCCGAGCTGCGTCATGTCGGAGGCCTCGACAGAGCCGGGGAACGGCACGTCGAGCGCGTATTTGCGGAAATCCGGCAGGCGCAGGGCGCGCAGCAGCTTGCCGCCGTTGGCGTGCGGGTTGGCGCCCATGCGGCGGTCGCCGACGGGAGCGAGCTCCCGGAGCTCCGGCACGGGAGCGCCGTTTTCGTCGAAGAGCTTTTCCGGGTGATACGAGCGCATCCACTGCTCGAGCAGGGCGTAATGCCCGTCATTGGTCATCGGAATAGGCACCTGATGGGCGCGGAAGCTGCCCTCGACCTTCTTCCCGTCGACCTCCTTCGGGCCCGTCCAGCCCTTGGGCGAGCGGAGGACAATCATCGGCCAGCGCGGGCGCTCGGTTATCCCCTGCTCCCTTGCGCGCTGCCAGGCCGTCTTTATCATGTATACGGCCTCGTCGAGCGTATCGGCCATCTTGCGGTGCATTTCCATCGGGTCGGAGCCCTCGACGAAGAGCGGCGTCCAGCCGCAGCCGCGGAAGAAGGACTCCAGCTCCTCGTGCGTGATGCGCGAGAAGACTGTCGGGTTGGCTATCTTGAAGCCGTTGAGGTGCAGTATCGGGAGGACGACACCGTCGGTGCGCGCGTCCATGAACTTATTCAGATGCCAGGCGGCAGCGAGAGGCCCCGTCTCGGCCTCGCCGTCGCCCACGACGCAGGCGGCGATGAGCTCGGGGTTGTCGGATATGGCTCCGAAGGCGTGCGCGAGGCTGTAGCCCAGCTCGCCGCCCTCGTTTATCGAGCCGGGGACCTCGGGCGCGACGTGGCTCGATATGCCGCCGGGGAACGAGAACTGCTTGAAGAGGCGGCGCATGCCCTCCTCGTCCCGGGAGACGTCGGGGTAGATCTCGCTGTAGCTTCCGTCGAGCCAGTCCTGCGCGACCATGGCGTTGCCGCCGTGACCGGGGCCGGAGAGATAGATCATATCGAGATCGTACTGCTTTATGATGCGGTCGAGGTGGGTATAGATGAAGTTCTGGCCGGGCACCGTACCCCAGTGGCCTACTATTTTGCGCTTGACGTCCTCCTTTTTGAGGGGACGGCGCAGCAGCGGATTATCCAGCAGATAGAGCTGACCTACCGCGAGATAGTTCGCGGCGGACCACCACATATCCATCTTTTTCAGCATTTCATCAGAGATTGGCTTGGCTTTCTTGACCTTCATCGATACTCCTCCTTTTCCAGCCTATCTTACCCCCAAGTATATGCAAATTATTCTGCGATTGCAAGAGCGCTTCTCTTTTTTGCTTGTATGGCAGCGCCGCATAAGCTATAATAAATATTATAAATGTATGAGATAAACAGGCGGATCCGGAGGCTGCGATTTGAAAAGACGCTTTGAGCTGCAGAAGGCTCTGACACTGATGATCGCCGTGAGCATAGTCGTGCTCGCGGGCGTCGCGGCGTGCGCGGTCTACTTTTTCAGGACGGGCGTCTCCCCCACCGGCGCCGCGGCGCTGGGCGTCCTGTTCCTTATAGCCGTCGCGGCGATAATCGCGTTTCTCCTGCTGAAGCGGCACTTCAGGCGTCTCTCGGCGGAGGTCACGCAGGCTGAGGACAGCATCTCCGCCCTCGAGGATCTCAACAGCACTCTCCGAGCCCAGCGGCACGACTTTCTCAATCACCTGCAGGTCGTCTACACGCTCATCGACCTGAAAAAGTTCGACGACGCCAACGCGTACATCGAGAAGGTCTACGGCGACATTCAGAAGGTCGGCAGCGTCATGCGCACCTCCATTCCCTCCGTCAACGCCATACTTCACGCAAAGCAGATGATGTGCGCCTCGCGCGGGATCGACGTCGAGTTCGACGTCAGGACGACGCTCTCGGAGCTTCCGATGGAGGACTGGGAATTCTGCCGCGTCCTGGGAAACATCATAGACAACTCCATCCACGCCCTCGAGGGCATGGAAGCAGGCAGAAAGATGAAGATCGAAATAGGCGAGGATCTGCGCGGATACCGCTTCCGCATATCCAACAACGGTCCTGCCATCCCGCCGGAGCTCTGGCAGAGGATATTCGACGAGGGCTTCACGACCCGCCCCGAGGGCAGCGGCATGGGGCTTGCGATCTGCAGGCGCCTGCTGGGAGCCTGCGGCGGGAAGCTGCGCGTCTTTTCAGACGATTCCGAGACCGTTTTCGAGGGCTCGCTTCCGAGGGCCCGTGCAGATTCATAGGCCCAAAACGACGTTTCACGCCCGAAAATGAGGTTTTCGTGAGTTATCTGTTGCCCTTTACGCGCAATATGCTATTCTGTATGCAGGAAAGGAGCGATGCATATGGCAGGACTTATTTCTTCCATAACCGTCTTGTCCGTTGTCCTCTTCGTCGTGGGCGTCGGGCTCATGGTCGTGGAATTTTTCATCCCCGGCTTCGGCGTCTGCGGGATACTGGGCATAATACTTCTTGCCGCCGACGTCTTCGTCACGGCCAAGAGCGTCGAGCAGGGGCTAATCCTCGCCGCGTTCATTTTTATAATACTCATAATTTTGTTTATTCTGTTCTCCGTGCTCGCGTCCCACGGGAAGCTGCCGCGCAGGCTAGTCCTCCTGCAGGCGACCGACAGCGAGTCCGGTTTCAGCTCGGCAAAGGACATGAGCTGCCTCGTCGGCGCCGTCGGCGTGACGCTCTCTCCCATGCGCCCGGCCGGCAACGCGGATTTCAACGGCGTGCGGCTCGACGTTGTCTCCCAGGGCGACTATATCGACGGGAACGTCCCCGTCGAGGTCGTCGAGGCGAGCGGCAACAGGATAATCGTCAAAAAGAAAACCGAAAGCGAGGTAAAATGATATGGAACTGTGGGTAATTCTCGTCATCATCGCCGCGGCGATCGTCTTCCTCTGCCTTTTCTTCAGCTTCGTCCCCGTCGCCCTCTGGATAAGCGCGGCCGCCGCCAACGTCCGCATCGGCATCTTCACGCTCATAGGCATGAAGCTGCGCCGCGTCATTCCCTCCCGCATAGTCAACCCGCTCATCAAGGCCACAAAGGCCGGGCTCGATATCCCCATAGACAAGCTTGAGGCGCACTACCTCGCCGGCGGCAACGTCGACAGGGTCGTAAATTCCCTCATTGCCGCGCACAGAGCCGACATCAGCCTCGAATTCGAGCGCGCCGCCGCCATCGACCTCGCGGGACGCGACGTTCTTGAGGCGGTGCAGATGAGCGTCAATCCGAAGGTCATCGAGACTCCGATCGTCGCCGCTATAGCCAAGGACGGCATAGAGCTCAAGGCCAAGGCCAAGATCACCGTCCGCGCCAATATAGACAGGCTCGTCGGCGGCGCCGGCGAACAGACCATCATCGCCCGCGTCGGCGAGGGCGTCGTCACGACCATAGGCAGCGCAGAGACGCACAAGGAAGTCCTTGAAAATCCGGACACCATTTCCCGCACCGTTCTCGGAAAGGGCCTCGAGGCGGGCACCGCCTTCGAGATACTCTCCGTCGATATAGCCGACGTCGACGTCGGCCGCAATATAGGCGCCCAGCTCCAGACCGATCAGGCCGAGGCCGACAAGCGCATCGCTCAGGCGAAGGCCGAGGAGCGCCGCGCCATGGCCGTCGCCCGCGAGCAGGAGATGAAGGCCTACGTGCAGGAGATGCAGGCGAAGGTCGTCGAGGCCGAGGCCGAAGTTCCCAAGGCCATGGCTGCCGCCCTGCGCGAGGGCAAGCTCGGAGTCATGGATTATTACAACATGCAGAACGTCATATCCGACACCGCCATGCGCAAGTCCATTGCCGGCGAGGGCGGCGCTCCCGAGCACAAGTAAGGATCATGCGACGACAGGCCGGCCGCGAGGTCGGCCCTGTCTCTGTCTACGGAGGGTACGATGAAGTATTACTGGAGATGCCCCGCCTGCGGAGGCGCCATACCGGACGACTCTGAGTTCTGCCCGCTGTGCGGAGTCAAGCTGAAGATCAAAAAGGCTCCCGCCGAGCCTGCCACCGATAAGGAACCCGCGCCCGCGCCTGCAAAGGAATCTGCGAAGTCCCGCTTTACCGCAGCCGACGCAAGGCGCGCCATAGTCGCCGCGGAGATACTCTCTCCGCCGGTATCAAAGAGGAGACGCTGATGGCCGTCCGCATCATGCTTGCGGACGACGAGGCGGGGATGCGCCTCGCCCTGCGCTCGATAATAGAGACGATGGAGGGCTTCGCCATAGTCGGCGAGGCCGAAAACGGGGCCCGTGCGAGCATCCACGCGGCGGAGCTGCGCCCCGACGTCATCTTTCTCGACGTGGAAATGCCGGAGATGAACGGCACGGAGGCGGCGAAGCTGATCTCCTCCGTCGTTCCGGACGCCATGCTCGTCTTCGTCACCGCTCACTCGGAGTATATGCCGGCCGCATTCGAGGTCTACGCCTTCGACTATATCGTCAAGCCCTTCAGGCCAGAGCGCGTCATGCAGACGCTGCGCCGCGCGGAGAAAAATCTCCGCTCACGCGACGACGGGACGAGCCTTCTGATAAAAGGGCGCGACACCATTTCCTTCGTCCCGCTCTCCTCCGTTCTCATGGCCTGCCGCGAAGGGCAGGAGACGCGGATAGTGACCGCGGACGAGACGTATCAATCCTCTTCGACGCTGGCCGAGCTCTGGCCGAAGCTCGAGGGGCGCGGCTTTATCAAGACGCACAGATCTTATATCGTCCGTGCCTCCGCCGTAACGAAGCTCGCGCCGTACGGCAGGTGGACCTGGTCAGCCTCCCTGCGAGGAACGGACGCGACCGCCCTCGTGACTCATGACAAGCTCGACGAGCTGCAGCAGCTCCTCGGCGCGCTGTAATACCCGAAAAAACCTTGCGCTCCGTGCCTTTTCGGCATGGAGCGCTTTTTGCTGCGGCTCGGTCTCCTTGCTTTTTCCCCTACGCTTTGATATAATGCGGCATCAACGTTCAGGAGGTCCCGCCATGCCAAATGACTGCAAAAGACTCGCTGCGGCGCTCTGTGCCGTGCTGCTCGGCCTGGTTTTTTCCTGCTGCTCGGCCCCGGAACAGCCTGCGCCTTCCGCCGCGCCGGACTCCGCTCCCGTCTCGGCAGAGCCCTCCGCTCCCCTCTTTTCCGACGGCGAGCGCACGCTCTCTCTTCTGCGAAGGCTCGGGACCGCGCCGCTCTGCCTCAGGCTCTCTACGAACTCGGATAAGCTTTTCTTCTCCGGGGAGCTGACGCTTTATACCGACGGGGAGAACGCGGCGTGCTTTCTCGAGACGGACGGCGAAAAGCTCGCCTCGCTTCTTGCAGGCGGCGAGGAATGGGTCGTCCGCTACGCCGACGACACCTATTATAAGAGCGGCGACGGCAGCATGAAGGATCTGCTGGAAAAGCTGCGCGCGCTCGCGGACGCGGATGGCTACGCCTTCGACTGCGGCGAGATGATCTATGAGGGCGAGAGCTGCGACTACGAGTCCTTCATGGACGGCGAGAGAAACGTCACGCTCCTCTTCGCGCCGGGAAGCTCCGAGCTCCGGCTCGCGCTCATCGACCGCGAGGAGATAGAGGTGCTCGAGATCTCCGACGAGATACCCGACGGCGTTTTCGATCTGCCGACCGGCTTTTCGCTCATACACCCCTGAAAACGAACAAGGCTCTCAGCGATCTGCTGAGAGCCTTGCTTTTTAATTTTTCAAAGCGCGCCGGGACGCGATACGCATTCGGCTGCCGCCACTGCGCCGGCCTCGGCGCATTTTTGCGCGAGCTCCGGGGAGAGCTCCCCTTCCGCGCCGTTTCGCACCATGCAGGCCAGAAACGCCGCCCAGAAGCTGTCGCCTGCGCCGGTCGTATCGACGGCCCTGACGGGCTTCGCGGCGGTACGCACGGTCCTTCCGCCGGAACATACGACCGCGCCCTCTGCTCCGAGCGTCACGGCGACGGTCTTCGGGCCGAGCAGGGAGAGCTTTTCCGCGGCCTCCTCGGGCGGCATTGCGCCGACGAGCAGTTTGGCCTCCCCGCCGGAGACCTTCAGATACGTCACCTCGGGCAGGACGGAAAGCGCCGCCTCCCGCGCCGCCACCGGAGAGGGCCAGAGCGCCTCGCGATAGTTCACGTCGCAGGAAACGGGCACGCCCGCCTCTTTTGCGGCCTTGAGCGCGGCGAGCGTCGCGCTCCGCGCGGGCTCGGCCGAGAGCGAGAGCGTCCCTATATGCAGGATACCGGACGAGGCTATCGCGGAGGCGGGCACGTCGGTCTCCGTCAGGAGGGCGTCAGCCCCGCGGATGAAACGGAAATCGCGCTCGCCCGACCCGTCGAGCGACACGAGGGCGACGGTCGTCGCCGAGTGCTTGACAGAGCACAGCGGCTCGACGGAGTCCCCGACAAGAGCGAGTATGCATTCGCGGCCCCGTATATCGTCCCCTACGGCGCCGATGAAGGAGCTTTTCAGGCCCATGCGGGCGGCTACGCGCGCGAAATTCGCCGGGGCGCCGCCGACGTTGGAGACGGTATCGTTCCCTGTTTTCAGCTCGTCGATCAGTATCTCGCCGAGCGCGGTCACGTCATATCTTTTCATCGTATTTCGCGGCAAGCTCCGCGTCTCTCGCGCGGCAGGTAAAGAGGATCACCTGCCTGGTCTTTGCCATATCGGCGAGCAGGGCCATGGCCTGCCCGGCGCGTTCGTCGTCGAAGCAGGCAAGCGCGTCGTCGAGCACTATCGGGCAGGGCTCCTCGCCGCCCAGAACGAGCTGGCATATCGCGAGGCGGACGGCGAGATACATCTGATCGGCCGTGCCCTCGCTCAGGAACGCCGAGTCGCGCGCGACGGGATCGCCCTCCAGCCTTGTCTTGAAGGCCATGCCCCTGTCGAAGCTGACGGCTGCATAGCGCCCGCCCGTCATCCGTCCGAGAAGCTCGGCAGCGCGGGCTCCGACTATCGGGGCGAAGCGGCTCTGCATCTCGCGCGCGGCCTCCTCGAGGGCGGCGTCGGCCGTCATGAGGCATTCCTCGAAATCCAGGAGCTCCGCCCTGCGCTCGTTGACTGCCTCGAGCTTCGTGGCTATGACGGCGGGGTCGCCGAGATGCGCCCTTTCGCCGCCGAGGCGGGCCTCCAGCCTGCCGAGTTCGGCTATCCTCTCGCGCGTGCGCTCGAGCAGCTCCCTGTTGGCAGGGGCGCCCTCCGGCTCCTCCGCGCTCTCTATATCCGGGTCGTAACACTCCAGATAGGCCAGCGAAGCGGCAGTCCTCGCCGCGGCGTCGGCCTCCTTTTGGGCGGTCCTGACCTTGTCGAGCAGTTCCTCGCCCTCCTCCGGCGTGCAGCCGAGCTCTTCGAGCAGCTTATCGCGCCGCTCGGCTGCGGCGTTCAGCTCCCGCTCGGCCTCGGCCGAGGCCGTCTCATAGCGGGAAGCCGCCGCGCGGCTGCTCTCGGCGCGCGCCTTATTCTTTTTGATGCCCGTAAAGGCCGCCGCGAGCCCTGCTGCGAGTACTACGGCGGCGCCAATGAGCAGCGGGATATTCTTCATCACCGCTCCGGCGACGGCCATCACTACGCCGAGCCCGGCGGCAATAAAGCCGAAAAGCGGTGCGTTTTTGTTCGTCTCCTCCGGCGCGGGAAGCTCCGCCAGCTCGGTGCGGCGCGCCTCGGCGCGCTCCGCGTATTCCTCGGCGGCGTCGATGGCGTCCCTCGCGAGGGCCACCCTGCCCTCGGTCACGTCGCGGCCGTTCTCTGTAAGAGCGGCGCGGGCGCTTTCGAGCTCTTTGGCCTTCAGAGTCTCCATGGCTCTCGCCGCGGAGAGGCGGCGCATGCCGAGCTTTTTATCCCAGCGTTCCTTCTCGACGATGTATTTCTCCATCTTTTCCGCAGCGGAGATGAGGCCGAGTCTCTCCTGCTCGGAGCGCACGGAGCTCTCGCCCGCCTCCTCGATGGCGCGAAGCTCGCCGCTCAGCCTTTCCGCCTCGCGGTCGGCTTCGGGTATCTCACCGCCGCCGCGCGCGTTGCGCACGCGCTTTTTGAGCTTCTGGATGCGGTCGTGCGCCTCCTCATAGCTGTAATTCTCCTCGCCGGAGCTGACGAGCTCGCTGATGCGCTTTTCAAGCTCCGAGGAATTATCCACGCGCATCGCCGTATGCGAGATGAACGCGCTGCGGCGGAAAACGTCCTCCGAAGCGCCGATCAGAAGCTCGCCCGGGCTCTTGCCGCTGAGCTCGGGCACGGGCTCGGCCGAGCCGGCTCTCGTCGTCTCGCATTCTCCGAGAAGCCCCTGCCGCGTGAGGCGGACGAGCTCGTATCTCTCGCCGCCGTGGCTGACGGTCATGGTCCCCTCCATGCCGGATCCGCTCCACGGGAGATAGCGCTTTTTATCCGGCGTGCTGCCGGCGCGGGAGCGCTCGTCCGTCCGGACGCCGTAGAGCATGGCGCGAATGAAGGCGCACCATGTCGTCTTTCCGCTCTCGTTTCCGGACTCGATGACGTTCAGCCCTGGCTTGAGTTCGAGCGTCTCTTTATTCAGCGTCCCGAAGGTCGCCGTCATTTTCTCTATTCTCATATCGTGCTCCAATCGCGGTTTTCGAGCGCCGCAAGACCTATGCGGACCGCTCTTTCCGTCTTTTCGCGCGCTTCCCCGTCCTCCGCGGCCTCATAGCGGATCCTCATCCTCTTGAGGAAGGCTCCGCGGAGCGTATCCTCGCCCGTGCCGGCCCATATGTCGACGCGGGGCCTGGTCTTATCCTTTATGTCCAGCGCGAAGAATTTGCTCCCCAGCGCCGAGGCAAGCGCGGCAGTATCGGGTCTGACGTCCGTCTCGCCCGTGAGTATGAGTCTGAACACGTCGCGCGGAGCTCCGTCGGGCATGGCGGCGAGCACGGCGGCAAGCGCGTCTTCCCCGGCCTCCACCTCGCGGATCTCATATCGGCGCGAGCAGACCGGCACAAAGCGCAGCTCCGTCCCCTTTTCGGTCACTTCGGCGACGACGACGCCCTTTTCGCCCGTCTCGTCGAAGCCCCTGCCCTCCGGGCAGCCGGGATAGCACCACGCCGTCCCGCCGGAGCGGCGAAGGCCGGTATATCCGTGGACGTGGCCGAGAGCAAGGTAATCGAGGCCTGAAAAGGCTATCGCATCCTCCGTTATCGTGCGGTATCGCCCGTCCGGCGCGCCGACGACGGCGTGAAGCGCCATGACGTTTATCCCCTCTCCCACGGCGCGGAAGCCCGTGAGCGGAGGCGCCGTCGGGCTCGTCCAGCCCGCGCCCCAGATATTGCCCGATCCGAGCTCGACGCGCTCGGGCTCGAGGGACTTGAAAACATGGGTGTTGCCCGGCAGGGACAGCCTCGCGTAGGGCGAGGAGGGCCCGTACCAGTCGTGGTTGCCGGGGGCGATGAACACGGGCGAAGCGACGCTCTCGCAGAACTCCGCGAGGGCCTCGTCCGTCTCTGCGAAGCTGCGCGCGCTGTCGAGCAGATCGCCGCACATGAGCACGGCGTCGACCTTTTCGGCGTTCGCCAGGTCCGCCATGCGGGCAAGCAGAGCGCGCTGCTCCGAGCGGCGTAGGGCGGCCTTGTCCTCATCGAGCGCGGCAAAGGCGCTGTCCATATGCAGATCGGCTGTATGAAGCAGTTTCATGGCTTCCCTCTCATTCTATCCTTATGGCCTCGACGGCCCTGCACAGGCCCGTCTCCGAGTCGAGCGTGAAAAGCGCGCCCTCGAGAAGGCAGGGCCCTGCGGCGACTTTATACCTCTCCGGCGGCTCGCCGAGAAAATGCGCTATCGACTGCGCGGGATCGACGCCGAGGACGGATTCCACGGGTCCCGTCATGCCGAGATCCGTTATATAGCCCGTGCCCTTTGGCATCACGCGGCAGTCGGAGGTCTGCACGTGGGTGTGAGTGCCCCAGACGGCGGAGACCTTCCCGTCCAGATACCGCGCGAGGGCTATCTTCTCGCTCGTCGCCTCGGCATGGAAGTCTACAAGGGTAAAGCGGCAGCCGAGCTCCTTTACGGCCTTTTCTACGGCGAAAAACGGGTTGTCCGGCCCGTGGTCCATGCCGACGCGGCCTATGGCGTTTATGACGGCTATTTCCCCGAAGGACGCCCGGAGCTTTAGGGCTCCGCGGCCCGGTACCTGCGGGGCGTAGTTTATGGGCCTCACGATATAGGGGCAGTCGTCAAGGTAGTTTTTGATGCTGTCGCGGCCCCAGGTATGGTTGCCGAGCGTCACGACGTCGGCTCCGGCGGCGAGGATGTCCTCCGCGTCGGCCGGGGTCAGCCCCGTCCCGGCGGCGTTCTCGCCGTTGACGACGACGAAGTCCGCGCCCTTCAGACGCGCAAGGCCGCGGAGCTTTTTTCTCAGAAAGTCGAGCCCGGAGGCTCCGACCACGTCCCCCACGGCGAGTATGTTTATATCCATAGGGCAGTCCGCCTTTCCAGCGTGATAACGGGATAATACCTATAATAGATATTATATCATAATTCAGTATAGAATTTAAGCAATCTTTTTTTCAAATAATTATTTACAAACGCCGGAAAGTATGTTACAGTAACTTTCAGTCTGCCCCCGAGCCTCGTTTGGGGATAACGCCGCGTCCGCGGCACCCTTCCCGCCCCTTACGCAGCCGGAGGGCCCGGCAAATTTAATAAAAGGAAGGTTATTCCAATGCTTCAGAAAGACGCCAAGACCGCTATCATCGAGTCCAACCGCACCCACGAGACGGACACCGGTTCCCCCGAGGTCCAGATCGCCATCCTCACCGAGCGCATCGCTCAGCTCACCGAGCACCTCAAGGTCCACAAGAAGGACAATCATTCCCGCCGCGGCCTCTTCCTCATGATAGGCAAGCGCCGCAGGCTTCTTGACTACCTCGCCAAGAAGGACGTCGAGAGATATCGCGCGTGCATCGCGAAACTGGGGATCAGAAAGTAAGCTTTTCCCCTCCGCCGAGACTTATGAAGGTTTTTTAGCAGCAGGTGACGGCGGGAGTTCTTCTCCCGCCGTCATTTTACAAATCAAAATGGAGCGGCTTTGTTTAGTATTTGAAAAAGCGCCGATATCCGGCTTTTTTTCAAGTGCTAAACCGCCGCTCCGACACAAATGAAAGGAGCAAAGATATGATCATCAAGCCCAGACAGTTCCCCAACATGAAGGTCTACGAGATGGAGTTCGCCGGCCGCCGCCTCAGCTTCGAGGTCGGCAGGATGGCCGAGCTCGCCAACGCCGCCGTCCTCACGCGCTACGGCGACACCACCGTTCTCGTCGCGGCGACGGCTTCCGCCCGCCCGAAGGACGGCATCGATTACTTCCCCCTCAACGTCGACTTCGAAGAGAAGCTCTACGCTGTTGGCCGCATTCCCGGCGGCTTCCTCCGCCGTGAGGGCAAGCCCTCCGAGAAGGGCACCCTTGCCTCCCGCCTCATCGACAGGCCGATGCGCCCGCTCTTCCCCTCCGACCTGAGAAACGACGTCGTCATCACCTGCACGGTGCTGTCCGTCGATCCCGACTGCTCTCCCGAGATAACCGCCATGCTCGGCGCCAGCGCGGCCGTCAGCATCTCCGATATCCCCTGGGCCGGCCCGCTCGGCGGCGTCGTCCTCGGCTGGGACGGCGAGAAGTACCTCTTCAACCCGACCGCCGCCGAGAAGGAGACCTCCCAGATGACCGTCACCGTCGCCGCGACGATGGAGAAGGTCGTCATGATCGAGGCCGCCGCCAAGGAGATCTCCGACGAGGTCATGTATAACGGCATCGTCGCCGCTCACGAGGCCGTCAAGCCCATCATCGAGCTCATAAACAGGATGGTCGCCGAGATAGGCAAGCCGAAGTTCACCTTCGAGCACGCCGCCTTCGACGACGAGCTTTTCGCCAAGCTCGTCGAGAATGAATTCGAGGCCATGGAATACTGCATGGACACCGACGACAAGAACGTCCGCGAAGCCCGCGTCAACGAGTGGTGGACCTCCGTCAAGGAGAAGTACGGCGAAGAGCATCCCGATATGGACGCCTACTATGACGAGATCATCTACCGCTTCCAGAAGAAGGTCGTCAAAAAGTGGCTGCTCGCCGGCAAGCGAGTCGACGGACGCGCCATGAATGAGATCCGTCCGCTCTCGGCCGAGGTCGGCGTTATCCCCCGCGTCCACGGCAGCGGCCTCTTCACCCGCGGCGAAACGCAGGTCCTCTCCATCGCCACGCTCGATACCCTCGCGGCCGCCCAGAAGCTCGATACCATCTGGCCCGAGGAATCCAAACGCTATATGCATCACTACAACTTCCCCTCCTTCTCCGTCGGAGAAGCCAGAGGCAGCCGCAGCCCCGGCCGCCGCGAGATAGGCCACGGCGCTCTCGCCGAGAAGGCTCTTGAGCCCGTCATCCCGCCGGTCGAGGAGTTCCCCTACGCCATCCGCGTAGTCTCCGAGGTCCTCTCCTCCAACGGCAGCACCTCGCAGGGCTCCGTCTGCGGCAGCACACTCGCCCTTATGGACGCGGGCGTCCCCATCAAGGCCCCCGTCGCCGGCATCTCCTGCGGCCTCATCTCCGAGGGCGACGACTGGACGACCTTCATCGACATCCAGGGCGTCGAGGACTTCCACGGCGAAATGGACTTCAAGGTCGCCGGCACGAAGAAGGGCATCACCGCCATCCAGATGGACCTCAAGAACGACGGTCTTATCCACCCCGTCATCAAGAGCGCCCTTGAGATAACTCACGAGGCCCGCATCCAGATCCTCGACGAGATCATGCTCAAGACCATAGCCGAGCCGCGCAAGGAGCTCTCCGAGTTCGCTCCGAAGATGCTCACCATGAAGATCGACGTGGACAAGATCCGCGAGGTCATCGGCTCCGGCGGCAAGGTCATCCAGAAGATCGTCGCCGAGTCCGGCGCGAAGGTCGACGTCGAGGACGACGGCAGCATCTTCGTCAGCTCTCAGGACATCGAGGCCTGCCGCAAGGCCATCCGCATGATAGAGAACATCGTCTTCGTCCCCGAGACCGGCGCCCTTTATTACGGCAAGGTCACGAGGATCATCCCCATCGGCGCTTTCGTCGAGCTCGTCCCCGGCAAGGAGGGCATGGTCCATATCAAGGACCTCGAGTTCAAGCGCACCGAGAAGGTCGAGGACGTTCTCAACGTCGGCGACATGACCTGGGTCAAGTGCATGGGCACGGACGACCGCGGCCGCCTGAACTTCTCCCGCAAGGACGCCATCCGCGAGCGCGAGAAGGCCGGACTTCCCATAGACAGAGAGTAATTCAGCCTTACGGCCGGACCGGAATAACCGGCCCGGCCGTAGCTTCCGTATACGATGCTTCGGACTCATAAAAGGAGGACCGCAAAGTGCAGTTTCCTGTGCTTTTTACTCTGATAGTTTTCATATTGATGTACGTCCTGATGCTCATTTTCTCCAAGCGCAGGATGTTCGTCGCGCTCGGAGCCGCGATAGTGCTCGTCATCGCGGGGATGCTCTCCCCCGTCGGCGCGCTGAAAGCGATAGACTGGAACGTCATCCTCATGATAGGCGGCACGATGGGCATCGTCTCGCTCTTTATCGAGAGCGGCATGCCCGAGCGCATGGGCCAGCTGCTGCTGCGGCACGTCCCGAACGCCTGCTGGGCGGTCATAGCGCTCTCGCTTTTTTCCGGCTTCATCAGCGCCTTCGTCGACAACGTCGCGACGCTGCTGATGCTCGCGCCGGTCGGCATTGCGATCTCCAAGGAGCTCAAGCTCAATCCCGTCCCCGTCCTCATCTCGATCTCCGTCTCCTCAAATCTGCAGGGCGCGGCCACCCTCGTCGGCGATACGACGAGCATCATGCTCGGCGGCTACGCCAATATGGACTTCACGCAGTTCATCTTCTGGCATGGCAGGCCCTCGATCTTCTTCGCGGTCGAGCTCGGTGCGCTTGCGACGATACCCGTCCTGCTCTGGCTCTTCCGCAGGGATAAGGCTCCCATACCGCGCGGCAAGGAGACCGAGGTCACGGACTACTTCCCGACCGTCCTGATGATAGGCGTCGGGGTGCTGCTCATCGCGGCCTCGTTCATCCATAATAAGCCCCATATAACCAACGGCCTCATCTGCGTCGTGCTCTGCGTCATTGGGCTCGTGCGCGCGATGATAAAGAGAAAGAGCCTCGATCCGCTAAAGCTCGTCGCCTCCGAGATGGACTATCAGACTCTCGTCATGCTGGCGGGACTTTTCATAGTCATAGCCGCCGTTTCCGAGGTCGGGATAATTGACAGGATAGCCGATATCTTCTCCATGGCGAGCGGCAGCAGCCTGCTCCTGCTCTACATACTCATAGTCGGCGTCAGCGTCATCCTCTCGGCGTTCATAGACAACATCCCCTACGTCGCCGCGATGCTCCCCGTTGTGAGCTCGATAGCGGCCTCGAAGGGCATAGACCCGATAGTCTTCTACTTCGGACTGCTGACTGGCGCGACGCTCGGCGGCAACATCACCCCCTTCGGAGCCTCGGCGAACATCACCGCCATAGGCATACTCCGCAAGGAGGGCTACGAGGTCAGGAACAAGGACTTCTTCCGCATAGGACTTCCCTTCACCTTCGTCGCGGTCGTCGTCGGAGCTGTCTTCATCTGGCTCGTCTGGTCCTGAAAAGCATAACGAAAAGGGACGGTATCGAGAGTGAACAGCACCCCATTTGTTAGACAGTATGGTATACTGGAAACAAGTGGGGTGTTGTTTTATGCCAAAAGGGATACCGAACAAGAGATACACGGGCGAATTCAAGCAAAAAGTAGTAGAAACCATGATGCGTGAAAAGCTGAGCTACACAGAAGCAGCCCGGCAGTTCGAGGTGAGCAATCACAATCGGGTCGCGTCATGGGAAAGAATCTATCTCGAGGAAGGCCCACAAGGCCTGTACGTAGAGCGTCGAGGCCGAGGAAGTAAGGGACGGCCGCCGAAGAAGCTAAAGCCAGAGGTGGAAGAAGATCTTTTGGCAGAAGTGCAGCGGCTGAGAGCAGAAAACGACTACCTAAAAAAATTGAATGCCTTGGTTGCCGAGAGGGTACGGCAAGAGAGAAAGCGAAAGTAATATGGGAACTAAGGCATAAACACAAGTTGTCGCTGTTGCTGGATGTTGCCGGCCTCCCTCGCAGCACATATTATTACTACACGAAGAAGCAGAAGAAGCCGGACAAATACGCAGAACTAAGAGAAGAGATCTGCGCTATAGTGGCTGAAAACAAGGGTAGATACGGCTACCGCAGGGTAACGCAGGAGCTTCGAAACCGAGGCTTTCATTACAACCATAAGCTGGTTATGAAGTTGATGAAGCAGATGGGTCTGAGCAGTAAGGTCCGCATGAAAAAGTACCGTTCTTACAAAGGTGAGGTTGGGAAGATTGCACCGAATCTTTTGGAGAGAGACTTCCATGCCGCGAAGCCAAACCAGAAGTGGGTTACCGACGTAACCGAGTTCTCCTTGTTTGGCGAGAAACTGTACTTGTCTCCCATTCTTGACCTGTGCAGCGAGGACTTGGTCAGCTATACGATTTCTGATCGCCCGGTGCTTGGCATGGTCACTACAATGCTGGAGAAAGCCTTTGAGACGATTCCGGATGGCACAGAGCTGATCCTCCATTCCGATCAAGGATGGCAGTACCAGCACAAACAATACCAAAGATTGCTGGAAGCAAAAGGTATACGCCAGAGCATGAGTCGAAAGGGCAACTGCCTGGACAATGCTGTCATGGAGAATTTCTTCGGTCTTCTCAAAACAGAGCTGCTTTACTTACAGGACTTTGATTCCATTGCGCACTTCAAAAAGGAGCTCATCGACTACCTCGACTACTACAATAACCGCAGGATCAAGTTAAAACTAAAGGGCCTGACACCTGTTCAACACAGATACCAGACCCTTCAGGTCGCTTAATTAAATACTTTGTCTAACTTTTGGGGTTCACTTCAGACTCGGAGCGTCTGGTTTTTTATTTTGC
>JAEEGI010009425.1_pt1 | contig 21406 bp, 15 predicted proteins | sample 8958751 | NCBI WGS metagenome assembly JAEEGI01 (sample SAMN16246545, study PRJNA631951) | gut metagenome | biome: gut microbiome; feature: rumen; material: KS-attached | host: Bos | place: Iran: Karaj | collected 2018-10 | reverse complement strand
CTTGTGGGCTGCGGCATCGCAATCGAGAAAGGCTTCCAGGCCGGCGGCGCGAAGATCCGCTCCATGGGCGTCCACCTCGAATCTTTAGCAATTATTGAGAGCATGACCCCGGATGGCGGTATAGTGTTCAGAGATTAAATAATTGTCCTTCACAGGTGTGGGCGCGCCCGGTAGGAGGATTTCGAAGGATTCAGCTCCTGAGAAGTCCTCCTGCCGAGGCAGCCCACACCGTCAAGTATAACCAGCCACACCGTCAAGTATAACCGGTTCTCAACCAAGTTTTACTTGACTTTCGCGCCCTGGGCGTGTATTATGGTAAACGGAATTTACACAGGGGGAGATATCATGAAACTGCTGGTACAGCGGGTGAAGAGCGCTTCGGTGTCCGTCGACGGTCGAGAAATCGGTTCCATCGGCAAGGGATATCTGGTTTTCCTGGGGGTTTGCAATACGGATACCGAATCGGTTGCCGACAGGATGCTTGCGAAACTCGTAAAGCTTCGTATATTTGAAGATGAGAACGGTAAGACCAATCTCTCGCTTGGGGATGTTGGAGGTGCCGTTCTTTTCGTGTCGCAATTTACCTTGTACGCGGACTGCAGAAAGGGCAACCGCCCGTCCTTCGTGAATGCCGGAGACCCCGCCCACGCGGAGGCGCTCTACGAGCACTGCGTGAAGGAGCTGCGCACCACCCACGGGCTGACCGTCGAAACCGGTGAGTTCGGAGCGGACATGCAGGTTTCTTTAGTGAATGACGGACCGTTCACCGTTATCCTGGATTCCCCCGAGTTGAATATCGAACCATAGAAAAGAAAGAGAGGATACGACATGAGTTTTGAAGTACGTGACCTGGTGAAATCCTACGGCGACAAAGTCGTAGTCGACCACCTGAATCTGAGAATGGACAAGCCCGGCGTTTACGCCCTGCTCGGAACCAACGGCGCCGGTAAGACGACGTCTATCCGTATGATTCTCGGAATGCTGCAGAGAGATTCCGGCGAGGTGCTCTACAACGAGAAGGAGATGGAGCCGAAGTCCATGAACATCGGCTACCTTGCTGAGGAGAGAGGACTTTATCCGAAGTATGCCTTAATCGACCAGCTGTTGTATTTTGCGCGGTTAAAGGGCGTTTCGAAGAGCGAAGCCATGAAGCGGATCCGCCACTGGTCCTCAAGACTTGAGCTTGACGAGTATCTGTTCCCGCCGAAGAATGCGAAGGGAAGAGCTCCGAAGCCGAAGCTTGCCGACCAGCTCAGTAAAGGTAACCAGCAGAAGATTCAGCTGATGGCAGCCCTGATTTCCGACCCCGAATTCCTGATTCTTGACGAGCCGATGAGCGGTCTCGACCCGGTGAACACCGACCTCTTCAAGGAGGTTATCCGTGAGGAAATCGCGAAGGACAAGTACGTCATCATGTCCAGCCACCAGATGCCTACCGTAGAGGAATTCTGCACGGACATCACGATCCTGAATCACGGCAAGACCGTACTTCAGGGCAACCTGGATGAGATCAAGAAGAGCTACGGCCGTGTGAATCTCTTCGTCAAATGCGAACACAACGGCATCATGAACGACGGCGTTGATGATATGATTGCGCAGGCCGGTCTTACCGTCGTGGAGAAGCTCCCGAGTGAGTACCACATCCGCGTAAGCGGCGAGGCGCAGGCAATGGAATTCCTCCGCATGCTGATTGACCATAACGTAACCATTATCCGTTTTGAGCTCCGTGAGCCCAGTCTCCATGAGATCTTCGTTGAGAAGGTCGGCGGTTATATCCCGACCGAAGAGGAGAGAAAGGCAGAAGAGGCCAAGGAAGCAGGTGTAAAGAATGAAGAAGAGTGAGTTTCGTGGATGGACCGAGGTATTCCGCTTCACTCTTGTTGAGACCTGGAAGAACCGCTCGTTCTTAATCTTCATGATTATCATGTGGGTGATTTGTTTCCTGTCGGTACCGGTTCTCGCCGTCATTACGGGCGGACAGAAACGTACAACAGAGGAATACGAGGTCGATAAGACCAACATCGAGACGGCATACGTTATCGATGATATTATGTTTACGGACATCGGATTTGACGTCGCCGCATTCCAGCGGAAGGACGTCTTCAAGAATGTCAAGATTCAGAAAATCCGCGGTAAGGAATACGAAGAACTTACCAAGCAGGTTGATGAAGAGCCGAACAGCATCATCATTCACCTGACCATCGGCATAGGCGGCGCGAGCTTCGACATCGTGAGAGGCCTCGAGTCCAAGGTCGGCGAGAAGGAATGTGATTACATCGGTTCGATTCTCGTAAAAGAGTTTGATACCTTCAAATACGAAGTCACCGGAACGGGAGCCGAACAGCTCCGCGCCATGAACAGCCAATATGAGGTTGTGGCGCTGATGGAGCAGGAAGACGGCGAATTCGTTTCGGAGAAGGCGCATATCTCCGAAGCCAAGTACTGGTTTGTATATGCCCTTCTGTTCATCGTCATGATGATCTGCACATCCGCATCGAGCCAGGTTGCGACCGCGGTTGCCCAGGACAAATCGACGAAGGTTATGGAATACCTTCTGACCTCGATCCGTCCGATGGCGCTTGTCTTCGGTAAGGTTGTGGCGCATATGGTTTCGACGGTAATGCAGCTCGGAATTTCCTTAGGGCTGGGGCTTCTTTCGAACGTTCTTACCGCGCAGGTTCTCGGCAGGAACTTCCTGAAGACGAAGCTTCCGGACGGCATCTTCGAAAACATTACGATTCCGAACGTTGTGATTGCGCTTGCGACGGTTGCGCTCGGCGTAATGCTGTACGGATTTATCGCAGGCCTGTGCGGAGCGATGGTACGGAAGATGGAAGAGCTCCAGGAGAGCCTTTCCATGCTCGTTATGCTGACCATCATCGGCGCTTACCTTGCTATGTTCGCTTCGATGTCGATGCAGAAGACGCTGACGAGCCCGCTGTTCTATACGGCGGTACTCCTGCCGATTTCGTCCCCGTTCCTGCTCCCCGGCGTTATTCTTGTCGGAGTCGGTGCATGGTGGATGAAGCTTCTGTCACTCGCGATTCTTCTGGTTTTGGATATCGTGATTTTAATTGCATCCGCACGTGTTTATGAAATTCTGATTCTCTACAACGGCTCCACGTTGAAACCGAAGGATCTGATTAAGTTCCTCCGGCAGGCGAAAGGAGGGAAAACGGCATGAGAGAGACGAAAGGAATGAAATCGGTATTCCGTTTCACCGCAAAGCAGTATCTGAAGCGGAACGGGTTTTTAAGAACAACGATCATATTCGCAGTCCTTCTGATGGCCGGCGCATTTTGTCTGACCTTCTTCACCGGCAAGCCGAAGGAAGAGAAGGAGAAGGAGCCGACCGAGAAGCTCGGCGTGGTTGAGATTCTGAATACGACCGACCTCAAGGACGTTATCCCTGTAGCGGAAACGCCCGAGGAAGGCGAAGAGGACGAAGAAGCAGAGGAGCCTCTGTGGGATTTTGCGGAGGCTGAAGGCGACGAGGATTCTGCGTTCGCCAAGGTTTCCGAGCATGATGACCACATCCTCGCAATCGTTGAGAAGAGCCTCCTTTCGGACGGCAATGACTGCTATAAGGTTCGCATCCTGATCCCTAAGGATTCGAAGATTAAAAAGGCGGAGGCCATGGAAGTCGGCGATCAGATTTCCGAGACCGTTAAGACCGCCGTATACCGCAGCGTAAACATGACCGAGGAGATCATCGAGTTCGTCATGATGCAGCCGCAAAGCCGCAGCATCACCACGAATGAGGACGTCAGCCTGCTGAGTCTTCTGATCCGCACCATCCTGCCGATGGTACTCGGACTTGTCATGTATATGATGATTCTGCTTCACGGCCAGACCATCTGTAAGGAGGTTTCCGTTGAGAAGACCTCCAAGCTCATGGAGACGATGCTTGTATCGGTAAGTCCGAACGCGTTAATCCTCGGAAAGACGCTTGCCCTTACGGCGCTGGCGCTCGGCCAGTTCTTCTGCTGGATTGCGTCGGCAGTTGTCGGCCTGTTCGCGGGCAACATTGTCGGAAAATCCGTATACGGGGATGAATTCCACAATAAGCTCACCATGGTGCTTGATTTCCTTCGCGAGTACATCGGCGAAAGCGCCCTTACTCCCGCGTCAATCATCATGAGCATCGTAGTATTCTGCTTCGGTATCTTCATCTACTTTGCACTGGCTGCAGTAGGCGGAAGTTTCGTATCGAAGCCCGAGGAGACGGCATCGGCCAACAGCGCGTTTGTATTCCCGCTGATTGTCTTCTGGCTGATTACCTACTTCGCTTCCCTCGCAAACGCGGAGGGTATCCTTACCATATGCCGTTACATTCCGTTCACGGCGCCGTTCTGCGTGCCGGTGGATCTGCTTACCGGTAACCTCGGTTTGCTGGGCGGATTGATTATATGCATCGAAGTTACGATTGTAGCTCTGCTTATCATTGCCATTGCGGCAAGAATCTACCGCGGACTGATGCTCCACACCGGTCAGAAGCTTTCCTTTAAGACCGTCTGGGCAACAATCCTCGGCAAGTAAAAAAGTATAAGAAAACACAAATCAAGCGGACGGCTGTCCACGATGGGTGCTTGACTCTCATTTTCCTTTCCTTTATAATTGGTTTAATGGGCTTTGACCCAAATGCGTAAATCGAAAGGATACAAACCATGAACTACGGTTATTTTGATGAGAAGGCGAAAGAATACGTCATCACCCGTCCGGATACGCCGTCCGCTTGGGCTAACTATCTCGGATCTCCGGAATACGGAGCCATCATCTCGAACAATGCGGGCGGATACAGTTTCGTAAAGTCCGGCGCGAACGGACGAATTATCCGCTACCGTTTCAACGGCGTGGCGCTTGACCAGCCCGGCCGATACATCTATCTTCGTGACCGCGAGGACGGCGACTTCTGGTCCGCATCCTGGTCCCCGGTCTGCAAACCCCTTGAAAGCTATAAAAGCGAATGCCGCCACGGAACCGCGTATACGGTGATTTCCTCGGAATATAAGGGAATCCGCACAAAGACGGCTTATTATGTGCCGAAGGACGCCTCCTACGAGGTCTGGAACGCCGTTGTAACGAATACCGGCGACAAGCCCCGCAAGCTGTCCGTAACCGGCTATTGCGAATTCGTGAACGACAACAATTACGAGCAGGATCAGGTGAACCTGCAGTACACGCTGTTCATCAGCCATACGTATTTCTGCGGCAACATGGTTCTGCAGAGGGAAAATGAGAACTTCCATGACCCGAACAAGGAGCGCTTCCTCGGTCTTGCGGGTTCGAAGGTTGACGCTTACTGCGGCGACCGTGACAAGTTCGTAGGTAACTACCGCAGCTACGCGAACCCGATCGGAATCCTTGAAGGACTGAAGGGCAACCTCAACTACTGCGGAAACTCCTGTGGCGCGCTGCAGAGCGATATTGAACTTGCTCCGGGCGAGTCCCGCCGGTTCACGTACATCCTCGGCCAGAAGCCCGAGAAGACCGCGAAGGAAATCATCGCGAAGTACGAGAAGGACGGCGTAGTCGAGAAGGAAATCGAAGAGCTGAAGGCTTACTGGCACAGCAAACTCAATAACCTTCAGGTACATACGCCGGACGAGGCGTTCAACAACATGGTGAACGTCTGGAACGCTTACAACTGCTTTATCACATTTACCTGGTCCAGAGCCGCATCCTTCCAGTACTGCGGTCTTAGAAACGGCTTCGGTTACCGCGATACCGTACAGGACATCCAGGGTATCATCCACCTCGCTCCCGAGATGGCAGCGGACCAGATCCGGTTCATGCTCTCCGCGCAGGTAACGAACGGCGCAGGCCTTCCGCTTGTAAAGTATACGCATAACCCGGGCCACGAGGATACGCCGGACGACGCCTCCTACGTTAAGGAGACCGGACACCCCTCTTACCGCGCCGACGACGCGCTGTGGCTGTTCCCGACCGTATATAAGTACATCTCCGAAAGCGGCAACGTGGGATTCCTCGATGAAGAAATCTTCTACGCGAACGACATGCAGAAGGGTACCGTTTACGACCACCTGAAGAGAGCGATCGATTTCTCAATGAACAATCTCGGCAACCACGGAATGCCCGCGGGACTTCACGCCGACTGGAACGACTGCGTGCGGCTCGGGAAGAAGGGCGAGAGCACATTTGTCGCATTCCAGCTTGTATATGCCGTGAAGATCCTCAGAAAGTACGCTGTTCTTAAGAACGACACGGATTACATCGCATACCTCGATTCCGTCAACGCGAAGATGGAAGAGATCCTCAAGGATTGCTGGAACGAGGACCGCTACATCCGCGGTTACAAGGAAGACGGCGAGATCATCGGAAAGCGCACGGATCCCGAGGCTTCGATGTGGCTGAACCCGCAGTCCTGGTCGGTAATCGCCGACTTCGGCACGAAGGAGCAGCAGAACCTCGCGATGGATTCCGTAGAGCGCGAGCTGAACACGCCTTACGGAGCGATGGTAATGTATCCCGCTTACGAGAACCATGCATTTGACGGAGCGCTGATGGTATGCTTCAACAAGTGCGTAAAGGAGAATGCAGGTATCTTCTCGCAGCCGCAGGGCTGGCTGATTCTCGCGGAAGCGAAGCTCGGACACGGCAACCGGGCCTTCAAGTACTGGTCCGAGGCGGCACCCGCCAACTACAACGACCGCATTGAGATCCGGAACCTCGAGCCTTATGTATTCGGCCAGTTCGTAGAGGGCAAGGACAGCCCGTTCGCAGGCCGCGCGCATGTGCACTGGCTCACCGGAACCGCATCGACCGTCATGGTCGGAACGACCGAAGGTATCCTCGGCCTTAACCCCGAGGCGGACGGCATCGTCATCGACCCGTCCATCCCGTCCTCGTGGAAGAATTACACGATGCGGAAGGTATTCCGCGGCAAGGTGCTTAACGTCACCGTTAATAACCAAAACGGCAGCGAACACGGCGTTAAGAGCGTAACCGTAAACGGCACGAAGATCGACGGAATCCTGATCCGCGACGACATTCTCAAAGCGGAGAATGACATCGTAATTGAGATGTAGGGGATGGGGTTGTAAGGAAGCGGAAGTTTTGGCGATTGGAGTGCAGGGAATCGGTATTCTTGCAACTGAAGTGCAGGAAACCGGATAGCATTGAATCGGAATTATTGCAATACCCGGAAGCAGGCGGCGAAAACCGCCTGCTTTCTTTTGCTTTTGGCTTCTGAATGGGGAGAGAATGGGGGTTGCGGCGCCCCCGCGGTGCCCTGAATTGCCCCATGATGGTGCCCCGCGGTGTCCTGAGGTGCCCGCGATGGTTGGCAGACAGGTTTTGCCCGGTGTTTTCCAAAATGGTACGGACGAATGAATTGATTCCGGACCGTTGGTCCGTACGCGCCTTTCTTGCCGATAGGGTCTTTTCCCAAGGCGTACGGACCGGAAGCTTTTCACTTTTTATATAGTCCGTATTTTGTGCTCATTTTTGTCCGCTGTCCGACCCGGGCAAGCTGCATCCGGGCAGAAAGGTACGGACTGGAATCCATTCCTTGATTGTTAGTCCGTAAATTCTTCCGACCCTTGCTATTTTGGAAAAAAGCGGTACGGACTGATAGTATTCAGTTCTGCCGCCGGTCCGTACCATTCGGAAATTCTTGCCTCTATGACGCATCTTCCGCCGTGCCCAAGGTGAAGCATGCCCGCCTCCGGCCCAGGCGCACCCGCCTCCCGTCCATAACTTGCCCGCCTCCGCCCTAAGCATGCCCGCTTCCGCCCGGTGATTTCCGCCGCCAAGCCGCGATTTCCCGCCTCATAACTCTTCTATAATAAAAAAGATTGACAAAGGCTCCCCGTTTGGGCTATACTTGCGGAGTATATGCGATTCGGTCACATATTGCAGACGAATCTGGCAGATAAATTTGGCAGACGAATCTGGCAGATGAATTTGGCAGACGAATCTGACGGACGAATCTGACAGAAAGAACTTCACGGAGGCTATCATGGCACAGAAAATTGTTGAAAAGAAGATTCTTACCTCGCAGGGACTGAGACAGCTGGAAGCAGAGCTTGATGAGCTTCGCACCGTACGCCGTAAAGAGATCGCGAACAAGATCAAGGAAGCGCGTGAGCAGGGCGACCTTTCCGAGAACGCCGAGTACGATGCAGCCAAGGAAGAGCAGAGAGAGATCGAAGCCCGTATCGAAGAGCTTAAAGAACTTCTGAAGAACGTGGAAGTTGTAGATGAAGACGAAATCGACCTTGACACCGTGAACATCGGCTGCGAAGTTAAGCTGCAGAACACGGAAACGGGCAAGCAGGTGGTTTACAAGCTGGTCGGATCTACCGAGGCGAACGCATTGAAGGGTAAGATCAGTAACGAGTCTCCGGTAGGCCGCGAGATGATCGGCGCGAAGAAGGGCTCTAAGATCACCATCGAAGCACCTGCAGGAATGATTACCTATAAGATTATGAGCATTCACAAGGCTGCGAACTGAGGATGCGCGGAGGGACTATCGTGGCAGAACAGAACAACCAGACACCTGTTGAGGATATCAGCGAGCTTTTGAAGATTCGGAGACAGAAACTCTCGGACCTTCAGGCTGCCGGCAAGGATCCTTTCAAGATTACGAAATATGACCAGACACATCATACCGACGATGTGAAGAAGCTCTATACGGAGCTTGAGGAGAAGCTGCTTGCGGGCCGTGTCGCTCCGGATGTTACCGGACTTGACGAGGCTGCGGCAAGAGAGGCAACCAACAACTATTACAACGAAAACCGCGCGATCATGGACGCGCAGCCGATTAACGTTTCCGTAGCCGGCCGCATGCTCTTCAAGCGTGTTATGGGTAAGGCTTCCTTCTGTAACATTCAGGACCTTAAGGGAAGCATCCAGGTATATGTCGCAAGAGACGCCATCGGCGAAGAGGACTACGCGGACTTCAAGAAGTCCGACATCGGCGATATCTTCGGCGTCAAAGGCTACGCCTTCCGTACGAAAACCGGTGAGATTTCGATCCATGCCGAGAAGCTTACGCTTCTTTCTAAGAGCCTTCAGGTTCTTCCCGAAAAATTCCACGGCATGACGAACACCGACCTCCGTTACCGCCAGCGTTATACCGACCTGATCATGAATCCGGAAGTCAAGGATACGTTCGTAAAGCGTTCCAAGATGATCGCAGGCATCCGTAAGTTCCTTGCGGGCAGAAACTTCATGGAAGTGGAAACCCCGATGCTTGTAGCGAACGCAGGCGGCGCTGCCGCAAGACCGTTCGAGACGCATTATAACTCCCTTGACGAGGACGTAAAGCTTCGTATCAGCCTTGAGCTTTACCTGAAGAGACTTATAGTAGGCGGCCTTGAGCGAGTATACGAGATCGGAAGAGTATTCCGTAACGAGGGAATCGACACCCGTCACAATCCCGAGTTTACGCTGATGGAGCTTTATCAGGCATATACCGATTATTACGGCATGATGGAGCTTACCGAGTCCATGTTCCGTTACCTTGCCGAAGAGGTGTGCGGCACCACCGTGATCACCTACGGCGAGAACACGATCGACCTCGGAAAGCCTTTCGAGCGCATGACGATGGTGGAAGCCATCAAGAAATATACCGGCGTCGACTTCGATACCGTAAGTAGCGATGACGAAGCCAAGGCACTTGCCAAGGAGCGTCACGTAGAGTTCGAGGCACGTCACAAGAAGGGTGACATCATCAATCTGTTCTTCGAAGAATTTGTCGAAGAGCACCTGATCCAGCCGACCTTCATCATGGATCATCCGGTGGAGATCAGCCCTCTCACGAAGCGTAAGCCCGACAAGCCCGAATATGTAGAGCGTTTCGAGCTCTTCATCAACACCTGGGAGATGTGCAATGCCTACTCCGAGCTGAACGACCCGATCGACCAGCGCGAGCGCTTCAAAGCGCAGGAAGCCGCCCTGGCAGCAGGCGACGAGGAAGCCAACACCACCGACGAGGACTTCATGAACGCCCTCGAAATCGGCATGCCGCCCACCGGCGGTATCGGCTACGGCATCGACCGGCTGGCTATGTTATTGACCGACTCTCCGGCGATAAGGGATGTACTCCTGTTTCCCACGCTCCGCCAGCAGTAAAACAAGTAAAATCAGAGCCTGTACCCTGAATTCGGGGTGCAGGCTTTTTTATGCCCCGGGGCGGGGTCGGGAGGGGGGTTCCGGCTGCATTTTGGAACCGAAAGCGGGAATTCGCTCTTTTGGTTCCAGGTTTTCGGCAATCGATTGGAACTAGAGGCGAGGTTTTCTTCTTTGGGTTCCAATCTTTTGGCAGTTGTTTGGAACCGAAAGCGGGAATTCGCTCTTTGGGTTCCAATCTTTTGGCAATTGTTTGGAACTAGAGGCGAGGTTTTCTTCTTTTAGTTCCATTCTTTCGGCAATCTTTTGGAACTGAAAGCAAGATTTTCTGCTTCTGGTTCCATTTCTTCAGCAAGCGTTTGGAACTAGAGGCGAGGTTTTCTTCTTTGGGTTCCAATCTTTCGGCAATCTTTTGGAACTGAAAGCAAGATTTTCTGCTTCTGGTTCCATTTCTTCAGCGAGCGTTTGGAACTAAAGGCTGGGTTTTCTTCTTTGGGTTCCAATCTTTCGGCAGTTGTTTGGAACTAAAGGTGAGGTTTTCTTCTTTTAGTTCCAATTTTTCAGCAGTTGACAGAGATGGCATACGGATCGACCTGCTGATCAAGAGAATCGCCCTGCTGCTCAAGAGAAACCCCTCGAATTCCGGACGGATATGTGATATAATAAATTATTAAGTATTTCACATACCGGTTGGAATCCGCGTAAGCGGGGAGGCTTTATGTCAGAATCTTTCGCATGATATAATACTATACACTAAATCGGAGAGGGGGGAGTGGTATGAAAAAGCGGCTTACGGGATTGGTGCTGGTTGTGGTTGCATGTGCCGCGCTGTTTTTGACCGGATGTAAAGAGGAAAAAAACATGACCGGGAAGGTCGAAGAGAATCCGCTCGGCGAAGAGGAAATTATTGCCGCGGTGAAGGAATATATGCGGCAGCAATACAACGACGAAGTTGAGGTGGAGATCACGGGGAAACAGGACCTGTCCCACACCACATATATCGGGCCGGGCATCGACGGACCGAGCCTGTTTAACCGAAGATATGTGAGGATTAAGGGCGGAAATGAGTATCAGCTGGAAATCACTAACAAGGTCTACGGGATTACCGTAATAGGCCGATATCGCGACGGTTTCTCGCTGCGGAATACCGAGACGGGAACCGTGGAGAATAAGGAGCGGGAGATTTTCGTCGACGAGTGGTACCCGGTCATGAAGGGAAAGATAGATGCCGTTGCGGAGTTTGAGAAAATGTTACCTTCCTGCTGCGACAAATTCCATGTCTACCAGGATGTTTCCAACGTTGATCGCGGTGTGGGACTATTCAATATCTATCTCTACGGCACGGATGATGAAAAAATGTTTGAAACCTTCAAGCAAATGGTAGAGTATTCCTATGAGCACAGGTCCTGTGTATTTGAGTTCCGCGCGTTCATTTTCACGGATGAGGCACTCTATGATTCCATCGATTTTGATGCGTGCAACAACATTCCTTATGTCGATATCGGCAGAGGGGAAAACAAGGAGGATCATCCCGAGCTGCTGACCAGCCTTGAGTTGACGTATGACCCCCAAAAACTGATAGAACGGTATCTTGGTTGTACCATGACTTACATTGGTAATTGTGTCGACATGGACCATGAATTTTTCGTCACCAGAGGTGTATCATATCTGCAGAAACTCGAGGAAGAAGGCAAATGGCATAACGAGAGTCTCTCCTATGAGGCGATTGCGGCATTTGATCAGGTGTTGTACATTTTTAAAGGCGATCCGCAACGGTATGAAAACAGTTTGCGCCGGTCCACGAAGAAGTTGGAGTATGGCAATCTCGATGCGTACGGATTTAATCTTAACAGGGAATGATATTATAGGCCGCTGTGCAGATGCACATCGTTGGATAAAAAAATGCGGATATCCGCAAAAATTTCGTGAACCCTGTTGACTCGGAAGAAACGGAGAGAAGAAGCGATGAATACAGGAAAGAAGAACAATTCATTTCAGACTTATCATCAGAAACAGTTAGAGAATGACGCATTCCGGGAAGAGTTTGAGAGTCTTCAGCCTTTCCGGGCAATCGCCCAGGCAGTGATTGACTCCGGGTTGAAGGAGGAAGAGATTGCGAGCCGAAGCGGGCTTTCTCCGGCTACAATTCGCAAACTGGAAAATGGGACGATTAACCCGTCAGTCAGAACTTTACAGAGATTTGCCGCCGGGCTCGGCAAGACGTTGAGGATATCCTACATCTCCCCGGCGGAAACATCGAAGGCATAAGAAAAGGGGTTAAAGCTGACAGATGCCATACGGCCCCCGGCAAACGTCCGAAACGTAGTAACCCCAGACCAATATACTTTATGCGGAGAAAAGTGTCAAGAGAAGGCATACAATGACATGTGACGAATAGACAGGAGATAATTTTACATGTGCCTGGAATACTGAACGAACCAGGACAATTGTACTAATCAGTAAAATTGAAAAGTGAATATTATTATACTTGGCGGATGTTTTTCTGCGTTTATTTATGATTTTGAGTTCGCAGGTCGTATCGTAGTTGTAACCAAATCAAAACTCTGTTTTAGGGTACCCTTACATACGCAAATTTATTTGAGTATAATAAGGAGCGTAGAGTACAATTTCACTTTTGGAGGTGTTAAATAATGGCAGAAACGTCGAAGTATAATCGAAAGCAAAAGGAAGCTATTCCGGTTGTAGCAATTTGTTATGATTTTGATAAAACTCTTACACCAAATGATATGCAGGCGCAAATGTAACGGGAGGGGTTATATGAAAATACAGTGGAGAAGTTTAACGCTATATATGGGAGGAGCCTACCTAACGTTGGCATTTATTTCTTTATTCGCCGATCTTCCAAACAAGGCGGTGAATTGTATTGCTTTAGGCGCATTGTTCATATCCATATCCGAGCTTATTATTTCTATAAGCACAAAAAGCAAACCTGAAAAACCAATGATTTGTGTTGAAGATCTCGCGACATTAGAAAATAAGTTGGATGTGGCTTCAATGTATCTAAAAAAATCCCTTGATGAAAGTGTTAAGGTTACTATGCCCGGCCACAAAACTTTATTATCTGTATGTATACTCGATTCTTTCGCAATTTCGATAATAATAGCTTTGCCATATAATAATGGGCTCTCTTTTCTTGAGTGGAACAAATTTGGTACTTTTTGTACAATAGCATCTTTAGGTATAATAATGCTTTCAAGATATGTTACAGAAACGAGTGAAACATGGACTGATATAGATAATAGAAAGAATTATATTGAAGGAGTATCTTTTTATATTGAGACTGTAGGGAAGAATATAGAACAAAACACAGAGAAACTCTCTGAATTAGTGGCGACCTCAAAAAAAGTGGCGCAATCTAATCCAACGAAAGGGGAAGAAAAGGAGAAAAGAAGAGAGCAAAATCGAACCGCCCAACCTATAAAGAAAAAAACGAAAAAACTTATGAGGCGTCTTGGTATTTTCAAAAAGGACAAGCTGGAAGATTAAAGAAATGGAGAACTGGAGAGGCCTGGTTTTTATGAGAGCTACGGGCGACTAATGGGGGAAGGAAAGGATGCCATTTGATAAAGAAAAAATCGAATTATTATACAGTCTAATTGGCCTCGCGCGCTATGAATCTGCCGCCAAGAAAAGAATTCGAGCATTGCTTCTAAAAGACACTAACAATGGCAAATTGTATAAGTATCAGAGTGTTACAAATTATCATCTGGATTGTTTAGAGGACGGAACACTCTACTGCTCTGAGGCTAGTCAGTTTAATGATCCATTTGACAGTAAGATGGGATATAAACTCCAGGATATTTTTGATGCAGAGTATGGAGAAGAATTAGATCGTTTAGATGATATCCTGAGCAAATTTGTCTCGGTGTATGCCAATGAGATAGCTATTTCTGCTTATTCAGATGATGAACAACGAATAATCAAAGAACTACTGTCAAACCGTCATTTGATGGACACTATGTCTAAACTCCGGTTAACCATAAAGAATCAGGAGAATGTTTATGGGGCGTATTTGGGTAATCCCTCTTTCTTCTTCGATTTGATAGAACCGGTGATAGAAGATAGTTCTCTTAAATCGCAGTTTATGATACTGAGAAACATTGCGAATGACGAAAGATTTCGAATGCCTGTCAGCACAGAAAGTGAAATGGACAGGGATGAAATCCTAACCGGTTTATCGGAAGCTAATGGCATAACAGAGGATACTGATGAAGTTGGAAAAATTATGTCATTAAATAAGCGCTTTCTTCAGCCGGAAAAGAATGAAGCATTAGTGAATCTATTGCAAAAGGTTGAATCTGAAATAGCTAAGTTTACAAACAGTTTTCGGATAGGGTGCTTGGCGACAGATTATAAGAATCGATTAATGTGGGCGCATTACGCGAATTGCCATAGTGGTTATTGTGTAGAATATGATTTTAGTGGGACAGACCAACACACAATGAGCAGTCTTCCTCTCCCCATAATCTATTCTGATCATAGACCACGGTTCCCGTGGGATGTCATGATAAAACCTACGGAAAAGAAAAAGAATAGGCTAAATAAACAGTTGCTTATTGGCCTGCTAACAAAGGACGAGGCATGGAAATATGAGAACGAATGGCGAATCATTATTGAAAACAAAGGTGATAAATTTGTTAAGATGCCTCCAATCACATGCGTATACTTAGGAGCCAATATGAGCCTCGAAGACAAAGAACGTATAGCTGAGATTGCAAACAAGAGAGGCATTCCGGTAAAGCAGATGATGGTAGATCGGGGGATGTATGATTTGCACGCTGAGGAAATAAAGTAATAAACGCTGTACACGATATTTAGTTTGTTTAGACAACGAAAGGGATTGGAAAAATGAAACTGGTAGACTTTTCTGTAACAAATTTTAGAAGTATTACAACGGCACATAAGATTGATTTGCAAAACCTAACTGTGTTGATAGGAAAGAATAATGAAGGAAAGTCAAACCTCTTAAACGCGCTTAATGTTGCGATGGAAATACTGATTCTTCATGGCAGACTAAATGGGGCTTTTGTCAGGGGAGATGGGTTTGGTTTGTTTGGGCCATTTAGTGAGTTATATAATTGGAAGAGAGATTTTCCGATACAACTTCAAAGCAGGAAAAGAGGGAGCACAGACTCCGTGTTCTATTTACATTTTATGCTGGAAGAAGATGAAATAGCAGATTTCAAACAAACCACAGGATGCCATGGAAATGAGAACATACCCATCATGATTACTGTGGGGAAGACTAATGAACCGAAAATAGAAGTACCTAAAAAGGGGTCTTCTTCATACAATAAAAAGTCTGCTATAATTGCCAAATACATATCTCAGCGTATTTCATTCAATTATATTCAGGCTATCCGCACAGGGAAAATGGCCAAAGCAAGAATCCAAGATATTCTGATGGAAGAAATAAGGGCTCTTGAGAATCACGAAGAGTATAAGGCTGCCGTAGAAAAAGTATACGAGTTACAGCAGACTGTGTTAGATAAGATTTCAGAAAAAGTGGTCGACTCGCTTGAGGAGTTTTTGCCACAAATAAAGAAGGTTCAAATATCTCGAGCACATGATGATTATAACAGGCGGCTTTTGGGGAAAGATATTGAGGTTATAATCGATGACGGAACGCCAACGAGCATCGACCTAAAGGGGGACGGAGTAATAAGTCTAGTAACGTTAGCTGTTTTAAAAAATCGAAGCGAAAAGATGCCGGCGTCTATAATAGCAATTGAGGAACCGGAATCGCATCTGCATTCGGGAGCTATACACAGTATTGTTGAAGTAATTAACAATATAGCTTCAAATAATCAAGTAATAGTAGCAACACATAGTCCATTATTTGTTCAACAGAATAACGTTAAAGCAAATGTAATAGTAAATAGTGGAACAGCTAAACCAGCGAGAACAATCAATGAGATTCGGAATGTCCTTGGAGTGTTGCCGTCGGACAATCTAAGAGATGCAAGCGTGGCTCTTGTTGTGGAAGGGGAAAATGATAAAATTGCATTATCGAAGATTCTGCCTTGTCTTAGTAAACGAGTTGGTCAAGCTTTAGCAAGAAATGAATTAATTATCAAGCCACTTCATGGAGTGAGTAATCTAACCCATGATTTAATGGACCTGCGGAACTCGCTTTGCAGATATGTGGTTTTGCTAGACAATGATGAGGCAGGACGGGGTGCATTGAATAAAGCGAAAGAACGTGGATTATTGTCTGAGACGAATTATAAGGTCGCAAGCAGTATTGGCTCTCAAGACTCGGAATTTGAAGATTGCCTGCGAAAGGAAGTATACGAATCCATATTGAAAGAGCGTTTTGATATAGATTTGAATAGTAAGTTCTTTAAGTCCAAGAAAAAATGGTCAGAACGCATGAGGGATACACGAACAAGTCAAGGAGGCGCATGGTCAGATGACTTGGAAAAAGAAATAAAAATGTGTGTTGCCAATTCACTTCCTAATCGTATAACGAATATAAATAAAGTGATAATACAAGAGAAATCAGGATTTTTAGTTGCACTAGTCGGCGCTGTGGAGAGAGAACTACTCGGGGGCGAATAGATAGTATTATAAAATTGTAGTAGTGCTTCTTTATTCTCGATGCTGAAAACACAGAGAAGTTGCGATTGTATCTATCGAAAAAGTATGTGGGAAGCCTGGAGTCTATGCTGGCGCAGGAATGCGGCCAGGACTATCGAAAGAAAGCCGCGATAGAATTGTTTGAAGAGGCTGGCATAAAGTATAAGAGTTCGTGCTGGATATCATAGATTGTTTATGTAAACTAATAGAAGAGGAGAAAAAAGCGATGAAAGAAATCAAACGAATTACAATCACAAGCCATTCCGGTAACTGTACAATGGATGGCGTCTATGATGACAGACTCTCCATTACAACGGAATCAATTACTTATGATTATAAACCATATCGTCCGACTGCGAAGAATCCTCTCGTGAAGTGGTCCCACCGGACAAATAGTGCAGAGTTTGTCGAGCAGTTCAAGACAATCTGCAAGCTTACCGAAAAAGCATTAAAGAAAAACCGGCAGGAGTATTTTAATGATGTTGGAGGAATTGGTTTCTGCATTACTTATGCGGACAACACAAGAACCATAAAGGAAACCGATGCGTGGGATAAGTCTTTTGAAGAACTCTTTGACGCAATCCGGAAAATGATTCCGCAAAGCGAGAGGATTCCGTTGATTCTTGAATGAAAAACTGTAAAAGTAAACGCTTTGCGGGATTCCAAAAGATGAATTTCTGTTTCTATGAAGAAAGATTATAAATAACGTGCTATCTGCGCCGGCTTGATGCCGGCGTTTTTTTGTCTAGGATTCCCTTCGAAACACTCGCTTTTTATGCGGGAATGTGATATAATTAGCCATTAGAATTTGATGGGGTTATTATGTAACCTAGCCCTAATAGCCAAGAGATTTAGGCGAGTGAACGTTTGAATAAAATAGTAGTTCATATTAGGAGTTTCGCAATGGCAGAAGAAAGCAGATTGAGAGCCAGATGAGGGCCGGTTTTGAAACGGCTTTTATTGATGGTTCGCTTGCAACTGATATTTCTTATAAACCGGGTTTTGTTTCGAACAATCCTCGCGATGGACGTAAGGTCATTTCGTCCATTGAAGAGGAATTGTTGCGTTGTGACAGCTTTCAGATTAGCGTAGCATTTATCACGGAGAGCGGTATCACGCCACTTCTTCAAACGCTGAAAGAGCTTGAGACAAGAAATATACCAGGAAAAATCCTTACGACGGACTATCTCTGTTTCAGTGAACCGAAGGCCCTGCGAAAACTAAATGATTTATCGAATATCACGATCAAAATGTATGATACCAATGCGGCTGAAATCGGTTTTCATACAAAAGGGTATATCTTTCAAAAAGATGGTATTTATCGGATTATTATCGGAAGTTCCAATATTACAAACAGTGCATTAACGACGAACCGTGAATGGAATACAAAGCTTGTATCCACAGAGCACGGTGAGATGACAGTTGAAATCGTGCGCGAGTTCAATGAGCTGTGGAACAGCGAGTACGCGCTGAATTATGATCAGTTTATTGAGCAATATACCGAACGGTATCAAATTGTTAAAAACCAGAGAAGAATAGCGGGCGAAGGACAGGAAATATCGCTTGAGAAATATACGCTTAGCCCGAATTCTATGCAGCAGCAATTTGTCGCCGGGTTAAGAAGAATCGTTGATGCCGGTGAAGACAGGGCACTATTAATAAGTGCAACAGGAACCGGAAAAACATATGCGTCTGCATTTGGAATGAGAGAGCTGGGCTTTGGCCGTGTTCTTTTCGTTGTGCATAGAAATCAGCTTGCAAGGCAGGCAAAGAAATCATTTGAAAGAGTGTTCTCAGATACGGTTCGCATGGGAATCCTTAGTGGACGTGAGACAATAGCCGAGTGCAAGGATAAAGATTATGTTTTCGCTATGGTTCAGACTCTTTCAAAAGAGGAAAACCTAAGAGAGTTTGATCCGGATGATTTCGACGCCATAATTCTTGACGAAACGCATCATAGTCCGGCAGCATCCTACCAGAATATCATGAATTACTTCAAGCCTAAGCTCTGGCTTGGGATGACGGCGACCCCTGATAAACGGGACGATCATATCAAAGAGAAGAACGTATATGAATTGTTCCATTACAATATTGCGCATGAGATTCGGTTGCAACAGGCAATGGAAGCTAATTTGCTATGTCCTTTTCACTATTTTGGCATAGCGGATCTGTCTATTATTGGTGACGAAAACAAGGGCGAGATTAGTTTTAAGAATCTGACAGATGACGAGCGTGTAAAGCATATTGTAAAGCAAGCCGGATACTATGGTTATAGCGGCGATAAGGTTAAAGGGTTGATTTTCTGTAGCAGAATAGATGAGTCGGAAGAGCTGGCGCGAAAGCTGAATAACACAGAGAATCCGGTTACGAAAAAGCTGTTTCGCACGATTGCCCTTAACGGAAACTCATCTGAGGAGGAAAGGCAGGAGGCGTTTGAAAGACTTGCTGCGGATGAGGGTGAGACGGTAAATGGCAAGGAGCCTCTCGATTATATTCTTTCCGTTGAAATTCTCAACGAAGGTGTTGATATTATCGAAGTGAATCAGGTCATTATGCTTCGCCCCACGCAGTCGCCGATTGTGTTTATTCAGCAGCTTGGACGAGGGCTAAGAAAGGCAGAAGGCAAGGAATATGTGGTTATTCTTGACTTTATTGGAAACTACCAGAATAACTTTATGATTCCGATTGCTCTTTCGGGTGACCGCACTTATAACAAAGACAATGTCCGGCGGTTCGTGATGGAAGGTTGTCGTGTGCTTCCGGGCGAGTCCACAATTCACTTTGATGAGATTAGCCGTAAGAAGATTTTCGCGTCCGTAGATAACGCGAATTTTAGTGATGTAAAACTGATAAAAGAGAATTATATAAACCTTAAGAATAAGCTTGGACGCATCCCCGCACTGAAGGATTTTGATGACTATGGTGAGATGGATGTGTTGAGAATCTTTGAGAATAATAGCCTCGGCTCTTATTACAAGTTTTTAGTGAAGTATGAGAAGGAATACAAAGTTCGTCTTTCTGAAGAGGAAGACTTGTTTGTGGAATTTGTTTCAAAGAAGCTCGCAAACGGGAAGAGAATTCAAGAATTACAATTGCTTAAGCGAATACTTGCTTATGCCAGAGGAATCGGAAGAATAGGTCTTTTCGCTGGTTTGGCGAATGACCTGAATCAATATGGGAAAAGACTTGATGATCTGCAGAGGGATAATATAGTTAATATTATGACCAATGAATTTGCAGCGGGATCAAGTAAGAAAACATATGAAAAGTGTGTCTTTATTGAGCCGGAGAGAGACGATTTTGTTCCGACAGGGCATCTATTGCAGATGCTCACAAATGATGATTTCTATAACATCTTGAAAGAGCTGATTGAGTTTGGAATCAGTCGATACTATAGAGATTACAAAAACAATTATGGTGTATCCGATTTTGTTTTGTACCAGAAATATACTTATGAGGATGTCTGCAGATTGTTGAACTGGGCAGCAAACGAAGTCCCGTTGAATATTGGTGGATACAAGTACGATCAAAAGACGAAGACGTTCCCTGTATTCATCAATTACGAGAAGGCAGACGATATTAGCGATACAACGAAATATGAGGACCATTTTGTAAACCGCCAGAAGCTTATAGCCATATCGAAATCTGGAAGAAGCATTAAGTCGGATGACGTGCAGAACTTCCTGAAGGCAAGGGAACGTGGTATACAGGTCCACCTTTTTGTTAGAAAGAATAAGGACGATAAGATTTCCAAGGAGTTCTATTATCTCGGCACCATGACAGCAAGTGGATTGGCCACGGAGTTTACGATGGAAAACACTGAAAAAACTGCGGTAGAGATAGAGTGGAATCTGGAGCAACCGGTTAGGGAAGATATATACGAGTATATTGTGAATGCTTGATTTATTCCCAGTGTAGTTACTAACGAAGGGAGGAGATGTAAAGTGAAACGGTGGAAAAAACTAATCATAATCCTTCTGGTTTGTTTATCTATTCTGGGGATAGGTTTGGCTTTCTTGTGGCATATTGAGAAAATTCGCAAACGTAACAATGAAGAAGAATACAAGATGGCAAAAGAAATCCTATGGTTTTGCAACTATACGGGGAGTAATATTTCACTGGAACAAGTTTGCAAGGAGATTGGAAAACACGTCTTTAACTCAGAGGCAATTCCTGTGGATCTCATAAGAAATAATCTTCGGAATGGCATGACGAGAACTAGTTTTGCTCAAACTGATGCAAAAGATGGTTTTTCTAGATGTGACTTAGAGCTTTCCATGAATATGGATAATATAACTGTTCAAAAATGTAGTTTTACAAACGTTGTGTTTTATGTGGTAAAATACGATTCACTTGAAAAAGTGGTAGACTATCTTTCTGTAAAAGAGTTGAAGAAAAATGGCACAATATGGCGAGGTACGATAAAGTGTGATGATGGGAGGAAGAAGACCGTCGTAATCAAATTATGGCAAGACCGATATTTCATTGCCGTTGATATAACGAAAGAATTTGTCGAACTCAACGGAAAAATGTATGAGGGAATAATAGAGTAAGATGTGGAAGTCGTTTTCAAAAAGAAACGATGTGCTCCTATGTCAAGATTTAGCGCAAATTAAAATGAGGAGTTTTTCCTCCTGATCATACGATTGGATTGTTTGCCGAGGGGCCGCAATAGTTATGCGGCAACTCTGGCATACAGTTGTTCAAACTG
>JAEEGI010009423.1_pt1 | contig 21407 bp, 16 predicted proteins | sample 8958751 | NCBI WGS metagenome assembly JAEEGI01 (sample SAMN16246545, study PRJNA631951) | gut metagenome | biome: gut microbiome; feature: rumen; material: KS-attached | host: Bos | place: Iran: Karaj | collected 2018-10 | reverse complement strand
TGTTTATGTACCGGATTTTCATTATGCGTAAAGGAAAACCGGCAAAGCCGTTTGCTGCGGAAAAGACACGCTGAAAAAGAAAGTTGCGGTTTTGTTCAGCAAAGATTATTATGATATAATTAAAAAAATTTTTCCAACAGTGTCAATTTTGCTGAACCTGTTTTGTATATATTAATAAAAGCATTTAAATTAATAATTAAAAGGAGGATTTTACGATGCCGATTAACAAAAATGATATTACCAGTGAGATGATTCAGAAAGCTCTGCAGTGTGAAACTGCGGAAGATTTGATTGCTTATGCAAAATCAGAGGGAATTGAATTAACCAAAGAGGAAGCAGAAGCTTATTTGGCAGAATTGGGTGACCAGGAACTGGACAGCGAACAGTTAAGAAAGGTAGCTGGTGGCGGAGACGGTCCATATGTGGATTGTTTTACCGATTGTTTAACAGACTGTGTGAATCGGTACACTTGATACAAGTAGAATGTAATGATAAATCCCTCGGTTTATTTATAAATAAACCAATGTCATTAAGTTAAATTAATTCCCAATTTTTCACAGTAAGTGATTCAACAGCCGTGGAATTTCTACGGCTGTTTTTTTAATATTGTTTATAATGAATACTGGTGGTAAAATAATATAAAGTTGGAAAATGTTCAAAATCAGGTTATCGCAGCGGTCATAGATTTTTATATAAAAAATTACCCTGATTGTATTAGAAGATACTTTTTGCCTGTTGGATGTTACCGGCACAGCTTTTTATATTTGTTGTAAAATATCTGAAAAATATGATATGATTAAACGGTAATTGAACGAATCTTTATTATTCTGTACCGGCAAATCTGCCTGGCGCCTTTTTCGTGCCGGGCGCGACATATAAAGAAGCCGGCTAACGAATTCGGAGGATGGTGCATAGCATGGAAGAGGAATACCTGAAAGTTTCTCCGGCCCGTGTGGCGCAGGCTCTCGCAGCGGACTATTTCTGCATTTATTATGTAAATACAAAAAACAATAAGTTTATTGAATACAGTGCGTCGGAAGAATATAGAGCGCTGGGCCTGCCGCGGAGCGGGGAGGACTTTATCAGTTTTTCGCGGGAACGTTTTGAGTCAATCATATATCCGGAAGATCAGGAACGGTTCCTGGATGGATTCGTAAAAGAAAAAATCATTTCGGAGCTTGACGCGCACGGCATTTACAAGCTTGCCTTCCGCCTGATGTTTAATGGAGTACCCACATACGTTCAGTTGAAGGTCACGCGCATGATTGAAAAGGAAGGAAGCCATATCGTAATCGGCATCAGCAGCGTGGATGAACAGATGAAAGCTATGGAAGCCTTTGAAATGGCGCACCATGCCAGCATCACCTTTGGGCGTGTGGCCACGGCGCTGGCCGGGGATTATTTCAGTATCTACGTGGTAGATTTGGATACGGATCATTTTGTCGAATACTCTGCCACAAAAGAATTCGACACGCTGGGAGTAGAAAAAAACGGCGAAGATTTTTTCAATCTGAGCCGGCGGAATATGTTGCGGCTTATATATGAAGACGACCGGGAACGCTTCATGGGAACGTTTTACAGGGAAAAGGTCATGTCCATCCTGGAGCGTGACAAAATTTTTACCATGAAATACCGGCTGGTGTTTGGAGATACCCCGGTCTGGGTCAGCATGAAAGCCACGCTGCTGGAGGACAAAGACGGGCGGCATCTGATCATCGGAACAAATAATATTGAAGCGCAGATGGAACGCGAAGAGGAGTACCAGCAGCGCGTCAGGGAAGCGCGCACCAGCGCCAGAAATGATTTTCTTGCCAATATGTCCCATGACATCCGTACGCCGATGAATGCCATCGTGGGTTATACGAACATTGCCAAAACCAATAAGCACAAACCGGAAACGGTTGCGGACGCGCTGGATAAGATCGGTTCGTCCAGTCGCTATCTGTTGTCCCTGATCAACGATATTCTGGATATTTCCAAGATTGAGAGCGGTAAAATGCAGATCAGCTGCGGTCCCTGCGATCTGGCCGCGCTGTTCCGGCGTATTGAGGATATTACCGCATTGCAGGCTAAGAAGAAATCCCTTGTCATCAACTACTGCCATGACAACATCCGTCACTATCAGGTTATCACTGACGAGCTTCGCATTGAGCAGATAATCATTAACATTGTCAGTAATGCGATTAAGTATACGCCGCCGGGCAAGACGGTGGACCTGATTGTGGAAGAGGTTCCCTCGCTGGGCGGGAAGAACAAATACCGTTTTATCGTCAGGGATACGGGCATCGGGATCAAAGAGGAGTACCTGCCGCACATCTTTGAGAGTTTTACCCGCGAGGAAAGAACGACGGTGAACCGCATCCAGGGAACCGGCCTGGGGCTGGCGATTACCGCGAAGATTGTGGAGATGATGGGGGGAACGATCTCTGTTAAGAGCAAACTGGGAGAAGGCTCTGAGTTCACTGTGGAATTAGAACTGGATCCTTTGGAAACAGACAGCCCGGCAATTGCCGTCAACAGCGAAAGCATAGACCTGGCAGGCCGCAGGATCCTTCTTGTGGAAGATAACGCCATCAATGCGGAAATTGCCAGGATGGTTCTTGAACAGTACGGGGCCGAGGTGCAGCAGGCTGAAAACGGTGAAACCGGCCTGAAGGCCTTACAGGAGAAGGGCCCCGGTTATTATGACGCGGTTCTGATGGATATCCAGATGCCGGTCATGAACGGATTTGAAGCGACAAAAGCGATCCGCGCGCTGGGCGGGGCATACGCAGCCGCGCTGCCGATCATTGCCATGAGCGCGAACGCCTATGACGAAGATGTCCGAGACTGCCTTGCGGCCGGGATGAACGGGCATATCGCGAAACCGTTTAACCCGGATGAACTGCTGCGGATTTTGCGCAGATATATCAGCGGAGACTGAGCTGCGGCATACAGGTTTATTTAAATCGTATATTTGTGTTAAACAACTGCTGGGGGGAATGTGTAAAAATGACGCATACGTATGAACCGTTAGAGTTCCTCCATGTAAAAAAATGGCTGCTTGTGGTTGACGACGAACCGATCAACCGGGAAATGCTGGGCATGATCCTGCAGGAAAAATATGAAGTTCTTTTTGCGGAAGACGGGGTCGAGGCTATGGAAAAGCTCCGGGAGCAGAAAGATCTGATTTCCCTTGTCTTGCTGGACCTGCTGATGCCGAAAATGAACGGGGTGGATGTGCTGCGGGAGATCCGCGGCTCTGACGAGTACCAGGATATTCCTGTCATCGTTGCTTCTGCCGATCTCAGCATGGAAATCGAATGCCTGAATATAGGCGCCAGCGATTTTATCCGGAAGCCCTATCCGGAACCCGGCGTCATCCTGGCCAGGGTGCGGCGCGCCATTGCGCTGTTTGAATCCCGTAAGATACTGGAATCTACGGAACGGGATCCCTTGACGGGCCTGTTTAACCGGGAGTTCTTTTACAGTTACGCGGAACAGTACGACCTGCACCACAAAGATACGGAGATGGATGCGATCATCATCGATATCTGCCGTTTCTCCACCATTAACGAGCGCTATGGCAAAGCCTTCGGGGATAAGATTTTACGCCGGCTGGGGCAGAAAGCGCAGGAACTCGTACTGGAAGGGGGCGGCATCATTTGCCGCAGGGAAGCGGATGTGTTCCAGGTGTACTGTCCCCATCGGCAGGATTATAAAGCGCTGCTGGACAACCTTTCTACCGGGCTGGCGGACGATCAGGACCCGTCCTGCCGCATCCGCCTGCGCATGGGCGTGTACGCCTGCGTGGACAAGACGCTGGATATCGAGCGGCGGCTCGACCGGGCCAAGATGGCCGCGGACACGGTACGCAACAATTACACAAGGAACATCGCCGTTTATGATGATACCCTTCACAAAGCGGAGCTGTATAATGAGAGGCTGATCGAGGATTTCCAGTCGGCTATTGAAGAAAAACAGTTCCAGGTCTATTACCAGCCCAAGTTCGATGTGACCGGGGACACCCCGCGGCTGTGCGGCGCGGAAGCGCTGGTGCGCTGGAATCATCCGGAGCTGGGAATGATCAGCCCCGGCGTGTTCATTCCCTGTTTTGAGAACAACGGCCTGATCCAGACGCTGGATCATTACGTCTGGCGTGAAGCCGGGCGCCAGGTCCGGGCCTGGAAAGACACTGTGGGATTTACGGTTCCGGTTTCCGTCAACATTTCCCGCATTGACATGTACGATCCCAATATTGTCTATACGTTTCTGGAAATACTGGAAAGCAACCGGCTGGAAGCGGCGGACCTGCATCTGGAAATTACGGAATCCGCTTACACGGAAGACGAGGAACAGATTGTAGAATGTGTAAAACGGCTGCGGTCGATGGGCTTTTTAATAGAGATGGACGACTTCGGGACGGGCTATTCGTCCCTTAATATGCTTTCGACGCTGCCTTTTGACGTTCTGAAGCTGGACATGCGCTTTGCCCAGTCGGGCGCATCCGGGGGAAAGGATAAATACATGCTGGGCGTGGTTACGGAAATCGCCCGCCACCTGGGCGCCCGGGTGGTGACGGAAGGGGTTGAGACCCAGCAGCAGCTTGACATGATGAAGGAAGCCGGCTGCGATATGGTGCAGGGTTATGTTTTCTCGCCGCCGGTCCCTGCGGATAAGTTTGTTGTGTTCCTTACGGAAGAAAAACAGCGGACAGATGCGGACACGCAGGAACATGCCAGGGTGAAAGCCAAAGCGGAGCAGGGTTTCTGCGCCGCGGTTTCCAGATGGTGGGAAGAAAATATCCGGGTATCCCTGGGCAGGGCCAGCCTGTTTTTTATCGGGATTGCCATTGTGGCAGCTGCGGCCCTGTACGTGGCGGACTCTCTGGTGACCCGGGGTTACCAGCGTATGGAACAGGCTAATGACCATTACCTTCTGGCCCAGCAGTCTTCCGTTAATCTGGAAGTCGGATCCGATTACCTGACGGAAAAGGCGCGGGAGTTTGCCGTAACCGGAGATATTACAGCCCTGAAGGAGTATTTTCAGGAAGCGGAGGTAACCCGCCGGCGCAATCATGCGGTGGAAAAACTGAAACAGCTGCTGAACGACGAAAAATCGTCGGCATACCGGGAACTTTCCGCTGCGCTGTCCCTTTCCAACGAGCTGATGAAACTGGAATACCGGGCCATGAATTACGTCATCCGGGCAGGGAACTATGACGAAAAGGACATTCCCCCCGTGCTGAAGGAAATCCGCCTTACGGAAGCGGAACAGGCCCTGGCGCCTGACGAGCTGCGCGCGAAAGCAGTGGAGTTCGTTTACGGAGACGAATATAAAGGTTATAAGGACCGTATTTTTGAGCACTCCCGGAATAGCACCCGGGAACTGCTCCGCTCAGCCGATGCAGACAGGACGGAATTCGGCGATCACATGGACCTGCTCCTGTTTGTCCAGACCCTGCTGACGATCCTGATGCTGGTGGTGGTGCTGGTCATTGTCATGTTCATCGTTATCTGGGTCCGCAACCCGCTCAAACGCATGGTGCACATGATGCGGGCGAAGGATAAGGTGGTGCCGGCAGGGGCGGAAGAACTGCGTTTTGTTTCCGAAACCTACAACTCCATCTTTGACGAAAACCGGCGCACCTGTGAACGGCTTACGTACGGCAACATGCACGATGCCCTGACCGGCCTTTACAACCGCAGCGCCTATGATTTTATGAAGAACGATCTTGACATGTCCCATAACGCGCTTTTGCTTATTGACGTGGATAAATTCAAGACGGTGAACGATACCTACGGTCATGATGTGGGCGACCTGGTGCTGAAACGGGTCGCGGAGGTGCTGAAGTACAGCTTCCGTGCCACGGACCTTGTGTTCCGGCTGGGGGGCGACGAATTTGTCGTCATTATGTCTAATGTGGACAGCTCCATGCGCAGGCAGGTGAAAGCCAAGATTGACCAGGCTAACGTGATGCTGCAGAAGCCTGTCGACGAACTGCCGCCTACCTCCCTGAGCGTGGGCGTGGCTTTCGCGGACAGGGAAAATCCGGACGGGGATATCTTTAAGGATGCGGATACAGCCCTTTACCGGATGAAAGAAGGAGGTCGCTGCGGCTGCGTGATTTATTAAACAGGATGCAAATCGCGACATTGGGAAAAAGAAAACCGGCTGCTCCTCGCCGGCTTTGTTTTCTGCTGCCTTGCCCTCGTATATATTACGCTCAAGCCGTATCCGATGGATTATACGGCATCCGGCCAAATCCTCGTCGATCCGCAGAAGATGATGAACGACGGATACGGCGACATCGGGAAGATGGTCGGATTTATTATCGCCCGGTTTGTGGAGAAAACGTGGATCCGATTTGAGGCTGCCGGGGGCGGGACGGGACGACGGCTGCTCTGCGTGACAGGTCTGATTCTGATGGTCCTGCTGAAAAAATATCTCAGCCCCGTGATGGTCCACACATTTGGTTCTCATTGGGGAAAACTTTTCTTCTCCATGATTTATACGTTTTATTATATTGCCCTGTTCCCCGTTGTTTTGAAAAGATACGATAACAGAAAGTGAACAGATCAGGCTGTTTCTCGTTATAGTTGTATTTTACGGCTATTTTGTTATAATTAAATTATAAGGGTAAAATGAAAATTTCTGCTTTTAAAATACCCCCTGGACAGTACTTTATGTGAACGAATTCCTTATTCTTTACAAACCGTAAAGACGAGGGACGCAGTCATCATTTTGTCATTGGTATCAGGTGGGATTCCGATAACAGGATCCGGGTGGAGGGAGCCATTTATGAACGGGATAAGCGAAGAAAAGGACCGGAGCATAATAGAAGAGCTGTCCGTAACGAACCGTCTTCTTACCGATTTGACAAAGGCGGGAAGCTGGGTTGTCAACTTTGCGCCTGACGGTTCTGTGGCGTCCGTGCAATGGGGCGACGGTTTCCGCAGGCTGTTGGGCTATACTGACCGGAGTGACTTCCCGGATGAAATCGGATCATTTGTGCGGGGCGTTTACCCGGAAGACAGGGAGACTTTTACCGGTGATATAACCGTCAGTGCTTTTAATGAAGACGTTATGAGCACAAAGGGCTATGATTTCCGCTTTTGCAGAAAGGACGGCTCGGTCCGGTGGTATCGCAGCAGAGGGGTACCGTACCGGGACCCGGACGGGAGGCTGACGCAGTGCAGGGGCGTGACCATCGATATAACCCAGATGAAGGAACTGGATACGCTTTACGCGCAACTGCAAAATGAATCTGCGTCCCTCAACACCATTCATGAAATGCTCGGGTCCGGTAAATGGACGATGGATTTTGATGAAAAAGGCGTGATGGTCCGGGTCAACTGGAGCGACGAATTCCGGAGAATGCTCGGGTATCATGGTCCGGACGACTTTCCGGACGTACTCAAATCCTGGTCCAGGCTTTTGCATCCTGATGACAGGGAGCGCGTACTGAAAGCATTTAATGAAACGATTTCCGACTATACCGGTCAGAAAACCTATGACGTGGAGTACCGTCTGCGGACGAAAAACAGAGGGTACCGCTGGTACCGGGCTGTCGGCAAACCCACACGCCGTCCTGACGGTTCTCCCATAACCTATGTAGGTGTTTTCATAGACGTCACCGAACAAAAGGAAATGATGCGGGAACTGGCGGAACAGCGGGAATCACTGAGTATTGCGCTGGAAGAGGCCAACAAGGCCAACAAGGCAAAGACGGCTTTCCTGTCTAATATGAGCCATGAAATCCGCACACCGATGAACGCGATCATCGGGCTGGACCGGATCGTATTGAATGACCCCGGCATTTCCGAAACGACAAGGGAGCATCTTGAGAAGATGGGGCTGTCAGCGCAGCATCTGCTCAGCATAATCAATGAAATTCTTGAAATGAGCCGCATCGAATCCGGCCGTATGACCGTGAAAAATGAAGAGTTTTCTTTAACAGAACTGTTGTCTCAGGTCAATACGATGATAAGCGGACAGTGCAGGGACAAAGGCCTTGCGTATGAATGTCGTGTGAAAGACACGGTCGGCGGTTATTATATTGGCGATGAAGTGAAACTGCGGCAGGTTATGCTCAATATCCTCGGGAACGCAGTCAAGTTTACACCATCGGGCGGTACCGTCACATTCGTTGTGGAATCAGTTGCACGGTTCCATGGAAAATCCACGCTGCGCTTTACCATCAGCGACACAGGTATCGGGATGAGCAAGGAGTTTCTTCCGAAGCTGTTCGACGCGTTCAGTCAGGAGGATTCATCCAGAACAAACCGCTTTGGGAGCACAGGGTTGGGCATGGCCATAACCAAGAACCTCATTGAACTGATGAACGGAACGATTTCGGCAGAGAGTGAAAAGCATAAAGGAACGACGTTTACGGTCACGGTTACGTTGATTGACTGCGACCGTAAGGAAGAAGATGCTGACACAGTTACTGCAAAACCGGTTTCTGCCGGGGCGTCGCCTGATGCGTCCGGGGAGGATATCAAAAAGAAAGATACGAAGCCTGTCCGGGAGACGGCGGATTCCAAATGCCGCAGAGTGTTGCTGGCGGAAGATGTCACAATCAACGCCGAAATCATGATGATGGTGCTCTCCATGCGTGGGATACAGGCGGACCACGCGGAAAACGGGCGCATTGCCGTAGAGAAGTTTGCGGAACACGAAGAGGGTTATTATGACGCGATTCTGATGGATATACGGATGCCTGAAATGGACGGACTGGAGGCAACCCGGAGAATCCGGGCTATGAACCGGCCGGATGCGAAGAGTATCCCTGTCATAGCGTTAACGGCAAATGCCTTTGATGAGGATGTCCAGCTCAGTATGCAGGCAGGCCTGAACGCGCACCTGAGCAAACCGGTAGAACCGGACGTATTGTTTGAAACGTTAGAAGGGCTCTGGCACGATTAGTCAGGGAGGCGCAGCACGCGGATGCATTATCGCCCGCAGGGAAACCTGCGGGTCTTCTTTTCCATAATGTATATGTTTTATTATATTGCCTTGTTCCCCGTTGTTTTGAAAATAAACGATAAGAGAAAGTGAACATTTCAGGTTGTTTTGTTATAATAATAAAAAGCCGGGAGGGAGGAAGAAAAAATGAAATTCAAAAATAAGTACATTGGTTTGGTTTTAGCGGCTTCCATGGCGGTTGGCGCGACTTGCAGCGCAGCGTCCGCGGACAGGGAAACCGTCCGGCAGGTGGCGTTGCTGCAAGCGCTGGCGCAGGGTTATCTCGGCGGCACGGTTACGGTGAAGCAGCTCCGCAAGGGCGGGGATACCGGCATCGGCACGTTCAAAGGACTGAATGGGGAAATGATCGTGCTGGACGGCACGGTGTACCAGGCCCTGGGCGACGGCCGGGTGGTCGTGGCGGACGACAAGGATACCGTGCCTTTCGCGAACGTGACATTTTTTGACAAAGACATTGCGGTAGACCTTACGGATGTAGCTGACAAAACCGATCTGGAAGAACGGTTAAACAAAGTTGTGGAAGAGCAGGGCGCCAACAGTTTTTATGTAGTAAAGCTGCACACAGTGTTCCCCAGCATCCTGTTCCGCAGCGAACACGGCAGCCAGGAACCGTACCCCACGCTGGTAGAGGCGCTGAAGGGAAAACAGACGGAGTTCACGCATAAAAATATAAATGGGACGCTGGTCGGTCTGTATTGCCCCAATTATATGGGCGGCCTGAACACGCCGGGCTGGCATTTCCATTTTATTTCGGATGATAAAAAACACGGGGGTCATATTCTGGAACTGGCAATCGGGAACGGGAAAGCATATCTGGATAAAACGGACAGCTTTACCATGATGCTGCCTTCGGATGAGAAGTTCCAGACCTTCAACCTGGCCAAGGATATGAGGGAAGATATCCGTAAGGCGGAACAGGACAAACAGGCTGACCTGGCAAAGAAGTGACGCGAGAGCTGAACTGGAAAGGAGGGGCAGGGTGCGGAATTTTTTCCCGTTTATGACGGCCGGTCCGGAAATCTCCGGAATGCGCGCGGATCTCATTTACGCGAATTACATCATTGCGTGCCTGCTGCCTCTTTTTGTTATCTTCTTATGCATCCGCATGGTCAGCAGCACAAAAAGAGCCGGCGTCCTGACAGTCCTTCTGGCCGCCGTGTTTGTACTGTTCAACCGGGACGTAATGCTGCCGGTCCTGAACGGTTTTGTGGACGGAATTGCCTCCGGTCCCGCAGCCATGCTCGGGGCTTTTCTGGGATTTTCGGGTGCTCTCGGTTTATTCAAAGGATTGTACGACGAGGAACAGAGCGAAGAGTATGTGCATAAGAGAAAGTACTGGTACGCAACCGTTGCGGTCATGTATGCGGGAATCGTGCTGGCCTGCCACGCTGTGGGCAAGTGAAACGGCGAAGGGGAAGTTCTATGCGGCAGAAACAAAGCGTAACGTTATATAACATACTGTTCCCGGTCTGGCTGCTGGTATGGATTCCTTCTCCCCTGTGGCTGTTGCTGATTCCATTGAATTTTGTAATCGACTATATTGTTCTGTATAAAAGTCTGCCGGACGATGCGGAACGGGAGAAAAATGTTTCTGACGGCGGGCAGGGGAGTAAAAGCCTGCCGGATGATGTAGAGCGGAACAAAAACGTTTCGGACAGTGTTCCGCGGAAAGCGTTTTGCAATAAATATGCATGGATAATCTGCGCCGCGGGTTTTGCCGCCGATTTTATCGGCAGCCTGTTTCTGTTCGCCGCGTTTATGATAACGAGTTCCCGTAAACTGGATTCTTTGAGGCAAATCAGCCACGGGCTCGGCCTCAATCCCTTTGAAAGTTTTGCGGCATTTCTGATTGTGGTTTGCTCGATCCTTCTGGCGGCGTACTGTATTTACCGGTTCGATTCGTACCTCTTAAAACGCGCCGGGCTTTCGGAAGAACAGGGCCGGAAATCGGCTCTGTGGCTGGCAGTGGCGACGGCGCCATATCTGTTCCTGCTTCCGTCGGAGATACTGTTCCGGTGGATGTGAAGGGATTTCGAATAACGGCACAGTATACTCAATCTAAACTCTAAAATTGAAATGGAGCAACATATCTATATGAAAAAGACAGTTCGACTAAAGTATATAACTTTGGGTGCAGGAAGAAAGCTTGACTATTCATCGGCTATAGATTTAAATTTAAAGGGCAATACACTTGAAATAAAAATCAATAACCCGGATGCTAATATGCAGACAGATTTTGCTGATTTTGAAGCGATAGCGTTTTGCGCAAGGAGTTCAAATACAAATTTGAAAATAGTATTAAACTATGATGCCTTGTACTGGGATGGAAATGACTGGGGGAAAAATCCAATTGATTTTACGAAAGTCAACCGCATTGGACAAGGTAATAATGGAGTCGAAGCAAAGTATTGTCACTATGCCCGGTTTTTATACAGGGCGTGGAAAATGAATACATTGTATGAGTGGTTTGAAATTGGCAGTGTTAATGGAAAAGAAGTATCGAAGTTTGGTGACTTGTATGAAACAGCGTTAAATGATAACAAACTGTTTTTTAATGATCCGTCGAAAGATTCGGGTATTAAAGATGGAACTGAAATTACGGAGAATCATTTGGAAAAGTGGTTTGTTTTAAATATACGTAAAAAGAATACTAAGGTTGAAAACTTATTGCAAAATGTTTCAGAATTGCATGATCAGTTCCCCTGTGGCTTATTTTACGGGAGCAGTTACGATGAGGCTGTTCATTGCAAAAATCGTATTTTTAATACGGGCTATTTTGATTTATGGGGCCACAATAATGGGAAAGAAGTTTATTTGTTTGAACTTAAGAAAGATGGAAATAATAAATTAGGTATTATTTCTGAACTGTTTTTTTACTCCTGTTTGATGAAAGACTTTATCCATATAGTGAAAACAACAGAATTCCAGAATCATGTTGACAATAAGAAAACTTTCTATAGAGGTTTCAAAGAGTTTGTTGAGCAGGCAAAAAATAGTGATTCTGTTAAAGCATTTTTCTTAGTTCCTGATTTCCACCCCTTTATAACAGGAAATAATAATGCAGAGAATAATATGAAAGCCTTATTGGGAGTTATGAATACAAGAAAAGACAATGTTCAGTTTGACCGTTGTTGGTTTAATCAGGGTGATATTGTCGGAAACGATGTTGCAAAGTTTATTTCTACATTAAAGAGTGATTGGAAAAAATAAGATTAGAAATAAATCAAATATGCCCGGAACATCTTATGGCGCTCCGGGCTTTTTCATGCAGGTCAGGAAAAATGTCACAGGAACCCCGTCGCCGGTTTTTCTACCCGGTAATTCGTAACATTTTCCGCCGTCGCATCATCTGCGGCCGAAGAAATCGTTGTTTTTTTTCTGCACACATTATAACAAAGGAGGCGGAACGGATTATCCTAAATTTCGGATGATTAGTCGTCTGTTTTGTGTTACAATAACAGTGAAATAAAACAAAGAAACAACTAACGACACGATTGCGCAGGAGGAAACAAATTTATGGAAATCATCATTCATCGTGGTACTCATCAGATTGGCGGCTGCGTTACGGAAATCAAAACAGAAGAAGCACGTATTATCATTGACATGGGTACGCCGCTGCCCGGCAGCAAAACAGAAAATGAATGTGATGCAGCAGAAGAAAACATAATTGCGATTCCCGGTGTTACGGTTCCGGCTGATTCGCGCAGTGACAGCGTGAAACCTTGTGACGGGGTATTCGTTACCCATTACCACGGGGATCATATTGGCAATATTGACGCGCTGTTACCGGATGTTCCTTTATACATGGGACCGGCGACGAAAAAGATTTACGGGGTTTATTGCCGGCGGACCGGGCAGGCGGAGAAAGTGAACCGTCTGGAAACGGCGCAAACATACACGTCCGGCCAGCCGTTACAAATTAAAAACATGACTGTTACACCACTGCTGACTTCCCACAGCGCGCTGGACGCTTATATGCTTCTCATTGAGGCGGAAGGCAAAACCGTTTTGCATACGGGGGATTTTTCTCTTCACGGTTATGAGGGGAAGAAATGGCTTGAAGCGGTGAAACGGTTCCTGGCGGAAAAGAAGATTACTTCCGTGGATTATCTTATCTGTGAAGGCACCATGCTGCCCAACCAGGCGCGTACCAGCCCGACGGAAGCGGATGTAACCGGACAGATTGACACGCTGATGAAAAAATATAAAAAGGTATTTGTTCTTTGTTCCAGTACCCACATCGACCGCATTGCGGAGTTTTATCATCATCGCAACTACCGCAATCCGCTGGTGAGCGATTTGTACCAGAATATCATCCTGCAGTATGTAACGGAAACGTATGGAAAAACAGAGTACTTTTACCGTATTCCGTATGCGTATCCGTATTCCCAAAAGAATCAGAAGCTGTTGGACCTGATGGAAGAATACGGTTTTGTTGCGCTGATCCGGGCCAATTCCTGGAGCCGGATGATGATGCAGCGCTATTACGACGAAGCGGACAGCGCCATCGTCTATTCCATGTGGAGCGGGTATTTGAAAGAAGGGCCTGCGAAAAACGAATATCTTTGTGATTTCCTAAAACCGTACAATATTACGGCGTTTATCCATGCAGGCGGTCACGCCCTGCCGGAAGAAATCAGAGAGTTTGCGGATGCGGTCAACCCGGCGCACGTTATTCCCATCCATACGGAGCATCCGGACGCCATGCGGGAACTGCTGCCGGAACGGGACATCGTGTTGCCGGAAGATAAAGAGATTTTGAAGTTGTAATGAAACGGGGAGCAAAAAATGGCAGAACAAAAAGAAAACAAAACCGCAAAGGTTTCAGGGAAAAAGAATATTGGCAACGATAAAAAGCGTCTGCTGACTGTTTTGGAAATCATGAAGCGGACGGATGATGAGCACCCGCTGACGAAGAATCAGATTTTGGATAAAGTGGCGGAGAAGGGCGTTGAGGTTAATAACCTGAAAACGATTGCGGCGGATCTGGCTGCCCTGAAAGAGCTCGGTTATGATATTGTGACCGATTACGTTGGCAATTACATGGCAGGCGGTCAGCTTTTTGAAAACTATGAATTGAAAATTTTAGCGGATCATATTGCCAATGCCCGCTATTTGACAACGCAACACAGCCAGGAACTGATTGACCGGATCAAAAAACTGGCCAGCGAGTCCGGTGAAGAGATGATTACAGCGACAACGCTGATGGATCCGAAGCTGAAAAGCAGAGACGGAAAGATGAAGTATAAGCTGGATATCCTGTTCCGCTGTATCCAGAAAAAGAGAAAAGTGCAATTCAGCTATAAAAAGCCGGGGGCCGGTCGCAGCGGGTTATATACCGTAAGCCCTTATGCGCTGTCATTATATGAAGATGATTATTATCTGACAGCGGCGTTTGACAGCGGAAAGAGTTACAGCGACAAGCCTTTCAATTTTAAAGTCAGCCGCATGGAAAAGGTGGAAGAAACGGAGGAACCGGCGCGTAAGATCGGAGAAATTAAGATACTGTCTGACGGACTCGGATTTGCGGATATCCAAAACTATCGCCGTGTAATGAAAAACATGTGGAGCGGCGCTAAAGGTCAGGACGTCATAGTAAAAGTACAGCCGTATCTGGCAGACAGCAAACTGGTTTTGTCTGCGGACAGGGTGAGGGAAGAGGAAGACGGTTCGCTGACGGTATTTATGAAAGCCATTCTAAATACGGGCTTTTATCAGACGCTGGCCCGCTACGGAGACGGGGTGGAAATTATCCGACCCGCGGATGCCCGGGATGCTTATGTTGCCTATTTGAAAACAGTATTGAGCGTGTATGGAGGCAAGTAAGTTTTAATCACGGCCGCCGGTGAAAACCGGCGGTTTTTTGCGGGCATCTGTTTATGTGCAAAAAAATGCTAATAGAATTTTGTAAAATTCAAGTAGAAAGATAATAGCAGGTGCTGTTGCTTCGCTAATCTGCAAGAAACCTGTGTAAACTGTTACTGCAAGGGGGAACGAAGAGAATGATGAAAAACGAAAAGGAAAAAATACTTATGTACAGTCTGACTGCCGGACAGGAAAATCTGGTGCAAGAACGCCATGGCGCTGCGTATGAAATTGTAAAGACCGATTGCTTTACAGACATTCTTGCCATTCCGGCAGCGATGGTTGTTGTGAATCCAGGAAAGATGTCTGTGACGGAACAAAAGCAGATGAACGAGGTGTTTCAACACGATAATTTCACGTTAATTCTTTTTACCGGCAATTTTGATAAAGAAGTTATGCCAAATCTGAAATATTGGGCGCGCTTTGAAGATTATATGAACCGGGCCGCAATAGAAGGTAATTCTTTTGCTTATGTTAAAAAGCTGTGCGATGCCAGGCTGGCTGCTTATTTTCCGGTGGGCGTGCCTGCTTTTGTCAATGAAAGGTACCAACAGGAATTAAAGTACATTGAAGAGTGTGGCGGGGCGGATGCGTTACGGCTTTATTATGAGCTTTCAATTATTGCAAAGGAAAAAAATGCTGTTTTCGGCACCCGTTTGCAGGGATATAATCTGTTCGTGCGGTTTCTTTTGGGAAATTCGCCCCTGGATCCGCTGCCTGCGTACCGGTATTGCCCCCTTTGCGGACATGCGGAACTGATAGGAACTGTTGCGTTTGGGCTTGATGCGCCCGCAAAGAACTGCCCAATATGCGGTGAACCGCTCCTTGCAAGGGGGTATTCGCTGCATCCGGTGTTCATCTGGGGAAGTGACCCGGTTAAAAAACCGTTTGGCGTGCGTGATGAAGACTTTAAGTGTCCGTCAGTATTATATCCGGTATTGGTTGACCGGATCAAAGAATTATATGCGGACTGTCAGGTCGTTCCCTGGTTGAGTTCCCTGTTAACGGAAGATGATGAAGTGGAAAGAATAGGGGTTTGTGTTCTGCCGAAAGGAAAAGACCTGAAGAAAGATTTTCCCCGGTTCGTGATTCAGGATAAAAGTGGGGAAACAGGTATGGACGCCTGGTCTTTAGGAGTTGCGGAAAATGGGATCCAGGCAATTATCCTGAACCCGGGGCGACTGCCTGACGCAGTTGCAGAAACAAAGGGAATTGTTGATACCAGCTGCATTAAGCAGGCGGAAGAAAAAATGAAACGTATTACTGCGGAAGAACTTATCAGCACGGGCTTATTAAAAGAAGAAGAGGTCGCTGCCCTGAAAGCTATGCCCGTTGCATCCCGGTTTCAATTGACTGAAGCCCTTGCGGTGGCAATCAATTCATTTGGTGAACTGGGAAATGCTCCCTGGAAGGAAACGCCGTTTAGCCTGGATACGGAAAAAAGCTTTTATACCCGTGAGACATTGTATGAAAGATTGCTGGAGCTCGGGCTGCCGGAAACCGATGCATTCAAGGTCACGTCGTTTGTCCGGAAAGGAAAAGCATATACAAAATTTGGGAGAGAACAATGGTTACAAATGGTTAAGGATTTCTCGCTTCCGGAAGACGTTGTGGATTTCTGCCAGAGATACAAGTATCTGTGCAACAGGGGCCATGTGCTGGAACGGCTGTGGCTTTTGACGGTTTATACTGTGTTGAAGAAGGAGATTGCAGGTTCGGGAAACAGGTTAAACGAAGCAGAGGATGATCCGTTCAGCAATTTTAAGGGATTGTCAGATAAAGATATTGAATATATTAAGGCTTATAAAGGGCCGGATATTGACGAAATAATTGAGCATTGCGAAAACGATATTAATAATTTAAAATGAAAAGAAAAGGCAGGGTTTGTATTTTCGGAAGAGATGAGAAGAAAAACAACAGGAGATATCTTTATGAGCCTTGGACTTAGCAAATCAAAATACTGCAAAGGGATTCAGTGCCCGAAAATACTCTGGATGGACAAGTACAAGCCGGAAGAGGCGGAGGACGTGCTTCCCGAAGCGGTTCTGGCAAACGGCAACAGGGTTGGGGGTGTGGCCAGAGGGTATTTCGGCGAATATGACCTTGTGGAATTCGATTATGACAAAAGCGTCATGACGGAAAAGACCAGGCAGTTTTTGGAAGCGGGTTCTGAGAATATCGCGGAAGCGGCGTTCCTGGTAGACGGCCTGTATTGCGCTGTGGATATCCTGCATAAGAACGGGAAAGGCTATGATATTGTTGAAGTAAAGAGTTCTACCGACGTAACGGCCATTTATATCGAGGATATGGCTTTCCAGTATTATGTACTGAAGCGGTGCGGGATCAATGTGAAGAGGGTGTTCCTGATGCACCTGAACAACAAGTATGTAAGGCACGGGGAACTCGATTTAAAAGAACTGTTTACCCTGAAAGAATTCACGGAGGATGTGAAGCAAAAATACGATGAGGTGGAGTCCAATATCAAATCCATACGTGATTATGTGGACACGGACCGTGAGCCGGAGCGGGATATTGACGTGTACTGCGAAAATCCTTACGCCTGCGCTTATTACGGATACTGTGCGAAGCACATCCCGGAGCAGTCTGTATTCAATGTGAGCCGGTTGACTGTGGAGACGAAGTACAAATACTATCATCAGGGGATTATCACCTTTGAGGATATTGTCAAACAACGGCCGAAGTTAACTAACAGACAGTGGAAACAGGTAGAGGCTGCCTATTATGACAAACCGGACGAAGTGGATGCTGCCGCCATCAAAAAATTTCTGGACACGCTGTCCTATCCGCTGTATCATCTTGATTTTGAAACGTTTATGCAGGCTATACCGGAGTATGATGGTCTGAGTCCGTATACGCCAATTCCGTTCCAGTATTCCCTGCATATCGAGCAGGCGGATGGAACCCTGGAGCACAGGGAGTTTTTGGCAAAAGAAGGGACGGATCCGCGCAGGGCGATCGCCGAGAGCCTGTGTAAGGATTTCCCGGCAGACGTTTGTGTTCTTGCCTATAATAAGTCTTTTGAACAAAGAGTCCTTAAGAGCCTTGCAGAGTGCTTCCCGGATTTGTCGGAGCGCCTGCTGGCGATACGGGAAAACATACGTGACCTGATGGTTCCGTTTCAGCAGCAGCAGTATTACAGCAAGGCTATGCAGGGGTCTTATTCCATAAAATATGTGCTGCCGGCTCTTTGCCCCAATGATCCTGAATTGGATTACCACGCTTTGGAAGGAGTGCACAATGGCAACGAGGCCATGGATACCTTTGCGGACCTGCCCAACCATACGCCGGAAGAAATCAGGGTCATGCGGGACAACCTGCTGAAATACTGCTGTCTTGATACGCTGGCGATGGTGAAAGTGTTGGAAAAACTCAGGGAAGCTGTCGCGACAAAACAAAGCTGAGAAACGTCCGGAGGGAAAAACATGTACAAGGTGTACGGGACAAGTTCGAAGAAAATGCTGAATATGCTGATTCTGGAACTGTTAACAGTGTATTCGGACGAGAAGCATAAACTCACGCAGCAGGAAATCATCCGGCTTTTGAAATCGGAGTACGGCGTGGAAAACTGTGACCGGCGTTCAGTTAAGGCCAACATTTTGTCTCTTGTAGACATGGGGTATGAAATTTCCATGGACGAAGGCCAGGGCTACTACCTGATCGAAAGGGACCTGGAGGATGAAGAACTGCGCTGGCTGATTGACGCAGTTTTGTTTTCCAAGGCGATTACGGCAAACCAGGCGCAGCGGCTGATAAAAAAGCTGGAGCGTTTCGGGACGAAATATTTTGAGCCGAAGGTCTCCCATGTGCGCACGACGCCGAATATTCCGCGTACGAAGAATACGCATGTCATGATGAATGTCAGCGTGATCAATGACGCGATTGATTTGAATAAGAAAATTTCCTTCCGTTACAACAGCTACGGCATGGATTTCAAGCTCCACGACAAAGGCAGGGACTATATCGTCAATCCGTATCAGATGATTGCGGCCAACGGGTATTATTATCTGCTTTCCAACCTGGATGTGTACGATAACATTGCCTATTTCCGCATTGACAAAATTACCAATGTCCGGATTCTGGATGAAAAGGCCAAGCCCATGAAGCAGGTCAAAGGGCTGGAAAACGGACTGGATCTGCCGAAGCATATAGCGGAGCATATTTATATGTTTACCGGGGCAAGCAAAACGGTGAAGCTGCGCTGCAAAAAAGAAGCGGCGGACGCTCTTGCCGACTGGTTTGGCAGGGATGTGCGGGTGATTGCGCAGGATAATGACGGTTTTACCGTGCAGCTGACCTGTAACCTGAACGCCATGTACTATTGGGCTTTGCAGTACGGGCATCTGGTTGAGGTGCTGGAACCGGCCGGACTGCGCGCGGAAATCAAAGAAGCCGTTGAGGAAATGGCGAAGCGGTACGCTAAATAACGTCGAAAGATCAAACCGGTTGCGTAAATAACTGCGACAGATCAAACAGATTGCGCAAACAAATACGTAAATAAAACAGATAAAATACTGATTCCACTGAACCCTGAAGAGGGTTCTTTTTTTGTTTAAAAGGCCTGATGCCGAGACAGCTTTTCGCCGGAATACGTCGCGGCGTCATTCGTTAATGTACATTTTTTTGTCATGCCGGTCTGCTATGATGTAATCAGGAAGGGAAATGAAAAACTGCCGCAGCAATGAAAGGAGAGGATGGAGATGGACGTGACAAAAGAACCGGGAAGCGCCGGACTGCGGAACAAAGATGTCTGGCAGGTAGGGTTTGCGAAATATAAACAAATGGGCCGGTACTTTTCCGGGGTTGAGAAGAATATGCAAAACGGCTGGTTCCTTCTCCCGGCTGGCGATGCAACGCAAACGGAAGAAGAAAACCTGACGGCCGCGGGACTGATGCAGCAGGATCTGCTTTTACTGCAGTTGGAACATATTCCCCTGCTTGCCGTTTATGAAAGGAGTATTGCCCGGGAAAACGTGGAGCAAAAGGAGGAACCGGTGTTGCGAAAAGAAGCGTTTCTCATGGTTCCCTACGGAAAAGATTTTACGGAAAAGTTTTATCTGGAAACCGTAAAGACCCTTGCCGCGAGGCATAAGCAAAACCGTTTTTTTGTCAGACCTTTTTCTGGACGGGGCATTAAAAAGTATCAGAGGGAAAACGCGCCCGGAATTCAGTTTGCGGAATGCGAGTCAGGCTTAGGCAGCGTAGAGGAAGTTCTGGAAGAAGGCCTGTCGTGTGAAGAGTATCACTGTGTGTTTAAGGGGTACCGCGCGCCGTCCTCGTGGATCGACGCGGTGCTGATGGAGCGGAGCGGAATGCTTTGGCAATAATAAGTTAACAAAAAGGAAAGGGGAAAATAATGATGATGAGCTATGAAACATACGTACGTGAACATTTCCGTGAAAACAATCCGGAAACTTCCGGCCTGCTGGAACGTGTCTGCGCGTTTCTGGAAACAAGCGAAGCCTGCGCCGGTGTACTGGATGTTTTTAATTCGAAGCTTGGCGGTACGTATCCGGAACGCCTGGACGGGCTGGGCGGTTATCTGGATGCGAACGGTTCGCCGGGGGGAAGTCTGAATACATTCCCCTTCGGCAAACCGACGCGGCATATTTATCCGGATTTTGTGGGTGTCTGCCGGGGGGAGAGAAGCATTCGCAGCGTGCTGGACAAGGCGGAAGATCAGTGTGAAAAGATGATCGACGCATATCCTGATCATGTGCCTAAAACCATTCTGATCCTGACGGATAAATGGGACGACCCGCTGTTCCGGAAGAATTATGCCGGCACGTTCATCAACTATGCGTACAGGCATAATATCGTGTTTGTGTTCCTGCTGGTTACGGATTCAGGTGTTTCCCGGATTCCGTTCCTGTCCTGGGACCGCAGAAAAATTAACAGCGGGGGACAGGGAACCGTCGCCTGGGGCGCCCGGCATGCAAAAAAGGAAACGTATAAGAACCTGATGGAAAAGCTTGACCACGGATGCCTTTCCTACGTGGAAGAATACCGGAACGGAGACAATAACGGTCACAGCATTGGAAAGTTTATATTTGACTTACGGAATCAGGCGTTTGATATTGTCACAATAAATTCCGGCTCGGGGATTACGGACAGAAAGAGCGGTAAAATTCCGGCGGGAGCCGTCAAAAAGTTTTTGGAAGCGGTTTCTGATTACTGTGAGCTGCCCGAATCCGGGTATTATGACAAAAATAATCCGGACAAAGCTTCCGTCTGCCATACCGCGGAAATGTTCAACAAACGTTTTTACTGGTATGCTGCGGAGGATCCGCTTTTTGAAAAGCTGGAGCAGGCCTTCCGGAATCTGCTCGCTTCGTTAAAGATGAAGAAGTAATACCAGTGATTGTCGAAATATGCCGTGCCCGCAGGATGAAAGATACAGTGTAACGATTGGCCGCTTTTCTGTCCTCTTTGAACAGGAAAGCGGCTGACTTTTTGCAGGCCGTTTTGCGTGTAAATGACGGTAGTGCATTTTGACAGCGGGGTATAGGGGAGGACGGTATAACCATTGTTTTTAAAATGCATATTGCAACTATTTT
>JAEEGI010009421.1_pt1 | contig 21410 bp, 24 predicted proteins | sample 8958751 | NCBI WGS metagenome assembly JAEEGI01 (sample SAMN16246545, study PRJNA631951) | gut metagenome | biome: gut microbiome; feature: rumen; material: KS-attached | host: Bos | place: Iran: Karaj | collected 2018-10 | reverse complement strand
AAACCGACTGAACTACCGGGCCGTATGGTGGGAACAACAGGGCTCGAACCTGTGACCCCATGCTTGTAAGGCATGTGCTCTTCCAGCTGAGCTATGCTCCCGGAAAGGCCATTTAACAAGCACAGTTCCAAGCGGCGAATTGAATAATACAACAGATCGAAGGGAATGTCAACACATTTTTTCAATTTTTGCTTTCTTTCGGCCGCCCTACAGGAACGCCGCGAAGAAGAGCCGTTCATCCTCCGCCCTCCGCTCCCGCAGGGGCAGCCCGCCGCAGATGCGCACCTCGGAAAAGCCCGCTTCCTCCAGCGTCCGACGCAGCCATTCCGGCGCATGCAGGTATTCCAGGTGCTCCTCGCTGCTGCGCCGCCAGAGCTTTCCCATGCGGGTGAAGACCTCCACATGATACTGACAGGCCTCCGACTCCGGCGGGCATGCGGCGCTCCACACGCAGTAGGCCTCCTCCGATTCGCTGAAAAAGGTCCGCCCGTCCAGCTTCCGCAGCTTCTCCGGCGTGTGCACATCGAAGAAGAACACGCCCCCCGGCTCCATGAACAGACGCACGCGGCGGACCGCTTCCTTCAGCGCCGCCGGCTCCAGATAGTTCATGCCGTCCATGCTGCACACCGCGGCCTGCACCGTGCCGTAAAGGTCCAGCTCCTCCATGGCCTGGCAGATGAACATGGGCCGGATGGGCACGCTGCGCCCTTCCCCGGCGGCCATGGCTTCCGCAAGCATGTCGCTGCTCAGGTCCGCGCCGATGACCTCATAGCCCTTTTCCGCCAGGAGCCAGCTGAGCCTTCCCGTGCCGCAGGCCAGGTCCAGCACCGTTTTTATGCCCCGGGGGCGAAAAAGCGCGTCACAACTGTCCGCCCAGGCCGGATAGGCCTGGGCGGGCATGAGACTGTCATAGACCTGCGCCAGGGCGGCGTAGGCGTTCATTCCTTATCCTCTCCGGACGCGTCCTCGGACGCCTTCAGGCGGTCGAAAACGATGCCGTAGCCCCCTGCGCCATACTGCAGGGAGCGGTTGACCCGGCTGATGATGGCGCTGCTGGCCCCGGTCTCCTCCATGATCGCATTGTAGATCAGCCCGTTGTTCAACAGCTTGGCCACTTCAAAGCGCTGCTCCATCGCCATGATCTCCGTGATGCTGCATAGGTCCTCCATGAATTTGCGGCACTCCTCCTCCGTCTGCAAGGAGAGGATCGCTTTATACATGGCGGTGTTCTCGATCCTGCGATTGCTTTTTTTCAAGTTCCTGTCTCCCTTCCACAGCACTTTTGGATTATATTACCACGATTCAGCAGGAATGTAAAGCGTTAAATCGTAAGAATTGAGGAAATCCTATTGTTTCAAATGGAATGGAGTGGTATAATGCCAACATTGACAATTCCCTGTTGCGAGGATGACTATGAAACGACATCTGATCTTTGCTCTGATCATCATTATCCTGATGCTGGCCGCCGCCGGTGTCTCCCTGCTGACAAGGGACGGCAAACCGGCGCCGTCGCCCTCCGCCGCTCCCGGCGGGACCTCCGTATCCGCCTCACCCACGCCGCCGGCTTCCAAAGCGCCTGCGCCGCCGGAAACCGACATGCCCTCCCCTTCCCCTGCGGAAACGCCGGCAGCGGAACCCACGGCGGAACCGACCCCCGAACCCACGCCCGAGCCTACGCCGGAGCCCACGCCGGAACCCACACCGGAGCCCACGCCCACCCCGTACCCCAAGGGTTACGCCCAGATCGACTATTCTTCCCCCGCCCTGCTGGGTGAGACGGAGGACATGGGCCAAGACTATGTGGATCAGATCATCTACCTGGGGGACAGCACCACCTACGGCATGAAATACTACGGCGTCCTCTCCGGCGGAAAGGACACCCTGCAGGTGTGGACCCCCACCAGCGGCACCCTGACCCTCTCCTACCAGGGCTTCGCCGCCATCCTCTATCCCGACGAGGGGGCGGAGATCACCATTCGGGAAGCGGTGGAGAAAAAGAAGCCCGCCATGATGATCATCACCCTGGGCGTCAACGGCGTCGCCTTCATGGAGCGGGATAGCTTCATCAGCGAATACACGGACCTGGTGACGGACATCATGGCGCTGAGCCCCGAGACAAAGGTCATCATCCAGTCCATCTTCCCCGTGGCCAGCAATTATGAATCCCTGAGAAGCATCAACAACGAGAAGATCACTACCGCCAACACCTGGCTGGTGGAGGTGGCGGAGAACACCGGGGCGCGCTATCTCGACACCATTTCGGTGCTCATGGGCCCTGACGGCTGGCTGATCGACGCCTACCAGAACGGGGACGGCCTGCATCTGAACGGGGACGGCTTCCGTGTGGTGCTGAATTATCAGCGCACCCACGGCTGGAATTGAGAATACGGGAGGACCGACAATGAAAAAGACCGCTTGCATACTGCTCATCCTGGCTGTCCTGCTGGCCCTGGGGGCCTGCGGAAAGAAGGATACCTGGCGCACGGACGTGCCCCTGAGCTCCCTGGCGGAGACGGTGGAGAAGCACCTGGACGCCGGCAGCCTTGCCGCCATGCAGGAAAGCTATCTGAAAGGCGCCATGAAGCTGGATCCCTCCATCTTCTCCGAATGGCTGGTGAAGATCAACGCCTACGGCGCGAACATCGACGAATACGGCATCTTCAAGGCGCCCGACGAAGCGGGCGTCGCCGCCGTCAGGGAGGCGGCGGAGGGCTATCTGAAGCTGCGGCGGGATACCTGGATGGAGGAATACATGCCGGAGGAAAAGCCCAAGCTCACCCAGGCCGAGGTCAAGGTCTGCGGCCTCTATGTGTTCTACACCATCGTATCGGACGACGTGCGGGCCCAGATCGCGTCGGATCTTGAAAACGCGCTGAAAAAATGAGACGGTCATTCCCGGCAATCCTGGTATAAAACATTGCCTCCCGCAAAGAATATCCCCGAAGATATTCTAACGGGAGGCAATTATCATGAAATTCAGATCCATAGCGATCCTGATCGTCTGCCTGTCGCTGCTGGCCGGAGCGGCGCTGGCGGTGGAGGTGGAGACGGTGACCGTCAGCACCGTCTCCGGTGGGAACAGCGCGCCGGTGGCGGAAAACCTGAGCCTCAGCACCTATCGGAACGTGTCCGTTGCCGGCAGCTTTCAGGCTCTCGATCCGGAGGGCGACCTGCTGAGCTTCCGCATCACCGAAGCGCCCGGCAAGGGCAGCGTCACGGTGCAGGGCGGCCGCTTCGTCTATACCCCCGACAGCGGCAAACGCGGCAGGGACCGCTTCCGCTACCAGGCGATGGACGCGGAGGGCAACGTCTCCGCCGACGCGGAGGTGGGCATCCGCATCGAAAAGCAGTCCACCTCCGTCGCCTATCCCGAGCTGAAAGGCAGCGGTCTCCAGTACGCGGCGGTACGTCTGGCGGAGAAGGGCGTCTTCACCGGGGAAAAGATCAGCGACTGCTGGTGCTTCTCTGCCGCTTCGCCGCTGAAGCGCGGGGATTTCCTCACCATGTGCGCCGCCCTCACGGGGATGGAGCCCCTGGAGGACGTGACGAGGACCGGCTTTTTTGACGATGAATCCATCAGTCCCTGGCAGAAGCCCTATGTCTCCGCGGCGCTGCTGTACGGCGTGGTGCAGGGCAGCGCGGGCGACGGCGGACGGGCCGTGTTCCGGGGCGACCAGCCCATCACGCGGGCGGAGGCCGCGGTGATGCTGAACGGTTTTCTGGAGATATCCGACACCGCCGGCTTCTTCTATGCCGAGGACGTGCCCGGCTGGGCGGCCCAGGCGGTGGCCAATCTCCGCGCCTGCGACATCTGCTCCGGGGATGAATTCCAGGCCGGCCGCGCCCTGACCAGAGGGGATGCGGCGGAAATGCTCAGCGCGGCCATGGACGTGCTGGAAGCGAGGGGAAAGAACAGCCGGTTCAGCTGGAGCCGATAAAGAGCAAATCGCAATCGCTCCGCCGGATTGGGAGTTGAGGGGCTCCCCGCAGGATGCGTCCTTATCCTCCGAAATGGCAGGGCATTTGCCAAGGACGATTTTCACCGGGAAACACATCATAAAGAGCAACAGGGATTCCGCCAAGCCTGAAATATGGAATGGAGGCGCGGACAGCGCCGCGCCTCCACCTGGTACATATTCAGTTCGTTACGGCACCTCCGCAAAACGCGGTGCACTCCTATTTCAATTGCTCCAACGCTTCCACTTTGCTGCGCTCCGGGGTCACGTAGATCGTCTTGTAATCCGTGTAGATCACCATGCCGGGGCGGGCGCCGGAGGGCTTTTTCACATAGCGTACCAGCGTGTAGTCCACGGGGACGTTGGCGCTGTCTCTTGCGTCGGAATACCAGGCGGCCAGCAAGGCGGCGGCTTCCACCGTCTCCCGGTCCTCCCTGCCGCAGCGGGCCACCACATGGCTGCCGTGGCTTTTCTGCACGTGGAACCAGACTTCGTTTTTATCCGCTGATTTCAGGGTCAGCCAATCGTTCTGCAGGTTGTTCTTCCCCACCCGGATCAGGCTTCCGTCGGGGCTGCGGAAGCTCAGGGGCCTGGGAGGCGCTTCCTTTTTCCGGCGCTTGTCCGTGGGATGGAGGTAGCCCTGGCTGATGAGCTCCTGCCGAATCTCCCCCAGGTCCTTTTCTCCGGAGGCCAGGAGCAGCTCCTGCTGCACGCTTTCCAGGTATTCCAGCTCCCTTTCCGCCTCGGCGATCTGCTCCGTCAGCACCTTTTCCGCGTTCTTGGCCTTGGTATAAAGCTTGTAGTACCGTTCCGCGTTCTGCTGCGGAGAGAGCTTCGCTTCCAGGGGGATGCGCACCGGGGCGTTTTCCGGGTCATAGAAATTCTCCGCCTCCAGGGCGGTCTGGCCCCGCTGCATGCGGTAGAGATTGGCCTTGATCAGGTCCCCGTACTGCCGCCAGGTCTCCCGCCTGGCGGTGGCCTTTCGCTCCTCCAGCCGGGCGGCCAGCTTCCGCGCCGAGCGCTCCCGCCGGTTTTTCACCAGCTTCGCCAGGGCCTGGCTCCGCTGCTGCTGGTGGGCGATGCGCTCCTTTTCCGTGTAAAACCCGTCCAGCAGCGCCGAAAAGCTTTCCTTCGTCTCCTGGGTCAGAGCGGCGCCATACTGGCGGATGGGTCGGCAATAGAGCTCGAAGGGCATGCCTTCGCGCAGGAGCAGCGTGGGCCGGGGCGGCTGGGCCAGCAGCGCCCGGAAGGCATTCCAGAGCGCTTCCGCCGTCGTCTCTCCCAGGCGCGCGTCGCTGCGCTCCGCAGCCAGGGTCACCACCTCCCGCGCCAAAAGTGGGGAAACACCGGCGAAATTCTCCACCAGCCAGTCGTCGGCGGTTTTCTCCTTTCCGGCCCGCTCGAAGGCTTCCGCAAAGCCGGCCTGCGACGTGAGAAACAGGTTTTCCTTCTCCTGCGCGGGGGGCAGCGCATAGAAAAGCCCCGGCAGCAGCGGCCTTTTCGGCGCGCTCATGGGGTCCGCCTTATGGAGGCAGTCCAGGATCCTCCCCGCGCCGTCCACCAGGATCAGGTTGGAATTCCTGCCCATCATCTCCACAGCCAGCAGCTTTTCCGACGCCTCCCCCAGTTCATCCAGACAGGCGAAGCGGAGAAGCATCACCCGCTCCCAGTTGGGCTGCTCCACGCTCAGCAGCCGCGCGCCGCCCAGGTGCTTTCGCAGCAGCATGCAGAACATGGGCGGCTCCGCCGGGTTTTCCCGGTCCATACGGGTCAGATGGACCCGTGCCGTGCCGCTGCCGGCGCTCACCAGCAGGCGCACGGGTCCTTCGCCGGAGCGCAGATGCATGAGGAGCACATCCTTTTCCGGCTGCTGCACCTTATCGACCCGGCTGCCGGCCAGGCTCTGCAGCTCCCTCGTCACTTCCGATATGCACAGTGCGTCCAGCGGCATCAGTTACCCTCCACAACGGCGCCGAACAGCGCGTTCAGCCGCTCCCGCCGCCCCAACAGATACAGATAGCCGAAAAGCGCCTCCAGTCCGGTGGCGGCGTGATAATCCCCCAGGCGGGCATGCTTCGGCACGGAATGGACCTTCACGTTTCTGCCCCGGCGGAAGACCTCCGCCTCCTCCTCCGTCAGGAGGGGCAGCAGCTTTTCCATATCGCCGGCCTGGGCGGCGGCGTTGACCATCTCCACGGCGGCCTGATGGAGGCTCCCGTTCTTTCCGCCGCCGCGGGCCAGATAGACGCGCACCAGCAGCTCGAACACCGCGTCGCCCACGTGGGCCAGGGCCAGGCTTCCCATGCTTCGCACCTCCGCCTCCGTCATGGAAGCGGTGAAATAGTCTCTCTCCGTCGTCATTTCCTCTTCTTCTCCGCCGCAGCCGGGAAACTGACCTGGAAGCGCATGCCGCCCTCCCGGCGGTTGGAGGCCTCCACCGTCCCGCCGTACTTCCGCACGGCGTCATAGACGATGGACAGGCCCAGGCCGCTTCCGCTCTGTTCCCCGCTGCGGGATTCATCCACCCGGTAGAAACGGTCGAAAATGCTGCCAAGCTTCTCCGGCGGCACGCCCTCGCCGGTGTCGTCCACCACCAGCTGCACCGTGTTCTCCCTTTGAAACAGGAGCAGATTCACCCTTCCCCCGGTCACATTGTATTTGATCGCGTTCTCCACCAGGTTGAAGATGATCTGATGGAGATCGTCCGGATTGGCGTGGACGACGCATTTCTCCGCCAGGGTGCTGCTGAGAGTCACATCCTTCTGCACCGCCAGGGTCTGGAGCATCTTCATGGCCTCCGCCGCCACCCGGCCCAGATCCACATCCTCCCGCAGTTCCCGGGCCTTGCTGTCCAGCTTGGTCAGCTCCTGCAGCTGCTGGGTGACGCGGGCCAGCCGCTCCGCTTCCCTGCCGATGTCATAGACGAATTCCCGGACGGTGGCCTTGTCCATCCCGTCGTTCTGCACGATGCTGTCCGACAGCAGCGTGATGGCCGCCAGCGGGGTTTTCAGCTCATGGGAAGCGTCGGACACGAAGCGCTGGCGCACCCCCTCGATCTGCTGCAGCCGGTCCGCCAGGATATTGACCTCGCTGCTGATCTCGCCCAGCTCGTCCACCCCGTTGTCCGAAATGCGGGTGTCGTATCGCCCGGCGCCGATGCCCCGGATGCCCGTCAGGATGGAGCGGGTCCGCCGGGAGATGAGGTAGCCCAGCAGCAGGCCCACCAGCAGGGCAAAGACGGCCGTCACCATGGAAATGCGCAGCAGATTACGGCGCAGGCTATCGATCAGGGCCGCCTGCGCCGTGTCGTATTCATAGAGGAAAACAGCGCCGATGATGCTCCCCCGGCTCAGCACCGGAATGCTGGCGCGGCTGGAGACCGCGCCGGCCTTCAGCTGGGAATAAAAGACGTTGTTGCCCGCCAGGGCCAAGGCCACCTCCTGCTCCGACGCCAAGGCGCCCACACTGTCCGACCGGAGGTCCGTGTTGTCATAGACGATGCGCTTCTCCCGGTTGGTGACGATGACGCGGCTGAGCCGCTGATCGTCCAGCAGGGCCATGACCTTGTCCACCTCCCCCGGCTGAAGCACATTCAGCGAGGAGAGCGAGGAGGCGTAGAGAGAGGCCTGGTTCAGCATGGAGCTGCATTTGGATTCAAAGAGCAGGTCCCGGCTCTTGACCACCGGGAACACATTCATGGCGATGAGGCAGCCCAGGATCACGGCAGAGTATGCGACGCTGTACTGCAGCTGCAGGCCGAAGCGGCTCAGGATACCGCGGAGCTTACGCTTTAAGATAGTAGCCGACCCCCCATTTGGTCATGATCTTGGCCGGTTCTGCCGGATCCACTTCCATTTTTTCCCGGATGCGGCGAATGTGAACGTCCACGGTGCGGATATCCCCCCGGTAGTCCTCGCCCCATACCAGCTTCAGCAGGGCGTCCCGGCTGAAAACCTTGCCGGGATTGCGCATCAGCAGCTCCACCAGGTCGAACTCCCTGGCCGTCAGCTCGATCTCCTGCCCCTCCCGGAAAGCGACCCGGCTTTCCGTGTCCAGACGGAAGGGACCGCTGACCAGCACGGAAGCCGGGGCGGCAGGCGTTTCCGCCGCAGCGCTCCTGCGCAGCAGGGCCCGGACCCGCGCCTTGAGCTCCAGGATATTGAAGGGCTTGGTCACATAGTCGTCCGCGCCGTATTCAAAGCCGATGATCTTGTCGTTGTCCTCGCTCTTGGCTGTCAGCATGATGATCGGCAATTTGGAGAAGGAGCGGATCTCCAGGCAGGCGTCCAGGCCGTTTTTCTTCGGCATCATAAGGTCCATGATGATGAGATCGATGCCGCCGGCGCGCACCTTTTCCACGGCTTCCACCCCGTCGAATGCCGTGTCCACTTCAAACCCGTCCATTTCCAAGTTGAATTTGATGCCCTTGACCAGGGCTTTTTCATCGTCGACTACCAATACGCGCATGTCTTTCTCCTGTCATTCGTGATTCTGTTCTTCCGTGTCCAGCGTGATCAGGTCCTGCAGCGCTTCGAAGGTGCTGCTGCCGATGCCCTTGACATTTGTCAGTTCATACAGATATTGAAAACTGCCGTTTTCTTCCCGATAGGCCACGATCCTCGCAGCCAGCGCGGGGCCGATGCCCGGCAGGGTCTGCAGCAGCTCCTCATCCGCGGTGTTGATGTTCACCCGTTCGGCGGGAACGCGCCGGATCTCCTCCGGGGAGCCGCGGGCGACGACGGTCACATCCGCGCTGCGGCTGCGCGCTCGGAGGGTGCCCGCGAAGAAGCCCAGGATCAGGCAGAGACAAAGGCAGGTTGCCAGGAAGCCCGGGCTGCGAAGCGCCTCTCGTATCCTGCGGAGTTTCAACGCCGCACCTTCCCTCTCTCTGCGCGGATTCATCCTTCTTCAACGCCTTAAATATCTCATATTTCCTCTTGCAATTCAAGCCCCAGGTTTGTTATATTTTATTTGATACCTTTTTGATTCAGTGGAGATTTCCATGAAAAAGATCATCCGTTCCGTTCTGACAATTCTTCTGGCGGCGTCCCTGATGCTGGGGACGGCGTCTCCCTGCCTGGCTGTGGACGAGGACCCCCCCGTGATCGACGCAAGGGCTGCCGTGATGATGGACGCGGCTTCCGGAAACGTGCTCTACTCTCTCAATGCGGACACGCCGCTTTATGTGGCGGGGCTGACGGTAATGATGACCGCTCTGCTGGCGGCGGAAGCAGTCGAACGGGGCGATATCGCCTACGGGGATATGGTCACGGCTTCCGGCGCTTCGCACAACGATATCACGTCGGACGCCAGCATCCAGAACATCGTTCCCGGCGAGCAGATGTCGCTGAAGGACCTCCTTTGCTGTGCCCTGGTGGGCGGCGCAAGCGAGGCCTGCAACATCATCGGCGAATATGTCAGCGGCAGCACGAGCCGCTTCATCAGCGACATGAACCGGCGGGCGCTGGAGCTGGGCTGCGAGGGCACCAGCTTTGTCAACACCCACGGCCTGCCCAATGAGAACCACTTCTCCACCGCCTACGACATGGCGTTGATCGCCGCCGCTTTCGTACAGCACGAGGAGCTGATCGAGCTCGCCAACACGATCACGGCGGAGATTCCCGCCACCAATGTTTCCGGCGCGCGGAAGCTCACCAACGGCAACTATATCCTCCGCCAGGACTATACCCGCTATTACTACTCCTATGCCTGCGGCATCAAATCCACCTATACGGACGATGCGGGCTACTGCCTGGCCTCCTCCATGAAAACGGACGGCAGCTATGTGGTCTCCATCGTGCTGGGCTGCAAGGTGATGGAAGCGGACAACGGGTTTTACGACATTCAGAGTTTCATCCAGACCCGCCGCCTTTTCCAGTGGTTCAATTCCTGCTACAGCCTGCGGGATGTCGTCAGCACCATTGAGCCTGTGGCAGAGGTGCCCGTCCGGCTGGCAGAGGGCACGGACACGGTGGTGTGCTGCGCCTCCGAAGGCCTGAAGCTGTTTCTGCCCAACGACCTGGATATCTCCAAGGAATACACGCGGCACATCCGCATCTTCAGCCAGCAGGAAGGGGCGGAAGAACTCACCGCGCCCATTTCCAGGGGACAGGTCCTGGGAGAACTGACGGTGCGCGCCGAAGACGGCAGCGTCTACGGCCCCTTCCCGCTCATCGCCAACACAGATGTTGCCGTTTCCCGCGTCGAGCTCATGCGTCAGCGGCTGGACGATCTGGTGCACGGCAAAACCTTCCGCATCATATTTATCACGGCGATCGTGATCATCGCGCTGTACATCGTCTATGTCATCAGCTACCGGGTCCGGCGGAGCAAGGAGCGGAGAGCCCGCCGTCGGGAGTCCAGGGAGTCCGCCTCCTCCAGAAGATGACCGCAAAATGACAGCTGCCTCCGGCCCGCGGGCCGGAGGCAGTTTTTCTTTCTGTTCATACGGATACCTGATACGAATACCTATTAGAAATCAATGACCGAACAGCGAGCAGAAATCGTGCCGGACGAGGCGGGGAACGCAGGCGGGCTGTCGCCCGTCAAGGCTGACAACGAAGTATGGCGTGATTTATGCCGCTGCGAATACGTTATTTCTATCAGGTATCCGTATCAGAATCTTGCGCCGCATTGGGGGCAGAAATTGGCGTTCGGCGGGCAGCTTTGGCCGCAACGGGGGCAGAACTTTTCGCCGGCTGCGGGAAGCACGCCGCCGTAACGGGCCTTGTGTTCCTCCGGGGTGCTGGGGTCGTTTTCCGTTTCCTTTATGCGCTGACGCGCGGCGTTGCTCACAGCGCTTGACTGATCGTAAAAGAGCGCTGCGGAGGTCGTGCCGCTGGTGACGTACCAGCGGTCGCTTTCGTCGAACTGGCTGAGGGTCATGTTGACCTGGTTGCCCGCAGCATAGCTTTTCACCCAATAGACGATGTTCAGCCGGCCCAGGGCTTTCAGGCTCTGGGCGTTGATCGTCTCGGTGTTGGTGGAATTATAGTAAAGCTCCAGGCGCAGGGGCCGCCGGGGCGCAAAGCCGTTGGCGGATTCCGCCCCGTCGAAATAAGCCCGGGGCAGCCAGCGATACTGGTCGCTTTTCAGGCGCTCATTGAAATAGGTATCCCAGCCGGCGCGGCCCGTTCCGCCGCCCTCCGTGAAGCCCCTGCCGAAAGGCTCGATATCCGCGAACAGGTATTTCATCATCCCCATGCCGTCGTCATAATCGTCCACGAGCCTGCACACGCTCCATACCCAGTAGGCGGCGACGCTGCGGGGATCGGTCACATCCACCGCCTGCTTCAATTCCTTGAGGTCCCACGGAGCCGGGTCCGCCAAGGTGAACACCTGATCCTTTTTCCATTCTTCCTTCAGCTTTTTCCATTCCGACATGTCAAGCCCTCCATTCACAGCGCTTCCGCAATTCACCGCAGCGTTTGCCTGCATGGTATTCTCCGCCGTCTGTCTATTCCTAATTTATCGCGTTTTTACAGATTCCGCAATAGGCAACTTTTTTATCATACTGCGCAGTCTTTCGCACAATCCATGCCCGGGACACCGAGATGGAACAAAGGGGAAACCCGGTTATATATACCACGCGGGCAGCTGCAGCAGGTTCTCGCGCAGCAGATTGGGCTGCGGGCAGGTGCAGATGATGGCCCCCGTGCCGCGGCGCTTCTCTTCCACCTTGTCCAGCACCGTAAAAGCTCCGGCCTCATCTGCCGTGCCTGCGGGGTTTTGTTTGGTTTTACTGGGATATCTGCTATATGCGTACGTCGTCAAGCAGATATGCAGCTTCTGCCATTCCGCTCAGCGAAGCCAACTGCCAAGATTTCGGGCAGCAGGACGGAACACGATGCACGCTGGATGCGTGCAGTGCATGATGCGGTATTGCCTTACGTCTGCTTTCCGTACGTTTCACAGCACCACCGGGCGATATCCGCGATCAGTTTCCGGGGCAGGGCCTTGCGCAGGGAATGCGGATCGTACCCTTGCTGACGTCAAATCCGGCCAATTGCCCGGCGAATGCCGCAGCGGCTTCGTCGCCCGGGTAAAGTCCGATATGCTTTTTGCCCCTGCGAAATGAAGGAGATTCCGGCCCTTCCGATAGTCGGCATGCTCCAGGAAATCGTTTCCTCTGCCTCCGGGATGGCGTCGCGGAGGATTTGCCGGACCTCGTTCAGAAAAGGCCTGACGGCTTTGTCCTGCGCTTCCATATATGCGTCGACGGTCTCGACTTTGCCGCAGTAGTGGGACTGTCCCTCCCTGGAAAAGCTGCGGGTGCATTTGGGGCATTTCCACATCGCTCCGCTCATTTGCTTCCTCCTCTCCGGGCGCCTTTGGCCGCCGCGAAGGCATAGGCTTCCCGGAGCCACGACTCCAGTTCCGCATCCAGTTCTTCCGGACGGCTAAGGACGAAATGATGCGTCCACCGGCCCGGCCAGGGTTCCGATTTGGCCGCCGCGCGCGGGGAATCCAGCGGCGCAGGCAGGCCGAGTGTGAGCGTCAGCCATCCTTCCGGCAGCTCCGCTTTCCGTTTCACCCGCGCAAAGGAAACGCAGGCAAAGACATGCCGATTGCTGAAGGTGATCTGCGTCTTCTGAACGCGCTTGACCACATCGGGAAAGGCGTCATAGAGGAGGTCCTCCAGCTTTTCATACAGCCCCAGCGCGTCCCGGCGGTCGTCGAAGAACATGAGGGTATCCGGAATCGGATCGCGCATCTCACACCTCCCGCCCTTCCGGATGAGGGCATTTCATCTCTTGATTTTCTCCATCGGCTTTCCCTTTGCCAGTTCATCCGCCAGTTTGTCCAGCCAGCGGATCTTCTGCATCAGGGGATCCTCGATGGTCTCCACGTCGACGCCGCAGATTTTCCCCTTGATCAGCGCGGCGCGCGGGTTCATCTCGGGCGCCTTCTCGAAAAACGCGCCGTATGTCATCTCCTGATCGACCGTTTTCATGTCGTATCCGGTCAGCCAGGCGATGACCTCGTCCAGTTCTTCCTTCGTCCTGCCCTTCCGCTCGACCTTCTGCACGAGAAGCGGATAGACCTTCGAGACCTTCATATCAAAAATACTCTGCCGCGGCATGTCTCACCCCTCCTTGCGGGCGTGCATTTCAGACCGACACGACGCCGCGCCAGCCGCCCACGAAACTTCCGCGCGGCGGAGTCTGTCTGAAACAAAACGTGTTTTCAAAAGTCCGATCATCGGTGGCCCTCCGCCATCCGTGCGATCCGGTCAACGTTGCGTCCGTTTCAGGTCGTAACGTTTATATTGTCATCTGCGGGAAAAATATGTTCCATCTCCGGATCGGTGATCATCCGAAGTCTTCTTTATTTTAGCAGAATTCAGAGCTGCGATCAAGGCAAGTCAAGACTGCATGCCATGCCGTAGTTGTCAAGTCTATATACCATGACGTTGCCGGTATTGCTGAGCCAAACTGGAATATGTCAGTCTGTTGTCGCCTTCTTGCTTTTCCAGAACACAGCGGTTTCCACGTCGTTAATGCCGATATTCGTCATACCGGCAGCATATTCGATCATTCTGCAAAAATCCCGCGCGTCGTATTCTCTGCCCGTGATCGATCCGATGGTTTCGCCTCTGCTGATAGCGTTTAGGACGTCGAACGGATCGAAAGCGTTGTGCACCGCCGTTTTGCAGCCGTTCTCATCAGTAATATACAGGCAAGGCTCGTAGGGGTGGCATGTCAGGGTTAATCTCTCGCCGTTTGCAATCAGATACGGACGACCGTTCTGCTGACCGAGCGTATAGCGCCCGTCCCGGTAAACGACTACTGCTTTATGGATGTCCCACGGATGGATAAAGGGAGCTTTCATTCTTTTGATCAGGTGTTCTCGATCTTTCGGCTTCATTTCGCCCTGCGCGATCGCACGGTCGAGAAGTTCGGCGTATTCGTTCTCGTCAATCTCATAAAAAGCCTGTGAAAACTTGTCACAGTCGTGTTGGTCGAGATTCGTCCAAACCATCAGGAAGAGCTTTCCGTCGTCGGCTCTGCCGACGGCTTTTTCGACGCGGTACCGAAGCGATCCGATCTTCCACCCGCCCTCGAATTCTTCTTTATCGACCCAGAACCACGCGTGCCAGCCGTATCCGGAGGTTACTTTATATTCTTTCATTTTTATGATCCGCCTTTCTGCGAAAGGCACCGATGGGGTTATGAAACGAGGTGCGGTGCCGTTTCGCTTCGTAATAAATTTCGGTATACTCGGGATGTAGGCCTCAGCATACTACAGAACCCGAGGAGGTGAGTGGCGGGGCTGTATAGCGGCAAACTCCGCATTTTTATATGGTGTCGGCTGTCCTAACGGGCGAATTGATCGCATGTTGATTGAAGTGAGTTATGGCGAGTACATGAAGTGGCATCGTGAAGAAGCTGCAAAGGCTAAAAGATGCAAGGGCAATTTCGAGTATGAGGTTATTTCACTTGATGCGCCGGTTCCTGATGAGGAGGTAACAGATAGCCACGAAATTGTTCCCTCAGAGTATCACCTCGAAGAGATAGTGACGGACCGGGTCCTCATGTACGAGCTTAAACAGGCTCTTGAAGCGTGGAGGCCTTGGGCTCCAGAGCTTCTGGATTATTATCTTAGTGGCGAGGAACGTACATGCACTAAGGTATTGTGCAAAAAGTATTGCATCACGGATCGCGCGGTACAGAAAAGGAAAAAGGCGTTTGCCCGACTTGTGCAGCTCAGTTTTATAACTCTCCTGACCATATCATCCGCCGCGTTGATCCTCTTCGAGATTTGAAGGACGATTGTGCTTACTGCCAGGTACGGCAGGGGTATGATTACCTGATCAAGAAGGTAGATAAGAGGAAGCGAAGATTGCGGAGGGCTGATGAAAATGGCATTTAATGAAGTCTACGCATCTGTTCTAAAGGACTATCCCGATGTTCTCTCCGTTGAGGAAATGTGCGATGCTTTAAGCATAAGCACGAAGACCGGCTATCGGAGAATAAAATCGGCCATATGAAGATAGGCCGCAGCTATCGCATCCCCAAGGCTCATTTGCTGACTTATATGAGGGTGTTCGTCTGCGATAGCGCAAATTAGCTTTTCGCACATTGGACTTTTGCAGAACCATCCCCTACAATGGAGATGGTCAACAGCAGAAGTCCAATTTGCTACATAAGGAGGTATGATTCAATGGTAGCAGGAGTCAGGCTCGTTATGACCACTTCGATAACTCTCCAGGTATTTTCGACCTCTGAACCTCCAAAACGTGCCTCGGAAAAAGGAGAGAAACGGAGGAGAGAAAACGACGATATTCAGTTGCGGGCAGAGCCCGGAAGTCCTTGAAAAACAAGGGTTTTCTGAGAGGGACGTACCAAAATGAACCTTCGATTTCGAGTCAGGCATACCCGACATATTCGAACCGATCTGTATGCAAAGCCCAGACAGGGAACAATGCGTTCCGCAATCTGAGTCATTGATTTTCTTTACTGCAAGCCACTAAGATCCAGCTTATAGATCAGCGACTCCGGGAGCTCTTTCTTTTGCAGGAACATGAGCATATAGATCGGAAAATAGGTGATTTTGTCTATCTGCTCGATGTTGCCGCCGCAGAAAACGTATCCTTCTTCGATGTCGTAATCAGATTGCTTCAATACGTTGTCCATGGCGTTGTGACGGTAATAATCTTTGCCGGACTTGATTTCGATGGGCAGGACCTTTCCGCCTGCCTCGATCACAAAATCAAGCTCTCCGAACTTCTTGCTGTTGTAATAATAGAGTGTAAATCCGTGAGCAGTCAGCTCCTCGGCGGCGACATTCTCATAAATCGAACCGAAATTGATGGCCGTTTCATGCTGCAATATCTGGAGCTGAATTTCGCCTCCATACTGCGCAGCCAGCAGGCCGACGTCGCCCAAAAAGAGCTTGAACAGATTCTGCGATTTGGATAAAAGCAGAGGAACCTTCGGCTCGTCCACCACGTTTACCGGAAGTGCGACGCCCGCGTTTTTCAGCCAGAGGAAGCTGTCATAGAATTTGTCGAAACGGGCTTTTTCGTTCAGGTTTTTTAGGATGAATCGTTTGTTTTTTGCGTTCAGTTCGCTGGGTATCAGGTCAAAAATATCGTTCAGGTACAGTCGGTCCTGTGCGTCGTATTTGGAGATGTCACGCCGGTACAGCCCAAGAATCGCGTTCTGTTCGTCCGCGACGCGGCGCAGATTTTTGGTTTCCAGGTATGTGGAAACGGCAGCCGGCATCCCGCCGACGATGAGATACAACTCAAACAGCTGCATCATCCGCTCGTGGATAAAGGAATCCACGGGCGTTTTTGTTTCGAACGATCTGCGCAGGGCATCAAGCACATTCGCCCCCACGCCGTTGGCAAGCGCAAACTCTTCAAAGTCCAAGGGATACATCTGGACAATATCCATGTAGCCGACCGGAGCGGAAGCGATGTCACGGAAGACCGTCCCCAAGAGCGAACCGCTGAGGATATAGTCGTAGGAACCCTCCTGCACAAGGTATTTGATCTGCGTGATCAGTTCCTTGCACTCCTGAACTTCGTCAAAGAAGATCATCGTCTTGCCGGGGATCATTTGATCACCGAACAAAGCAGACAGACGCAAAAGGATTTCCTCCGTATTCCCAGCGCCGGCAAGAGCGGAGATATATTCAGGATTCTCAATGAAGTCCAATTTGATGAAGCTCTCATAATGGGCTTTGCAGAATTCTTCCACGATGAAGGACTTGCCGACCTGACGAGCGCCGGTGATCATCAGCGCCTTTTTCGGCCTGTCTTTGTAAAACGCTTCGATTCGTTTGTAAATCTTTCTTTGGAGCATTGTCGTCCCTCCAATCGCAATCGCAACAATAGCGTAGCACAAATCCGGAGCAGAATCAATCGGGATTCGCACTTTTCCATGCACTTTTCCTTCCTGTATAAAGGTCGGTTTTACATTTATCTAAGAATTTCACTTGCAATGATCGACTGAAACGGGCAGAAAGAGAAATCATACGAACTGCGTTTTTTCGACGCACAAAACATGCACTCGCTGGATTTCAGCGGGTGCCTGTTTGCATGAAGTGCCGGTTTCGGCGGGCAGAAGCGGGATCATCTTTCCCAGACTCCTTTACCGCGTCAGGAAATCATTGCTTTTCATATTCCGCACCGTGCGGCACAATCTATGCTCGGGACACCGAGAAAGAACAAAGGAGAAAGAAAAATGGCGAACAGCTCTAACAAGATCGTTGTGCCCGCAGCCCGTGATGCGATGGATCGCTTCAAGATGGAGGCTGCCAACGACGTCGGCGTGACCCTGAAGCAGGGCTACAACGGCGACATCTCTGCCCGTCAGGCCGGCAGCATCGGCGGCCAGATGGTCAAGAAGATGATCGAAGCCTACGAGAACGGCCTGAAGTAAGCCTTCTCAAGATAAAGCGGACCGGGGCCCGATGGGTCCCGGTCCGTTCCATTCATTTTCGTTCGTGGCGGTCCCTCACGTCCCAGAGGAGCCAGCCGTACCAGCAGTCGCTGGCTTCCAGGATCGTGCCGTCGGCGTCGGCGTGGGCCTCCAGCCAGCGGAGGACGCGCAAAGCGTTCTCCGGCGTGGCCCCCGGTTCGTCCAGAAGATACTCCGTCAGCCGCCGGGCCGTGGCCTCGTCCGCCCGCAGGCGGACTTCCCGGTACTGCTTGTAATAGCTGCTTTCCGGGTAATAGCCCCGGTACCAGAGGAGACTGAACAGCTCGTAAAACCAATGGGAATGGCTGGTCTTGTAGCGGCGGGGCTCCCGGTCGAAAAGCTCATGCATGATCTCCGTATGCAGGGCGTTGTCGTTGTAGACGAAGCTGGCATTGAAGCACCAGGCCCGGCTCATGCGGATCAGATTATCGAGGCCGCTGAGGCCGCTGATGGCGGGGGTGATGGAGGAATAGACCAGATCGAACTTCCCCTCCCAGCCCAGGGCGGCGATATCCGCCCGGCGGAAATCCACCGGCTGGAAACGCACGTTCGCTAGGCCCTGCTCCCGGCAGTAGGCTTCTCCGTATTCCGTCATCTTTGGGGAGATATCCGTGCCCATGACGCTGCGGGCAGTCCTGGCAAACTCCGCGACATAGCGGCCGGGACCGCAGCCCACGTCCGCCACATCCTGGTCCGGCCCCAGGAGGCCCCGCTGCCGCAGACGGGCCGCCGTATCCTTTACCCGCTGCTCATGAAGCTCCCGCTCGTCGACCTGCCGGTATTTCCTGTCCCAGTCCCCGGCCCGGTGGTCCCAGGTGTCCTGACGTCCGGCCCGGCTCTGGTCTGAGATCTGATCGTACAGCGCCTCAAAACGGCGCAGCTGTTCCATGCTGTCCATAGTCCCGCTCCGTCATTGTTCTTTTAAAAACATAATACAACCTGCCGGGGGAAAAATCAATGGGCTTATTCCTGGCGCAGGCGCAGCAGTTTGGGGATGTCCGCCACCTTGGGGGGATCGCCCCGGCGGAAGACCAGCAGCCGGTAGAGCTTCCCCGCCGCCAGCACCGCCAGCAGGGCCACCGCCAGGGTCAGGACCAGGGAGATCAGGACGGTCAGAAGGGGCACCTGCCCCAGCAGCGCCCGGGCCGGGGTGCTCATGACCGCCGTGAAGGGCACATAGTTCATCCAGGCCGCGTTGGAAACGAGGCTGCGGGAAGAGCTGTTCTCCCCGAACATGGTGAGGAAGAAGCTCGCCAACAGGAGCAGGGTGAAGATGCTGTTGCAGCTGCCCAGGTCCTCCGGCTTGGAGGCCATGGCCCCGCCGATGGAGGCGATGGCGCAGTACATGAGGAAGCCCGCCAGGATCAGGAGGATGGCAGCGATGATATTGGGCAGGGTGAACAGCCCGGAGGCGGAGCCCAGCATGGAGAAGAACTGCAGGATGCCCATGGTGCTGCCCGGCTCCAGCTGCAGGACCAGGAACCGGCCCAGCACGCAGCCCAGCACGGCCCCCGCGACCCAGACCGCCATCTGCACCACCCCCGCCAGCCAGCCCGCCAGGGTCTTCCCCAGGATCATGGCCTGGGGCTGGAGGGAGAGGAGCATGGTATCCATGAGCTTGGAGCTCTTTTCCAGGATCACGCTGCCTGCGATGCCCTGGCCGTAGACCAGGACCATGAAATACAGGAGCATGATGCCCAGGTAAGGCAGGATCATTTCCAGGATCTCCCGGACGGTCTCATAGCCGTCCTTGAGGCTGCCGTCCCGGTAGATCGTGCTGGTGGAGCCGGCGCTGAGGACGACCCGGCTCAGCTCCGCCAGCTGGGCTCCCGTCAGGCCGGATTTTTCCCTGGCCAGGACGGGAAAGGCGTCCAGCAGGAAGCCGGTATAATCCCGGGCGTCCGAAGCCGTCAGGCTCGTGCCCTCGGGCCGGATCACGGTCAGCTCATAGCCACCCTCCCCCAGCTCCGTCAGGAGGGCCAGGGCGCCTTCCCGCTGCGCGGCGGCGGCGATGGCCGCCTCCATGTCGGCAGCGGGGATATATTCGATCCCGCTGAAAACGCTGTCGCCCGTTTCATTCAGCAGGGCATAGTCCGAGGGAAGGCCCGTAACGTCTGCCACATAGACGGCCCTCACCGGCGTTTCCGTGATCTCCTTGTCCGAAGACTGGAGGGCGATCACCATGATCAGGGGAATCGCGATCAGGAACAGCAGAGCCGGGAGGATGGTGGTAAGCCGCCAGCCGGTCTTGCCCGTCTGCTGCCGGAAGCTGAAACGGAATACCGTTCCGGCCCCCTGCAAGCCTTTCTTTCTCATGCCTTCGCGCCTCCCTTCATCATCGCCAGGATCTGCCCCGGCTTCACCCGCTCGCCCCGGTGGATCATCAGGGCCCCGTAAACGGCGGCGCAGAGCTTCATCAGCAGCAGCGCCACCAGGGCCTGCAGCAGCCAGCCGAGGGCCAGCCAGCCGAAGCCGATGTCCCCCAGCAGGAAGCGGGAGGGTGCGATATAAACCGACACAAAGGGGATCAGGCTCAGGACGCGGATGGCGGTGCCCGCCTTCATCCAGGCGGTGGCCATGCCCGCGATATAACCCACCATGGAGATGAGCATGGCGCCGGAGGAGGCAGAGTCCGACTCCGTCTCCGTGGAGCAGCAGGCGCCGGAGATGCCCGCGATGATGGCATAGCTGATGTAGCCCAGCAGCACGCTCACCAGCACCGCCAGCACGCCGGGACCGTTGAGGCCCCGCAGCAGACTGCCGATGCCCAGGGTCGCCATTCCGTCGCCCTTGCCCATCAGCTTCATCGCCGTCCGGGCCAGGATAAGGCCCAGGCCGGAACAGAACATGCCCGCCACCACCAGGCACATGGCCGCCAGGATCTTGCCGGTGATCAGGGCCAGAGGCTTCACGGAGACCATCAGCAGCTCCACGAGCTTACTGCTCTTCTCCTGCACCACCGCCCGCACGATGAAGGAGGTGGAGAAGGAGACCAGCATGAAGATCAGGATGGAATAGGCGCTGCCGCCCACCTGCCGGGTGGTCTGATCGTCGTCCTCCTCCGTCTGCCGATATTCCTCCTCCGACAGAGTGGAAGCGGAGACGGGAGCCAGGGCGACGCCCATCTGCTGGGGGCTGACCCCCAAAGCCTCATAGCGGGCTTCTTCCAGCAGGGCTGCGCAGCAGGCGGCCAGATCGGCGGCCTCCCCCTGGGTCACTGCGGTGTCGCTGCCGGTGTAGGCCGTGGCCTTCCAGAGGCCCGTTTCCCCGTCCACGGCGATCTCCAGGGCGACGCTTTCCTTCTCCCCTGCGTCCAGACGCCCCAGAAGGTCCTCCAGGCTCTCCCCCGTCAGGCTCGCCGTCACATACTCCGGCATATCCGCAGGGTCGATGGCATAGGGGCTCTCGTTGCGGATATAGACGGTTTTGGCGTCGGTGCCCATCTCCTCGCCCCGGCTCATGCCCAGGCTCATCATCAGAACGCTGCCCCCGGCCCCCAGGAGCATGATGCCCAGCATCACGTAGGTCGCCGCGCTCTTGAAATACTGCTGGAGGGAGAAGCGGAAGACCTTGCCGGTGCCCGCAAGGGCGTTTTCACGCATTTTCATCGCCGGCCCCCACCTTTTCCACAAAGATCTCATGCAGGCTGGGCTCCTGCAGGTCGAAGGTCACCACAGTGACGTTCTGCGCCGTCAGCTCCCGCAGCAGGGCCATGGCCTGCTCCTCACCCCGGACCTTGATCTGATATTCGTTCTCCTTTTCCGTCAGGATCGATGCCCCGGAGGCGCGCACGGTCTCCCCCACGTCCCGGTCCGTTTTCAGCTTCAGATTCACCCGGCCGTAGCCCTTCTTGATGTCGTTCAGGTTGCCCTGGAGCACGGTCTTGCTCCGATCCAGAATGGTGATGTCCGTGCAAAACTCCTCCACGGTGGCCATCTGGTGGCTGGACATGATGAGGTATTTCCCCTTGCCGATCTCCTCCCGGATGATGCCCTTGAACAGGTCCGTGTTCACCGGGTCCAGG
>JAEEGI010009419.1_pt1 | contig 21413 bp, 21 predicted proteins | sample 8958751 | NCBI WGS metagenome assembly JAEEGI01 (sample SAMN16246545, study PRJNA631951) | gut metagenome | biome: gut microbiome; feature: rumen; material: KS-attached | host: Bos | place: Iran: Karaj | collected 2018-10 | reverse complement strand
CTTGGCCGTACACCTGGTAACATCGTTGCTGTAAGACCTCTTAGACAGGGAGTTATTTCCAACTACAAGATTACAGAGCAGATGATGAGATACTTCATCAAGAAGGCTATCGGCCGCAGGATCCATCGTAAGCCATTCATCGCTGTATGTGTACCAAGTGGTGCTACAGAAGTTGAGAAGAAGGCTGTTGAGGATGCTACAAGACTTTGCGGAGCAAGAGACGTTAAGACTATTGAGGAGCCTATCGCAGCTGCTATTGGAGCTGGAATCGACATCACCAAGCCATGTGGTAACATGATCGTTGATATCGGTGGTGGTACATCTGATATCGCAGTTATCTCACTTGGTGGAACAGTTGTTAGTACATCAGTTAAGGTTGCAGGAGACGATTTCGACGAGGCTATTGTTCGTTACATGAGAAAGAAGCACAATCTTCTCATCGGTGATCGTACTGCAGAAGATATTAAGATCAAGATTGGATCAGCTTACCCACGTGCTGAGGATGATTACATGGATGTCAGAGGTAGAAACCTTGTAACAGGTCTTCCTAAGACTGTAAGAGTATCATCTGAGGAGACAGAGGAAGCGCTCAGAGAACCTACATCACAGATTATCGAAGCTATCCACAGTGTTCTTGAGAACACTCCACCTGAGCTTGCAGCTGATATCGCCGACAGAGGAATCGTTCTTACAGGCGGTGGCGCACTTCTTCGTGGACTTGAGGATCTTATCTATTCCAAGACAGGCATCAACACTATGACAGCAGAGGACCCTATGACAGCAGTTGCTATTGGAACAGGTCGTTACGTTGAATTTATCGTTGGTTACCATGAGGATTAATACCCTATTCACGGATTGAATAGTAGATAAGACCAGGATGGTATGAGGAAAATTGGATGGTAAAAGGTCTTTACACTGCTTACACAGGAATGATCAATGAACAGCGCAGAATGGATGTGCTGACCAACAATCTTGCGAATGCCAATACTAACGGATACAAAAAAGAAGGATTAACAGCGCAGGCTTTTAGTGATCAGCTTGCACTGAAAATAAAGGATTACACTGATGCTCCATACACTGCACGTGGATTGGGCATCATTAATCCTGGTGTTAAAATTGGAGAGGGCTACGTTGACTGGAGCGAAGGGCCTATGAAGGAGACTAAGAATACCTTCGACTTCGCTATTGGTGGACGTGGCTTTTTTGCTGTGGAATATACTAATAAGGCTGTTAATATCGAGAGAGATACGGCTGGTGAGATGAATGTCATGTACACCAGAGATGGCTGTTTTACAATGAATATTGATGGAGTGCTTACAACTCAGGATGGTGATTTTGTCCTTGATGATGGCGGAAGCCACATTCAGATGGATCCTAACCTTCCTGTAGAGGTTGATACTCTTGGTAATATCATTCAGGATGGTAATGTCGTAGCCAAGATCGGTGTTTATGACTTTGAGGCGACTGTTTATCCAGATGGAAGAATAAGCTATGATAACCTCCTTCACTACGGCGAGAATTTATACATTCCTGCAGGAGATGATGCTGGAGCAGAGGTTGTGGCTAATGCCAAAGTATATTCTGGTTTCCTTGAGCAGTCCAACGTTTCTGTTGTTGATGAGATGGTCAACATGATTGCAACACAGAGAAATTATGACACTAACCAGAGAATGATTACCACTATTGATGGCACTTTGGAAATAGCAGTTAACCAGATAGGAAAAGTCTGATCTAAAATTTAGAAAATTTTAATAAAGTCTACTAGTTCTCAGGCCGATATAAAGATAGAACAAAGATTACCAGTCACGGAGGACGGTAATATAGGTATTATCGAAATCGGAGGTGGCTTATGGTAAGAAGTTTATGGTCCGCTGCAACGGGTATGAACGCCCAGCAGACTAATGTAGATACTATATCTAACAACCTAGCCAATGTTAATACTGCAGGATATAAGGCACAGGGTGCTCAGTTTAAATCTCTCCTGTATCAGGAACTTCAGACAGTTACAACTACAGCTAATGGCGCTCCCAAACCAGTTACTTCACAGGTAGGTTTGGGTACTCGTGTTGCGTCCATAAATCAGTATTTTAAACAGGGATCTTTTTTAACTAATGATAACCCAGCAGCTTTGGCTATCAGTGGCGATGGATTCTTTAGTTATTTTGATAGTGATGGAACAACTCAGCTCTACACACGTAATGGTAACTTCAGCTGGGCTCTTGCTGATGCTGGTGGAACATCTCTTGTTCTGACTACTTCAGAAGGTAACAAGGTTCTGGATACTACAGGAAGAGAAATTACGGTTGACGGAAACAGAGTTGCCAGCCGTATTACAATTGCCGGTGATGGCAAGATTTATTATCCGGATGAAGCAGGTGTTCCTCAGGATCTTGGTTTCCAGATTGGATTGTGGCAGTTCCCTAACAGGGAAGGTCTTGAGAGAGTTGGTAGCGTAGCATTTATGGAGACTCCTGCAAGTGGAGCAGCTATCAATGAATCAACAGCAGCTGGCGGAATCAAGAGGAGTGAGATCGTTCAGGGATACCTTGAGGGCTCAAACGTAAACGTTGCTACTGAGATGGTTAACCTGATCGTTGCTCAGAGAGCATATGAAATGAACTCAACAGCAATCCAGACAACAGATGAGATGATGCAGACTGCTAATGGACTTAAGAGATAATCTTAGCTTAGGGGGATGACTATGGCAGGATTAGATATTAGTGGACTTAATGCCACTGCGTTAACTGAATATGCTGTAAACGAGAGCAAAAACGCATCGGCTACGATGATGCAGAACAAGCTCAAAAATGTGTCAGAGAAGTCATCTGATGATGAGCTTTGGGCTGCATGTAAGAGCTTCGAGGCATACTTTTTAGAGCAGATGTTCAAAGAAATGCAGAAGTCAGTAGATTCCCTCAAGCCAGATCCACAGGACAGATCCACAAGCACTTTGGTTGATTACTTTAAAGGTGAGACGCTTCAGGATATATGTGGAACAGCCGTAGATACGCAGAGTAATGGCTTTGCACAGATGCTGTATGAAAATCTCAAGAGAAATTATGATATCCCAACTGCTCCGGAAGCCGCTTCCAGCGGAACTGTGACAGAGGGTGTCGAAGAATAAAAAGGATATGATCATAATAACGCGTAATTCTTAAGAAATATTAAGGATTACGCGCTTTTTATTGTGCTATAATGCCTATTATGGAAAATGAGAACGAGATTATAAAAGGATATATTGAACATTTTATATACAAGAATGCTGAGAATGGTTACGGCGTTATCAATCTGATCTCTGAGGATGAAGAGATCATCTGTACCGGCAACTTCAAGGACGCGGATGTTGGTGACAGCCTTGAGATTCAGGGGACATTTGTTACTCACCCTGTATATGGAGAACAGCTCAAGGTTTCCAGCTTTAAGGTTGTTGTTCCTGAGGATGCGGTTTCTATGCAGCGATATCTAGGTTCTGGAGCTATCAAGGGTATTGGAGAGGCACTGGCAGCCAGAATCGTCAAGAAATTCGGCGATGATACCTTTAGAATAATTGAGGATGAACCAGAGCGTCTTGCTGAGATCAAGGGAATCAGTGAGAAAAAGGCTATTGATATAGCTGTGCAGATGGCTGAGAAAAGAGAGATGCGAGATGCTATGATCTTTTTGCAGCAATACGGCATCAGCAATACGCTTGCAGTTAAAATCTTTGGCAAATATGGCAACAGAATATATGCCATTATCAAAGAGAATCCATATCAGCTTGCGGACGATATCAGTGGAGTGGGCTTTAAAACAGCGGATGAGATTGCAGGTAAGGTTGGAATCGCTGTTGATTCCGAATATCGTATAAAGTCAGGCATTTTGTATAGTCTTTTACAGGCTTCTCTTGATGGCAATACATATCTGCCAATGGAGCAGCTAATAGACAGAACGATTGAGATATTATCTGGCGGTCCTCAGAGCGTTATAGATGGTGAGAGTATTAAGACTCAGATTGGCAATCTCATGATGGACAAAAAGCTTGTCTGCAAGAATGAGAATCAGATCTATGCTGCCAGCTATTACTATGAGGAGCAGGGCTGCGCAGCTATGCTAGAAGGGCTTAATCTGGTGGATTCTGTAACAGAGGAGGAGCAAAGACGATATCTGGACAGGATCAAGGATATAGAGAATAAGCGAGGCGTAATGCTGGATGATCTTCAGCGCGAAGCAGTTCTCAAGAGTATTTCTAATGGAATAGTCATTATAACCGGAGGGCCTGGTACTGGTAAGACTACAACCATCAATACAATTATCAATTACTATGCCAGTGAAGGTCTTGATATTATGTTGGCTGCGCCTACGGGAAGAGCTGCCAAGAGAATGACAGAGGCAACCGGCTATGAGGCCAGAACTATCCACAGACTCCTGGAGGTGTCTGGTCAGGTGAGCGACGATGATGACAGCCGCTCTGGTGGTGTTCATTTTGAGAAGAACAGGGACAACCCTCTTGAGGCAGATGCCATCATCATAGACGAGATGTCTATGGTTGACATCCATCTCTTTTACGCCCTGTTAAAGGCACTTGTACCTGGCACACATCTGATACTTGTTGGAGATAGTTCGCAGCTTCCTAGCGTAGGACCGGGACAGGTGTTAAAAGACCTTATTCGAAGTGGTAAGTTTCCGACCATAATACTTCAGAAAATTTTCCGTCAGGCTGAAGAGAGTGACATTGTTATGAATGCTCACAGGATTCACAATGGTGAGAAGCCTGTGCTTGATAATAAGAGTAAGGATTTCTTTTTCCTGGAAAGAGATGACAGCAATGTCATTTACAAGCACATGATCCAGCTCATTAGAGATAAGCTCCCTGGGTATGTTGGGGCTGATTCCTATGATATTCAGGTGCTGACACCTATGAGAAAGGGACCTCTTGGGGCAATCCAGTTAAATCTTGTGCTGCAGGAGTATCTGAATCCTCCGGATCCGTCCAAAAAAGAGCATGCCTATGGCGACCAGATAATCCGCGAGGGCGACAAGGTCATGCAGATCAGAAATAATTATCAGGCTCAGTGGGAAGTTGTTGGTAAATACAATGTGGCTATCGATTCCGGAATGGGTATTTTCAACGGAGATATGGGTATAGTCAGGGAGATCAACGAATATTCTCAGGAGCTGGTGGTTGAATATGATGAGCACAGGCGTGTCAGATATCCATTCTCTGATCTGGACGAGATAGAGCTTTCCTATGCCATTACTATTCATAAGTCCCAGGGAAGTGAGTATCCGGCTGTTATCATGCCTATACTGGGAGGCCCGAGAATGCTCCTTAACAGGAATCTTCTGTATACTGCTGTGACCAGAGCTAAGAGTACTGTATGTATCCTTGGCAGCAGCCAGACGCTTTTTAACATGGTGGAAAATGAGCAGCAGCTCAAGAGATACACAGGGTTAATGGATAGGATAGTAGAGTTTTTTGATGTTTAAGAGTTTTAGTGATAGCTTTTTGGACCTGGGGGACGGGGTTCTTGGATCAATTTATCCAAGGCACTGTCCGATATGCGACAAGCTATTGCCTGTAGTAGAAATTAAAAATGGAAAAATGCGGTCTGGAAGGCTTATTCATGAGGCTTGTGCCCGGAAGATAAGATATGTCAGGGGCGCTACCTGCATGAAGTGTGGCAAACCGCTTGCTTCTTCTGAGAGCGAACAGGAATACTGCGGAGATTGTAGGAGAATCAGGCATGTATTTGACAGGGGATTTTCTGTTTTTGATTACAGGAGCATTTCAGGCTCCATTTACAAGTTCAAGTACATGGGAAGGCAGGAATACGCCAGTTTTTACGGCAAGGCGGTTCAAAGGCATCTTGGAAAAGAACTACTTGGCCTTGGAATTGATGCGATAATACCTGTTCCGATGTACCGGGCCAAAGAGATAAAAAGAGGGTACAATCAGGCGGATGTGTTCGCCAAAATGGTTGGAAGAGAATGTGGAATTCCAGTTTATAAAAATGTAATAAAAAGGAATAAAAATACGCTTCCGATGAAGAAATTAGACGCTCGCGGGCGTCGCAATAATTTGAAAAAGGCTTTTAATATAGCCCAAAATGATGTAAAATTTAAATGCATACTTATTATCGATGACATCTATACAACTGGAAGTACTATTGACGAGATCGCCCACGAGTTTCGGATTGCGGGGGTCAGCAGGATTTATTTTTTGACGTTGGCAATCGGGCAAACTACTTAAAATAAACGGAGGTCACTATATGAACTTACGGAATTGTGCAAGATGCGGTAAAATGTTCAATTACATTGGAGGTCAGCCTATTTGCGATCCATGTAAGAAAGCCATTGAGGAAGATTTCCAAAAGGTAAAGCAGTACATCGTCGATAATCCGCGTGCGGGGCTCAGGCAGATTTGCGAAGACAATGGTGTAACTAGCAAACAGCTACAGCAGTGGATTCGTGAAGAGCGTCTCATGTTTACAAGTGATTCTCCAATTCAGCTTCAGTGTGAGAAGTGTGGAGAACTTATTCAGACAGGAAGATTTTGTGCTAAATGTAAAGGCTCAATGGCGAACAACCTGAATCAGAGTATCGCTAAACCTAAGCCTCAGATTCAGCAGCCAGTTAAGAAAGAGGCTAAGGCCGGAATGCGCTTCCTGGATACATAAGGAGCAGCAATGTTAGATGAAGAAAAAGTCATTTTGATGACCAAGATGACTGCGTTCATAGATCGTGAAGGCAAGAAGAATGACGCGATCAACACATATTTTAAGAGCGATTATGTAGGATATAACATAATCAAGTCAGTGATAAGTGCGACGATCGTGTATTGTATTTTTCTTGGGACCTATGTTCTATGTAGATTTGAGGAGGTTTTATCAGACCTCTACAATACAGAGAATTTATTGTCAGTAGGCAGGAAGTGGTTAATATACTACCTCCTGCTTGTTGGCGTGTATTCACTTGCAACATATGTCATTTATTCCGTTCGATATACCAAAATGCGAAAGAGTATGAAGGCATATTATGGCAATTTAAAAAAACTAGCTAGAATGTACGAGAAAAAGGATTGATAATATGACTTCATTATTGGAACTTAAGCAATACATCAGTAAATTTTATATCAAGAACGAAACATACATAGCTTATATCTGGAAGTTTCTCTTAGCGTTGATCACTATTGCTATCATCAATAACAAGCTTGGTTATATGCAGCCACTTAATAATATCGCTATTGTTTTGATGGCTTCACTTTTGTGCGCTATTTTGCCTGCTAACTTTATAGTGTTTATTGTTGCAGCTTTTATTCTGGGACATTTATATTCCGCAGCTGTTGAGAGTGCACTTATAGTAGCAATTGTTTTTCTTTTGATGTTTCTTCTGTATTTCAGATTTTCACCAAGAGATACACTGGCAGTTCTTTTGACACCAATTTTCTTCTTTATGCATATCCCTTATGTTATGCCTCTTGCAATGGGACTTTTGGGATTGCCTACTTCAGTTGTATCAGTGTCATTTGGGCTTGTGATTGCGTATATGATCAACTATTTTGCAGCTGGTAACAGTGTGGGCAAGATCGGAACAGATGTTGAGGAAGCGTCTAACCAGTTCCAGTCAGTTCTCAAGGGAATTCTTGGCGATAAGACAATGCTTGTGATGATAATAGCTTTTGCTGTTGCACTCATCGTTGTATATATTATCCGCAGAGCTTCAATTGATTATTCCTGGAGAATAGCAATTGCTGCCGGAGCTATCAGTATTATTGTTTGTATGCTCATTGGTGATCTTGTTCTTGAGACACAGATTTCTTTCTTTGGTGTCATTCTGGGAACAATTGTATCTGCAGCACTGATGCTCGTTGTGGAGTTCTTTGCATTTAACGTGGACTATAGCAGAACTGAAAAAGTTCAGTTTGAAGATGACGATTACTACTACTATGTAAAGGCTGTACCTAAGGTTACAGTTTCTACACCAGATAGAAGAGTAAAGAGAATTAACCGTGCCAAAGATAGGCGCAGATGATATAAAGGAAAAATTGTAGCATATGGATTTTCTCTTTGATATTAACAGAACAACTTTACATATGCCTACTATCAGGTTCTTCGATGTACTGGAAATCTTTATTATAGCATTTCTGGTATATCACATTCTGGTTTGGGCGAAGGATACCAGACTATGGTCCCTGTTAAAAGGGGTCATAGTTATTGTTGTGTTTATACTTATCGCGGCAATTTTCAACATGTCCACCATTTTGTGGATTGTTGAAAAGGTAATTGGTATCGCTATTACAGCCATGGTTGTTATTTTGCAGCCGGAACTTCGAAAGGCACTGGAAGAATTGGGGCGTAAGAACTTTTTTGCAAACCTGTTTGCTATAGGTGATGGCAGGACTGAGGAGAGATTTTCTGACAAGACTCTTAATGAGATCACTAGGGCCTGCGTAGAAATGGGTAAGGTGAGAACTGGAGCACTGATAGTTATTGAGCAGAATCATCCTCTTACTGAGTATGAGCGCACAGGAATTGATGTTGATGGTATAGTTACCAGTCAGCTTCTTATCAATATTTTCGAACATAACACTCCACTACATGATGGAGCAGTAATTATCAGAGGAGACAGAGTTACATCGGCTACATGTTATCTTCCTCTGTCAGATAATATGGGAATAGGTAAGGAACTTGGAACAAGACACCGTGCTGGTATCGGCGTTTCTGAGGCAACAGATTCTCTTACAATTATTGTATCTGAGGAAACAGGTAAAATAAGTGTTGCGTATGAGGGAGAGCTGGAGAGAGCGGTTGATAGTGACAGACTGCGTGAGCGCTTGAGATTCATTCAGAACAAGCACAAGACTGAGGCTCCAGTTAAACACTTTGCCAGAAAGGCCAGGGCTAAGAGATGAAGAGGATAACGGCCAACTGGGGATTAAAACTGGCATCGCTTATATTTGCAGTGATTGTGTGGTTTTTGGTTACTAATATCAATGATCCGGTTATCTCGGTCAGATATACCAATGTCCCAGTATCAATCAAAAACGGAAACTTAATAACTGAAAAAGGTCAGGTATATACAGTACTTGATGGAAGTGACACCATTAGCTCTGTGACTATCTATGCACCAAGAGGCGTAATTGATTCTCTTAGTCAGAGCAATATTGTTGCGACTGCTGATATTCAGAAGCTGTCTAGTCTTAATACAGTTAGCATCGATTGTGTGACCAATAAGTATTATGACAAGATTGACAAGATCATTCTTAGTTCTGATGTGGTCAAGCTCAATGTTGAGAGAAAGGCCAGCAAGAGCCTTGCACTTACAGCGACTACATCTGGAACGGTTTCAGATGGATATATTATCGGAGATGTTACAACTGAGCAGAATATGGTCAGGATAAGTGGTCCGGAGTCTTTTATCAACAGCGTGGCTAAAGCTGCAGTTGATGTTGACGTAACTGGATTTACATCCAATATTGGAACGGATGCAGATATCGTTTTGTATGACTATGATGGAAATCCACTGGATACATCTCAGCAGGGTGTGACTATGAATATTAAGTCTGTAAGGGTTAATATTCAGATCCTTGAGACCAAATATATTCCTGTCAAATACACTGTAGAAGGTGAGCCTGCTAATGGATATGCCCTTACCGGACAGATAGACAGTACTCCTTCTGAGGTACTTGTGGCAGGCAGGAGTAGTGTGATTTCAGGCCTTAATGTACTGGAAGTAACAGATGAGAATCTTAATGTAACCGGTCTTACAGGAAACCTTACGACTACGATTGATCTGACTAAATCACTTCCTACGGGAGCGGTATTTGGAGATAGTGATTTCAATGGTACTGCGTCAGTTGTTGTATATATCGGTGCTGTTGTAGAAGAGACATTTGAGATCAGTACCAATAAGATTGCAATAGATGGATCTGTTGATGGATATGAGATATTTGTAGACGATAGTGAATACAATCAGATTTCACTCACTCTGCAGGGACTTAGAGCTAATATAAATGCTATTAATCCGTCAGACATCACTGGAACAGTCAGAGTAAGTGATATTTTGTCAGTTAATGAACTGGAAGAGCTGACTCCTGGTACATATACAGGTCCTATTGTGTGGAACGTACCAGATGGTGTATATTGTAAATCTGCTGTAAGTGTATATGTTACAGTTAAAGAATTAGATTAAAGAGGTTTTAATTATGAGTAGATTATTTGGAACAGATGGCGTCAGAGGAGTTGCTAACGACGAACTCACTCCATTACTTGCTATGCAGCTTGGCCAGGCCGGCGCATATGTCCTTTCTAAAGAAGTTAATCACAGACCTACTATCATGGTTGGATGTGACACAAGACTTTCAGGAGACATGTTGGCAAGCGCACTTATGGCTGGAGCATGCTCAGTTGGAGCTGATGTTGTAAATGTAGGAATCATTCCTACACCAGCTGTTGCATATCTTACCAGAAAATATCGTGTAGATGCAGGTGTTGTAATCTCTGCATCACATAACCCTATGGAATTCAACGGAATCAAATTCTTTGATGCAAACGGATTCAAGCTTCCTGACGCTATGGAAGATGAGATTGAAGAGCTTATCAGAAATAATATGGAAGGCGTCAAGATGCCAACCGGAGCAGGTGTTGGTAAGATCAAGAATCGAACTGATGCCAGAGAAGAGTATATCAACCACAATCTTAATGCTGTAGATATCAACCTTTCTGGCATGAAGGTTGTTATGGACTGTGCTGAAGGTGCTTCCTACTATACATCTGTAGAGGCAATCAGACAGCTTGGAGCAGAGGTTGTAGTAATCCACAATAACCCAGATGGAACAAATATCAACGCTGGTTGTGGTTCAACTCACATGGAAGAATTAATGGGAAGAGTTGTAACTGAGAAGGCTAATATTGGACTTGCTTTCGATGGAGACGCTGACAGATTCCTTGCTGTTGATGAGAATGGTAAAATGGTTGATGGCGATGAGATCATGGCTATCATAGGTAAGTTTATGAAAGAAAAGGGAAAGCTTGCCAACGATACTATAGTTGCTACTGTCATGAGTAATCTTGGATTCTTCAAGATGGCAGAAAGAGAAGGAATTAGAGTAGATAAGACTAAGGTTGGTGACAGATATGTTCTTGAGCATATGAAAGAGATCGGAGCTAATCTTGGCGGAGAGCAGTCTGGACACATTATTTTCCTTGATGATAATACAACAGGAGATGGATTGTTATCAGCTCTTCACCTGTTAGAAGTAATGGTTTCTACAGGCAAGCCACTGTCAGAACTTGCCAAGGTTATGGAAGTTATGCCTCAGGCACTTGTGAATGCACATGTACCTACACACAAGAAGGATTCCTATATGGAGTATCCTGAGATTGCAGGAGCAATCGCTGATCTTGAAAAACAGTTTGCCGGAGATGGAAGAGTTCTTATCAGACCATCAGGAACTGAGCCTCTTGTAAGAGTAATGATAGAGGGTAAAGATCAGAATCGGATAGAAGACGAAGCCAAAAAACTTGCTAAGCTCATTGAGGAGGTTATGCTGTAATATGGTTAGCCAGAAAGTAGTGATTACTAATCCTACAGGTTTGCACTTAAGACCTGCGGGAAATCTGTGTAAGGTTGCGATGAATTTCAAATCACATATAACGTTCAGTTATGGTGAAAACACTGCTAATGCTAAGAGTGTTCTCAGTGTTCTTGGTGCATGCATTAAGTGCGGGGATGAATTAGAATTTAAGTGCGAAGGCCCAGATGAGCAGGAAGCAATGGATGCTCTTGTGGAAGCAATTGAAAATGGCCTTGGTGAGTAAAATAAGACAAAAGGGGAAGTTGTTTAAAATGAAAAGATTTAAAGCTTTGTTGCTGGCAGGATTAACAGCTGCTATGCTGATTGGTTGCGGAAGTTCTGACGATGATGCAGTAGTAGGTATCAGCATTGAGAAGTTAGAAGATGTAGCACCTGTTGTAGAGGCTAGTGTAGAAGCTTCTGTTGAGGAGTCAAATGAAGACATGCCACCTCAGGAAGGCATGGTAAGAAGTTATTTCACTAATGAGTGGGTTGATGAAGCAGTTAATACTAACAGACCACTTGCTGTTATGTATCCAATTAACAAAGAGGCTCAGCCACAGTACGGACTTAGCAATGTTGCTGTTTTCTATGAGATCATGGAAGAGGGTAGCATGAGCCGTCAGATGGGTATTCTCGAGAACTGGGAAGGCCTTGATAGAATCGGTAATATCAGAAGTATCCGTGATTACTTCATTTATGCAGCGCTTGAGTATGATCCGGTTATCGTTCACTTTGGTGGCCCTGAATTATACGTTAGCGGTGTTCTGACAGGTAAGAACAGACCAGATGGTGTTGATGATGTTGATAACCTGAACGGTGTTGGTGGTAAGGCAATGGGCCCTGACTACGGCGCATTCTTCAGAGTTCCAGAGGGAAGCACATCAGAGCATACTGCATTCACAGATGGCTCTCATGTTGCATCAGCTATTGAAAAGGCCGGTTATTCCAAGACACATAGAACTGAGTACTTCCAGGAAGGCCCTCACTTTACATTTACAGGCTATACCAATCCTAATACTCTGGAAGACTATCCAGATGCTGTAGAAGCTACAGAGATCGATATGGCTGGTTGCTATCCTGTAACTAAGTCAGCGCTTAAGTATGATCCTGAGAAGGAAGTATATCTTAAGACTTTGTATGGCGATGCTCAGAAAGATGCTGTAACAGGCGAACAGCTTGCATTTGCAAACGTTGTAATTCAGAGAACATATCACGAAGTTCGTGACTCTAACGGATATCTTGCATATCAGATGCATGACAAGACAAGAGATGGATATTACATCACAAAGGGTAAGATGATCCATATGACTTGGGAAAAGACAGCAGATTATGCTCCAACCAAGTACTATGATGACAATGGTCAGGAGATTACTTTTAACACTGGTAAGACAATGATATTTGTTGTACAGGAGAAGGGCGGTTCTTTCTCAAAATTTGAAGTTAATGGAACAACTTACGAAGACTGATGCTATTAAATTAGAATACTGCGGACGGCAGAGATGCCGTCCGCTTACGTTGATTTTAGGAAGGTTTTGCTATTATGGAGAAGATAATTGTAACAGGCTGCAATGGACAGCTTGGAAGAGCTATTAACAAGGAACTTGCCAGTAAGTATGAGATCGTTAATACTGATGTATTTGAAGGCGAGGGCATTACACCGCTTGATATCACAAATGTTGATAATGTAATTAAGCTTGCAAGAGAGGTTAAGCCTTCTGCGATCATCAACTGCGCCGCGTATACAGCTGTTGATAAGCAGGAATCAGATGTTGATCTTTCATACAAGATAAATGCTATTGGCCCAAGAAACCTTGCTATAGCAGCTACTGAGGTTGGATCCAAGCTTGTTCATGTATCAACTGATTACGTATTTGAAGGAAATGGAACAAGACCTTATGTAGAGTTTGATAAGACTGGTCCTGTAAGTGTATATGGTAAGACCAAGCTTGCAGGTGAGGAATTTGTTAAGCAGTTTGCAGACAGATTCTTTATCGTCAGAACAGCATGGCTCTATGGTGATGGCAAGAATTTTGTTAAGACAATGCTTGGACTTTCAGAGAGGATGGATGAGATCAGTGTTGTTATGGATCAGCAGGGAACGCCTACAAGTGCTAAGGAACTCGCTAAGGCTATAGCATATCTTTTCCCAACGGATAACTATGGTGTATTCCATGGTACATGTGAAGGCTCTACTAACTGGGCTGATTTCACAGACGAGATATTCAGAATTGCTGGCAAGACAACAAAGGTTAATCATGTTACTACAGCGCAGTATCTCGAGAAGAATCCTCAGGCTGCTCCAAGACCAGCATATAGTATTCTTGAGAACTACATGCTTAAGCTTACATCCGATTACATGTTTGCTGATTGGCATGATGCTATTGAGGAATACTTAAAAGAGCTTCTTTAATCTGAGGAAGTAGTGGAGATTTTGCTTTATGCTGTTTTTTAATGATTTATTTAGCAATAGGATACTTGTTGCAGCATTCTTTGGATGGTTATCAGCACAGGTTCTTAAGACAATAATATACGTTCTTGTTAACAAGGAATTTAACGCTGAAAGACTTACTGGTGATGGTGGAATGCCTAGTTCACATTCTGCTACAGTTATGGCTCTTGTTACCAGTACGTTTTATAGCTTTGGAGCAGGAAGTTTTGAATTTGCTATATCAGGTGTCCTGGCACTTATTGTTATGCACGATGCTATGGGCGTTAGAAGAGAGACTGGAATTCAGGCCAAGGTTATCAACAACATGATGGATTGGTTCCAGAAGCTTGACAGTGATATTCCTGTAGAAGAAAAACTCAAGGAATTTGTAGGCCATACACCTCTTCAGGTACTGTTCGGAGCAATTCTTGGTGTTGTAGTTGGAATAATTATCTGTAACTTCTAAATATTACGATGCGTGGGGGCTATTAGTTAATGCTATCTGTTGTACTCATTTGGATATATGTGATAGCCACAACTTATTTAACTGGCTTTGCATTACTCAAATTCATAACCTCACTAGATTGTATGCATTCTCAGAAAGCTAAGGGTACATACAAAAAATATAATGCGCATTTCAGGGCCAGCTACGTTATAGCAGGCCTTGTAGTTAATACAATATATGCCGAGATTTATAGTCTTTTTGAGGGTGTTGGCCTTGTGGCCAATGTCCTGATGGTGGCTTTCTGTATTGTAATAGCTATTTACTACAGAGATGAGCTGAAGTCAGATGTTACAGATATTCTGCGTCTGTTTGTTTCTGGTCGTAGTGGCTATTACTATCTTGTTGTCTTTCTGATCATGGCCTATGGCACTTCACATGGAATCATGCATTACGACTCTGATCTGTACCATGCTCAGGCAATCCATTGGATTGAAGATTATGGACTTATCAAGGGACTTGGTAATCTTCATGTGAGGCTTGCTTATAATAGTGCATCTTTTCCGTTGTCTGCTCTTTATAGCATGAGTTTTCTTGGAGGAAGATCTTTCCATGTTATGGCGGGATTCTGTGCGCTTATGCTCGCATGGCAGTGCCTGGATATCAAGGATATTGTCAGAAGAAGGCAGCCGATATTATCTGATTTTGCCAGAGCGATGGGGATTTTCTATCTCTTTACCATTTTTGATGAGATGGTGGCTCCGGCATCTGATTACTTTTTATCCACAATAGTTTTTTATATTGTCATCAGATGGCTTGATATGAATGTTAAGCACGAGCGTTCATATGTGCCTTATATTATGTTGTCTCTTTTGGGAGTGTATGCAGTTACTATTAAGCTGTCTGCAGCGCCAATTCTGATTTTGACTATAATTCCTATACACAGACTTCTGACAAACAGAAATACAAACAAAATGAAAGCACTGGGATTATCTGTTCTGCTGGCCTTTATAATAGTTGCACCATTTCTTATCCGAAATGTGGTCATATCTGGCTGGCTGGTATATCCATTTACTTCTGTGGACCTTTTTGATGTAGCATGGAAGATTCCTAAGGGGCTTGCTGAGTATGATGCCAAAGAGATAAAGACCTTTGGAAGAGGCTTTACTGATGTTGCTACTTATGGAGATATGCCTTTTGAGGAGTGGATTGGTCCATGGTTTGCTGGCATACATGGCATTAACAAGATTATGCTCATAATGGATATTGTGGCGGTTGTAGTATATATCGCATGCCTCATTTATTTCTTTGCAATTTATATTAACAAGAAGGCTGGTATTGCAGATAATAAGGTGTTTAGCATCAGCGACCGCAGGATGGTAAATTTTGCAGATTTCCTGACCATAAGTGGTACCATGGTTGCCTGTCTTCTTTTCTGGCTATTTACAGCGCCTCTTATCAGATATGGCGTGGTGTATGTATATCTTACTTTTGCCATAGTATTTGGGCGATTATTGATTCGTCTGTTCAACTATGTGGGATATGAGAGTGAGTTGGCCAAAAAATCAATTACGGTAGCAACAGTAATATTTATAGCATGGCTTATTTATAAGGGGGCATATCTTGTGAGAGATGACATTACATCCTTTAATGCAAGAAACTTCCTTATTCAGCAGGATTACGGACATTATGAAGTTGCATCTTTTGAAATATCAGGTGTTACTTTTTATTATCCTACAGGGGATGACAGGATTGGCTATGAATATTTCCCTGCAGCTACAAGGGATATGAGCCAGGAAATCCAGTTTATGGGATATGATGTTACAAGCGGATTTGCTCCGATTTCAGAGGAGTGAAAAATTTCTGAAATAATCTTTATAAAGTTAAATAATGTGTAAAAATATATTAAATATAGTACATAATTGAATCTTATAAGCCTGGGTAAAGTATCATATTGGTAGGTAAAAGGACAACCCGATCTGCTAGATAAGGGGGATACTTTATGAAGAAGGCTTTAGTACTTTTAATGACTTTTTTAACAGTAGCAATGTTCTTTGATCCGATCACTGTTAAGGCATCAAATGAAGATGATGTTCTTACTTTGATGAATGCAGTGAGAGAATCAGCTGGGCTTGAGGCTTTTACTGTGGATGAAGATCTACAGGATATAGCTGAAATTCGGGCTGTAGAATGTTCCCAGAAGTTTTCGCATATGCGTCCCAATGGTAAGGCCTGGTATACAGTATCCAAGCTGACTAATGGTGAGAATCTTGCACATGCTGTTACCATGACTCAGCAGAAACCTGAAAATGTAGTATATGCGTGGACGCTTAGCCCCAAGCATTATGCTAATGTTGTTCGTAGCACCTTTTCCTCAGTTGGGATTGCATATTATAGCAATGACAATGGAGAGACCTTTATAGTATGTGAATTTCGTTGAGATGTTGCAGAGATTATAATGATAATAGATAAGGCCATGCGGTATTACCGCATGGCCTTTTGTATGAATCAAAAGCACTTTATTATATTGTGATGCGATTAGCGCTCTGCTCTCATAGGATTGTTAAGGAAATCCTCATAAGCAAGGCGAATACCGTCATCAAGCTCAGTAGTATACTTCCAGCCGAGCTTCTCAGCCTTGGAAACATCAAGAAGTTTACGAGGTGTTCCGTTTGGCTTGGTAGGATCCCAACGAATCTCACCTGTGTAACCTACGATAGAAGCAACCTTTTCTGTAAGCTCCTTGATAGTAAGCTCTTTACCTGTTCCTGCGTTGACTGTCTCGTCACCACTGTAGTTGTTCATAAGGAATACGCAGAGGTTAGCAAGGTCATCAACATAGAGGAATTCACGAAGTGGGCTTCCATCTCCCCAACATGTTACGTAAGGAAGGTTCTGCTCTTTAGCTTCGTGGAAACGACGAATAAGAGCTGGAAGTACATGCGAATGTGTTGGATGATAGTTGTCATTAGGACCATAAAGGTTTGTTGGCATTACTGAAATGTAATCTGTGCCGTACTGCTTGTTGAGGTACTCGCAGTATTTAAGACCAGAAATCTTGGCAAGAGCATATGCTTCGTTGGTCTTCTCGAGCTCTGATGTAAGGAGGCAGTTCTCCTTCATTGGCTGAGGAGCCATTCTAGGATAAATGCATGATGAACCAAGGAATTCTACCTTTTTACATCCATTCTTCCATGCTGAGTGGATAACGTTCATCTCAAGGATCATGTTCTCATACATGAAATCTGCAAGAGCTTCTGAGTTACCCATGATACCACCAACCTTGGCAGCTGCAAGGAATACATACTCTGGCTTTTCTTCTTCAAAAAACTTCTCAACCTGATCCTGTCTTGTGAGATCAAGTTCTTTATGTGTACGGGTAATAATGTTGTTATAACCCTGCTTGTTAAGCTCACGAACGATTGCAGAACCTACCATTCCACGATGGCCTGCTACATATATTTTTGAATTCTTTTCCATTTGTAATATCTCCAATATCAATTTAAATGATTAGCTTAAATTACTTGTCGATACCCTTCTCAAGGAACTCAGCAAGATTGAACTTAACGTGCTCGTTTGCTCTCTCAACAGCAACCTTCTTCATATCGTGCTCAACCATGATTCTTACAAGGTCTTCGAAAGAAGTGGTCTGTGGATTCCAGTGAAGCTTCTCTTTAGCCTTAGTAGGATCGCCTAAAAGGTTAACAACGTCTGTAGGTCTGTAGAAGTCAGGTGAAACCTCAACAAGAACCTTACCTGTAGCCTTGTCATAACCCTTCTCATCAGCGCCTTCGCCCTTGAACTCAAGCTCGATACCAGCATAGTGGAATGCAAGCTGAGCAAATTCACGAACTGAATGCTGAACACCAGTAGCGATTACGAAATCTTCTGGCTTGTCGTTCTGAAGGATGAGCCACATACACTCAACATAGTCTCTAGCATAACCCCAGTCACGAAGTGATGAAAGGTTACCAAGATAAAGCTTATCCTGCTTGCCCTGAGCGATTCTGCTGGCAGCAAGAGTGATCTTACGTGTAACGAATGTCTCGCCTCTTCTCTCTGACTCGTGGTTGAAAAGAATACCTGAGCAGCAGAACATGTTGTAAGCTTCACGATACTCCTTGATGATCCAGTAACCATAGAGCTTAGCTACAGCATATGGGCTGTATGGGTGGAAAGGAGTTGTCTCGCTCTGAGGAACTGCCTCAACCTTACCATAGAGCTCTGATGTAGAAGCCTGGTAGATACGGCATGTATCAGCAAGACCGCACTGACGAACAGCCTCGAGTACTCTAAGAACACCAGTAGCATCAACGTCAGCTGTGAACTCAGGTGAATCGAAAGATACCTGAACGTGTGACTGAGCTGCGAGGTTGTAGATCTCATCTGGGCGAACCTTACCAACAACGCCAAGGATGCTCATTGAATCGCCAAGATCACCATAATGAAGGTGGAAGTTAGGATGTCCCTCAAGGTGTGCAATTCTCTCTCTGTAGTCTACAGATGATCTACGGATGATACCGTGAACGTCATAACCCTTCTCAAGAAGGAACTCAGCAAGGTAAGATCCATCCTGACCAGTTATACCAGTAATAAGTGCTTTTTTAGCCATATTGTTTTCCTCTCAAAAATAAATAAAGAATAATATTTGCATATTTCCTGCTTATTATATTGTCTAAGTTCTGCTGTGCAAATTCACTTTCTTGATTTTTATTTGCATTATCTTGACGGGGTAATTATACTGTAGATATCATCGTGATTTGCGAGATGTAAATCAATATAACGTTTTTATAAAAATGATAAACAAGCTATTATATGCAGGAGAAATCGACCTATGCAGGAAAAGTTGTTTCAGGGCGAATATGTATCATCAGACAGAATGCTGTATACTCCATCTGAATTCGCCAAGTCTAATCTTATGTATTTGCAGGAAATAGGCGCGCTTAAAGCCAGAAAAACCCACGCCAGTAAGAGGCAGAATCTTGATTCGTTTCTTTTTTTCTATGTAAAAGAGGGAAGTGGCACGCTGGATTATAACGGAAGAGAGTATATGGTTAAAACTGGCGACTGCGTGTTTATTAACTGTAAGAATCCATATCTTCACAGAACCTCAGAAGATTTGTGGGCCCTTGAGTGGATCCATTTCAACGGAGACAGCATGCTTCCAATATATCTGAAATATGTGGAAAGAGGTGGACAGCCGGTTTTTCAGCCGGGTACAAGCCTTGAAGCTCATAGAATATGGGAAGAGATCAACACAATAGCTAGATCTTCTGACTACATCAGAGATATCCGTATCAATGAATACCTGGGTAAGCTCATAACTTTTTTGATGAGCTTTAGCTGGAATCCTGATGCTGCGCCCGTTAACAATAACTCCCAGACGCTCATGAACCTCAAAGATTATCTTGATACCCATTATCAGGAAAAGATAAGTCTGGATATGCTGGCAGATATGTTTCTTATAAATAAGTACACATTGTCCAGAGGATTTAAGGAACAGTACGGAACATCTATTATTAATTATCTTCTGATAACAAGGATAACACATGCCAAGCAGATGCTGAGATTCACAGATGAGACGGTTGAAGAGATCGGGGTAAGGTGCGGAATAACTCCGCTTTACTATTTCTCAAGGATATTCAAGCAGATAGAAGGAATAAGTCCTTTGGAGTACAGACTTCAGTGGAAATAAGCGAAATTACCGAAGTTGCAAACCATTGAAAGAACTGGTGGATAAGTGTAAAATACTTGGTAGGATTGCGCTACTATGCGTTGAATGCGCTATCAATAGAAAATGTATTTGGGAGAATTGTAATGGAACTGTTAAGCGTTATTGTGCCTTGCTATAACGAGCAGGAGAATATTGTAGATTTTTATAATGAGCTTTTTAAATATGAGGGCTTTTTTAAAAACAAGGATGTTGATATTGAGCTTATCTTTGTAAATGATGGATCAAAAGATAACACAGTACCTATTGTAAAAGAGCTTCATGCTAAGGATGAGAGAGTGCATCTCATCAACTTTTCCAGAAATTTTGGTAAGGAAGCTGGTATGTATGCCGGACTTCAGAAGGCCAAGGGTGACTATGTAGTTGTTATGGACTGTGACCTTCAGGATCCACCAGCTCTTTTGCCTGAAATGTTTAAATGTATTGTAGAGGAAGGCTATGACAGTGTGGCTACCAGACGTGTAGACAGAAAGGGAGAGCCTCCTATCAGATCCTTCTTTGCCAGACAGTTTTATAAGATCATCAACAAGATGTCCAAGACTGAGATTGTAGATGGAGCAAGAGATTACAGACTTATGACAAGACAGTTTGTGGATGCTATCCTTTCTCTTGAAGAGTACAACCGTTTCTCCAAGGGAATCTTTGGTTGGGTTGGCTTCAAGACCAAGTGGCTTGAGTTTGAGAATATAGAGAGAAAGAAGGGCGAGACTAAGTGGTCATTCTGGAAGCTGTTCCTCTATGCACTTGATGGAATCGTTGCTTTCTCAACAGCACCACTTGCAATGGCATCAATCTTTGGCGTATTGTTCTGCTTTATAGCGCTTATTTTCATTGTCTTTATCGTAGTAAGACAGATTACTGTCGGTGATCCTAATAATACTGTGGGATGGGCATCAACTGTATGTATCATTTCACTGGTAAGTGGTGTACAGCTCTTTTGCCTGGGAATTGTTGGACAGTATCTCTCCAAGGCATATCTGGAGATTAAAAAACGTCCTATGTACATTGTAAAAGAGGAGTTATAATGGTCAGCATTATTGTTCCTGTTTACAACGCAGCTAAATATATAGAGAAGACCATTACCATGGTAAGTGAGCAGACATACAAGGACTGGGAGCTTATTCTGGTGGATGATGCTTCGACTGACGGAAGTGCCGACCTGATTGAAGAGATTATTGCCAGTCAGGGCAAGCGTATCAGGCTCATCCGGAAAAGTGTTAATGAAGGTGCAGCAGCTGCCAGAAATAGTGGAATT